>Ga0136600_1000388_pt1 | contig 23743 bp, 20 predicted proteins | sample AntRauMFilla2698_FD_104634 | JGI IMG/M metagenome (GOLD analysis project Ga0136600, IMG submission 104634) | Saline lake microbial communities from Rauer Islands, Antarctica - Metagenome Filla 2 #698 | ecosystem: Environmental > Aquatic > Non-marine Saline and Alkaline > Saline | place...
AAACGGGCAGATCACTGATCACGGCTTGGGCGGGCGACAGTTAAGAGCACAGCCAATTAATGAAACAACCAGCGTATCAGCAGAAAACTCAAGCCTCTTTTTGGGATATGGCGATGTGCGCGTCATAACTTCAGGGGCTTCACAATTATATGAGAAATTATTCTCGGTAAAAGAATTCATGGGCGCCGTTGAGGCAGAAAAAAATAAATTCCAACAAGCGACTTACGAAGACATTAAAGACAATCCTCCCTCAAATCGTGAGAGAAGCGAATTTTCAAATACAGTTATAGTTCTTACAGACTTACCTGTGACTATTTCAAATTTAGCTGCAATGCAAAACTTAAAAAGCAATAGAAAAAACAAAGAATTGATAGGGACTTATAAATCAGCAGGTCAACTTCTACCTGCCATGGGTAGTGCTGTGCCTATGATAGCGCCTGTAAACGGCGTTTTTTGGGGTAGTCTGATGGACTATAAAAACTCACACGCTGTATTGCAAAAATGTAATATCGATTTAGCAGGAACTCTTTCACTGGCTAGCATTGTGCCTGGATTCTTTTTACCAGAAAACAGAGAAGATTTATGTTTGCCAAGATCCAGCTTTTTTGAGAACAGCTTTTTATCGGATTTCGTTGAGCCTTACATAAGCGCAGATAGAGGTAAGCGTATTCCTGGAATGGAAAAGCTTCCTCCTAACCTATATATTGATGAAAATGATTTTAGAAGTAAGTTAAAGGAAGAATTTAATTCATTAAGAACTGAGCGTATATTTACTTGCGATGCTTCAGAGTTAGTCTTAGGAGACCCTGCAAATTTAGCTCTATTTTGTCCTAACTTTAGACTTTAGATTTTTGTAGATTATTTACTCCTGCGCATAACTCCCACTCCCCCCTAGCGCGGCGTGGTTACTCAATGCTATAGTTACCGTAATGATTCTGTTCGAGTAACTTTCTTATGCGGCTAAAATCCTTTTACGCACCCACAATGACAGAGGCGATGAAAATGGTCCGGGACACCCTTGGCGAAGATGCCATCATTGTAACGACACGCGATGAAAATGGCGGCCCCTCGCGCGGCGGCAGCGTTCACGTGACTGCGGCGATTGATCCTGATAATTACACACCGCCGTCACAAAAACCGGCGCGCCAGCCCCCTGCCTTCGAGGTCGGTAGCGAGACCGCAACATCTGCGCCGTCGAAAGACTGGCTGCAATATGACGAGGAGGATGAAAACGCCGCCGTCACCGAAGAAATCACCGATGCTATGCTGCGCCATTCCGTGCCCGAAGATATCATGGATCATATTATTTCCTGCGCCACGGTTATAGGATTGTCGCGCCCTGATGTTGCCTTGGTTGCGGCGCTGGAGCATTTATTCTCCTTCGTACCGATCACGGCAGATAAAGCCAACAAGGCATCAATGCTGGTCGGCCCTGCCGGTGCGGGCAAAACGCTGGCCGCCGCCAAATTGGCCGCGCAAGGCGTGATGAAGAATTTGCGCGTCGGCGTGATTACAACCGACACGGTGCGCGCAGGCGGGATAGAGCAGCTCGGGGCTTTTACAAAGCTCATGAATATCGACCTGCACAAGGCCGCTAACCCGCCGGAGCTTGCCGCCGCACTTAGCAGGCTCAAGGGCTGTGATCAAATCATTATCGACACGCAAGGCGTAAACCCCTATGCGCAAAAAGACATGCAAAATATCGCCTCTATGATCGGTGCAGCGCCCAATATCGAGCCTATTTTGGTATTGCCCGCCGCAGGGGATGCCGACGAATCAGGCGAGATGGCAAAAATATTCACATCGCTGGGTGTGAACCGCTTAATGCCCACACGTCTGGATGCGGCGCGGCGTTTGGGCGGCGTGTTGGCTGCGGCTCATCAGGGCTCGCTGGTTTTCACCCAGGCCAGTAACAGCCCCAAAGTTTCCGAGGCCTTCACGGCAATGACCCCCGAGAGTTTGGCGCGTTTATTGATGCCCGCCTCTTTTCCGCAGGATGATGCCGGACACCGCGAAGGCGGACAAGACACACAAAACCATAGAAAAGCGGCCGCAAGCAGCGTATGATTCAAACGGAATAGATATGAGCACAACAGACACAGCACAATCATCAAACACACCCACCGCCAAAACCGGCGGATTTCCGCGCGGGCCCAATATGGTCGCCGTGGCCAGCGGCAAGGGCGGCGTGGGCAAAACGCTGTTTTCCGTCTCGCTGGCGCATTCATTGGCGCGCATGGGCAAAAAAGTTCTGCTGTTTGATGGTGATTTGGGTCTGGCCAATGTTGATGTGCAGCTCGGCCTGATGCCCAAGCGTGATTTAAACGATGTTATTCGCGGCCGCCTCAGCCTTGATAAAGTTGTGCAACCATTCGAGGATGGCGGCTTTGATATTATCGCCGGACGCTCGGGGCAAGCCTCTCTCTCCGCGCTACCCAGCCAGCGTTTGGCGCTGCTGCGCGATCAAATGCTGGATCTTGCACAAAGATATGACATTGTAATTTGCGACCTTGGCGCGGGCGTTGACCGCACGGTGCGTATGTTCTCCGCCACGGCCGGCAATACGCTGCTGGTGACAACAGACGAGCCGACATCACTCACCGATGCCTATGCGTTCATCAAGCTAGGCAATGCGGCGGGCATGTCGAAAAGCGTGAATATCGTTGTGAATATGGCCACCAGCGTTGCCGAAGGTGAAAAAACCTATAAGACGCTGCGTAAGGCGTGCGAGAATTTCCTGCGCCTTTCGCCGCCTATGATGGGGATGGTGCGCCATGATCCGCGCGTCAAAGAAACAATTCGTCACCAAACGCCGCTTTTCACGCGCTCGCCTAATACCGAGGCAGCGCAGGATATTGAAAAGATTGCGAAATCCGTTTGGAAGATGGTCGCCGATCGCGATAAAAAAACCGTTCAAGCCTAAGCTTTTCACACCCGCCAATATCACGCTATAATAGGTGAGTTGCTTCATTTTATTTTTGCAGCAAGCACGATCAACGACAGGTAGACTTCTACCTTAGGATGCGCGTAACGCACTGCAAAGATAAAAGAAAGTGACAATGTATGAGTGGATCAACACCATTATTACCGCCAACCAACCCTGTCGATGTTGCGCTCGCGAATGCAAAAGAGCGCGCCAGCGTTCCCGCCGCCGTGGTGCGCGATGAAGGCGATGCCTTGCCGCCGCCGCGTGACAGGCCCCAGCGCGTTCCCGCAGAAATAATTGCCCGCCGCGAGGATGGCAGCGTGCGCGTGAAAACCCCGCGCGGGGAGGTTGAGCTGCGCCCCGAAGCGGCGCAAGCCAAGCCACAAAGAGCCGCACAAACGCCGCCGCCGGAGCAGCAGCTTCGCCCGCAACCTTCCCCCGAACAACCCGCGCAAAATGCACCGCGCGAACAGCCGCAAAGGCCAACCGAGCAGCCCGCACAAGTCAGGATAAGCGCCGCCGCCGTTGGTGCCCGCGTTGAAATCGAAATCCCGCCGCTCAGCATTCAGCGCAACGCACAAACGGCAGCGCTTAAGGCGGAGCAGGTCATTTTGCGCCTTGAGGCCGCGCTGGTGCGCAACGTATCCCAAGCCACAATAGAGGCAAGCCGCGCCGCGGCCACACCGTTGCAAATTACGCTGGGGCAACCGGCTGCCCCTATCGCGCAAGCCGCCCCGCTCTCGGCCAGCGCCGCGCCGGAAATTGCCGTGAACCCGCAAACCGGCCTGCCGCAAATCGGCGAAACCGTGAGGCTGGTGCCGCTCACGCAGGATTTCATCACCAGCCTGCGCCAGCCCGCGGTGACAAATTTACAAGCCACGTCATTGCCGGTTCTTCCCGCAAGCAGTCTGGGGGCCTTGCCTGTTTTATCCACCGCCAGCGCGTCAATTTTAAGCACGCCGCAAAATATTCCCGCGCCGCAAATTCCGGTTTTATCGGCCCTGCCTTCAGGTACTGCAACGTTAAGCCAAGCACCACCGCAAAATCAGCAAATAGAAAATAGCGGAGTGCAAAATAGTAGAGTGCAAATTCAAACGGCGCTGCAATCCCTGCCCGCAACAACAGTGCTTCCCGCGTCTTTAGCTGCGCCATCACAGCCTATTAGCGTTGCGCTGAGCCCGATCCCCAATACGATATTTATGCCGGGCCTGCCTGATGCCGCGCCGCTTGCGGTAACGCCCCAAGCCTTTTTCACGCCCGCGCTAAACCTTTTAGCGCCCGCTCCGGCGGCGCCAATTCCCGGCACGGATGATGCGGCCAATATTCGCGCCATAGCCGCAGAGATGCCGCGCGCCAATGGCCGCGAAGCCACAGCAGAGCAGCGTCCGCACAATGTCCCTGCGCGTTTCGAGGGGCTCGCGCCGCAAGGCCAGCCTGTGTTTTCCGTACAATTCCCCCAGCATTCGCAAAGCCTGATGAATGCCCCGCCGCCGCTTTATATCATGGATTACGCGCTGAGTGATGGCACGCGCGCGGCGCTGGAAAATCTGCCGCAAGGACTGCGCGCGACGCTGTCTTTTGCGCAACCAAACGCGGCGCAGGCCATGCAAACGGCGACCTCATTGCAAGCCACTTTAGCTGCTCCGGCGGCGCTGCCCGCTTTTTCAACCTATCTCACGCCCGGCCTATGGCCCGCAGCCAATGATCTTTTCCAAAGCGTCCAGCAAGTCAGCGCGGGCGCATCGGCCATGATGGCCAACACCACCCCCAATCCGGGCAATGCCGCGCAATTCGGGCCCGCCGTAATGTTCTTTGTCGCCGCCCTGCGTAGCGGTGATCTCTCCGGTTGGCTGGGCGATAAAAATATAGAGATGCTGCAAAAAGCCGGTAAAGGCGGGCAACTCTCGCGGCTGCTCGGGGATGGCCAAGGCATGAGCCGCCTCGCCTTCGAGCCGGTTTCGCAAGATTGGCGGGCGATGAGTATTCCCGTTATGAATGAAAATAAAATCGAGAAAATCGCGCTTTATTATAAGCATGATGATGGCGGCGATGAGGGGGATGATAAAAAATCCGGCGGCTTTAAACGTTTTATCTTTAATCTCAATCTCGATCAGATGGGTCAGGTGCAACTGGACGGATTATTCCGTGGCAAAAAACTCGATCTGGCCGTGCGCACATCCGAACCATTCAGCTCGGCCATGCGCATGGATATGCGCCGCATCTATGTTCATACATTGGAAGTTGCTGGCATGAATGGTGAGCTGTCTTTTCAAAATGCGCTGGATAATTGGGTGACGATTAATCCCGAAAAAGACAGATTTGGCGTGAATGCCTAACTCTTTAACACCACGAATGGACACAAATAAACACGAATAAAGAAACCGCAACGGGCGCTGCGAACGCAAAGGCTTTTTGTAGATCTTGATGTCTTGGCGAGATTTGCGGGCGGGGCGGTAAACATTAATATTCTTTATGCCTGCGGCGCGCTGGTTTTAAAAAAAATCAGGCATTTTCTTCTTTTTTCTGGCGGCGGAAATTCTCGATTGCGATTTCATCCAATTCATCGCTCTCTTTCTTTTTTACCTCGGCCTCTTCTTCATCCTCGCGGCGCTCTTGCGTAATCTCGATTTTTTTAAGCTCGGCAAAAGCCTGGCGCATATCCTCGCGCGCCACTTCGATGCGCCCGTCAAGCTTGGTAATATGGCCTTCCAAATCCTCGATACGCGAGCGCACGCCCTGCGCATAAAGCCCGTAATGAGTCATGGCTTCCATGCGCACAACATCTTCCATCTCGTCCATTTTCGTGCGCTCATCGGCAAGCTGGTCAATCAGCGCTTGTTTCTGCGCGGCGAATTCCTCGGCCTGCCGGTATAGTTCGGCGAGAAATTTTTGCTTCTGCTCGACGGCATGTTTACGCACACGGATGAGGGGTTTGAGATTAGCCAAGGACGTCGCCCTCCTCGGGGTCTTGCTCTTGCATATTCTCCGACGCCCTTATGCCGCCCATACCTAAAATATCGGCAAGCAGCGCAAAACTCTCGGCGATGCTGGTGCGTTCATCTTTATGCTGGTTGAGGAAATCCTCGATTTGCGGATAGAGCATAATGGCGCGGTCCACATCGGGGTCGCTGCCGCGGCGGTAAGCGCCCAGCCGGATAAGCTCGGCCATATTTTCATACGAGGTCACGACTTTTTTGGCCTCGCGGATAATGTCATTTTGCTCCTCGGTGAGCGCGGCGGGCATAGAGCGCGATACGGATTTCAAAACGTCAATCGCCGGATAGCGCCCGCGATCGGCAATCTTGCGATCCATGACAATATGCCCGTCAACAATCCCGCGCACGGCATCGGAAATTGGCTCGTTATGATCATCGCCCTCAACCAGAACCGAGAATAGCCCCGTCACATTACCCAGCCCAGGCGCGCCCGGCCCCGCGCGCTCTAATAAACGCGACAGCTCGCCAAATGTGGTAGGCGGGTAACCCTTTGATGTGGGCGGCTCGCCCGCGGATAAACCAATCTCGCGCTGCGCCATCGCAAAGCGTGTGATGGAATCAATCAGGCACAGCACTTGTTTATTCTGATCACGGAAATATTCGGCCACCGCCATGGTGACATAGGCCGCTTGGCGGCGCATCAGCGCGGGCTCATCGCCCGTTGCGACAATAACAACCGAGCGCGCCAAACCATCTTCGCCCAAATCATCTTCAAGAAATTCCTGCACCTCGCGGCCACGCTCGCCGACCAGCCCGATCACCGACACATCGGCGGCGGTATAGCGCGCCATCATGGAAAGCAGCACCGATTTCCCCACGCCAGAGCCGGAGAAAATCCCCATACGCTGGCCCTGACACGTGGCAAGAAAGCTGTTCACGGCGCGCACGCCCAGATCAAGCTGGCGGCCCATTCTTTGGCGCGAATGCGGTGGCGGCGGCTTGTTCTTCAGTCGCACCGGATGGCCGCCCTGCGGCAAATCGCCTTTGCCGTCAATAGGTTGCCCCAGCCCGTTAATCACACGGCCCAACCAGCGCTCGTCGGGCATAATGATCGGCTGATGATCCTGAATAACCGCCTTACAACCAAGCCCCACGCCCTCGAGGGTTCCAAACGGCATGAGCAGCGCATGGCCATCCTTAAACCCCACAACCTCGCATGGAATTGTGCGGTCTGATTTGGGCTTGAGATGCACGATTGAGCCAATGGACAGCAAGCTGCCAAATCCGGCAATCTCGACCAAAAGACCCAAAATCTTGGTCACCCGCCCGAAAATCTCTTTTTCGGGGATGATGTCTATCTTGGCTTGAATTTGGTCGGCTAAACGGTCCATATATTCATTCTAACATGACAAGCTCTTTTGTCTTGAGAAAGAATTGTTTTACATATTGACAATAATGGCACAATTCTAGTATAAGAGCGCGATGAGTAAAGATCATATAAAAATCAATGTTGTCGGCACAAATGCAGAACCTTTTTTGGACGAGATACAAAAGAGGTTTTTTCAGCACGGCGCCAAGCACATTACTGCAGAATATTTACGACCCATGAAAGTTTTTGCCGCCGCCGCCGAGGGGAAAGTAAACACTTCGGACATCATGATTCTTTTGGGTGGCTTAAATACAAATTACACTCAAAATTGTATCAAACATATAAAAGCTGGCAGATATGGCGGGCAATTAATCGTTGTACACTCATCTCAGCCCGACGGTTGCCCGCCAACGCCCAAAGACCTAAAAGCTTTATTATATGCAGGTGCGGATAAAGCTTTTACGTCTGATAAATTTTACCGGTGGTTACAAAAAGAAATTATAGACACGCCGCTTAAACCGCGAACCTATGAGCATATTGAAAAAAAAATCTATAGCATCCGGACCGCTTATTTTTGCTTTGGATCAAAATAAAATTTATATTCCGCATAAAGGACAAGACAGCGCACATGGGGAGTTCAGCCAATCGGCATCGCGTTACAGCCAGCAAACGCCACATATAACTTTATCAGAAAATGAAGCGCGTATTTTGAGCATACTATACGATCAAGAAGGCGCATTTGTCTCCGCTAATATGATAGGCCAAGCAGCCTTTCCATCAGCCGCTAAAAATAAAGCCGATGATGTTTGTGAAATACTGGATGCACTCAAAGAACGTCTTCAGCAATTTATAAAGACACAAAAAATTGAACCTGGCGATGTTGAGCGCTTTGTCGCGGGAAGCGCTGGCTTTGGCTATCTTTTATCAACCTCGCCCGAAGCAGCCGACCATATGCAAGAGATGGCCGATATGCTTACAAAAGAATTTTACGGGGAAGTATTCGAGGATTTACCCTCCCCTGATGATATTATATAACGTATTAGCCATCTCCAGAAGACGCCTAAATAACAATTTGCTCCAAATCTTAATTTTTGTTAATATTAATTAATATTAACGCTATCCATTTTAAAGGGGACAAATATGCGTGTTTTATTGGTCGAAGACGATACATCCACCGCGAAATCCATTGAATTAATGCTGAAATCCGAGGGGTACATCGTTGATTCCACGGATCTGGGCGAAGACGGCGTAGATCTGGGCAAGATATATGATTACGACATCATTATCCTTGATTTGATGCTGCCCGATATGGATGGCTATGACGTGCTGAAATCATTGCGCGATGGCAAGGTGGAGACGCCGATCCTTATTCTCTCCGGCCTGACAGAGCTTGATAATAAGCTGAAAGGCCTTGGCTTTGGCGCGGATGATTACCTCACCAAGCCATTTGATAAGCGCGAGCTTGTTGCCCGCATTCAAGCCATTGTCCGCCGCAGCCAAGGCCACGCACAAAGCGTTATTAACACGGGCCGCGTCACGGTTAATCTGGATTCACGCACCGTTGAGGTAGACGGCAAAACGCTGCATCTTACCGGCAAGGAATACGGCATTATCGAGCTGCTATCCCTGCGTAAAGGCTCCACGCTGACCAAGGAAATGTTCCTCAATCATTTGTACGGCGGTATGGACGAGCCTGAAGTGAAAATCATCGACGTGTTTATCTGTAAGCTGCGCAAAAAGCTGCAGGATGCAACCGATGGCGATAATTATATTGAAACCGTCTGGGGCCGTGGCTATGTGCTGCGTGATCCGGAAGTGGAAAAAGACAAAGCCGTCGCGGGGGCTTAAACCGCCGCCACAATCTAAATTTAAAAGCGCCCGTTTTTTGCGGGTGTTTTTTTATGTGCGAGTTGCTAGGATAGGGACATGTTGACACTACCCAACATTATGACGCTTGGCCGTCTGGCATTGCTCCCCGCCATTATCATCTTGATGTATAGTGGGCAGGTTTGGGCGGCGCTGGCGCTCTATGCGGTTGCGGCCATCACCGATTTCTTTGATGGGTGGCTGGCGCGCAAGCTCAATCAGATTACCGCCTTTGGCACATTTTTAGACCCTATTGCTGATAAAATCTTTGTGGCCGTGCTTCTGATTGCGCTGGTTGATATGGGCACCCTGCCCGGCTTATGGATCATTGCCGTAATGGTTATCTTTATGCGCGAATTTCTGATCTCCGGCCTGCGCGAATTTTTGGGCCCGCATAATGTACAGATGCCGGTTACCAAACTGGCGAAATGGAAGACAACCACGCAAATGCTGAGCCTTGGCTTTTTGATTATCGGGGGCGCTGTGCCGGGCAGCCTGATGGCCGGGCAATTACTGCTAGGACTAGCCGCTATTCTTACCGTGACCACGGGCTGGACATACTTGAAAACCGGACTGGATTATATCCGCAAAATGCCCTAATTTAGGCGCTATGTTATACGATCTCATTAAACCCGCCATTATGCGCACCGATCCGGAAACCGCGCATAATATGACGCTTAGGGCCATGAAGGCCGGACTGGTGCCACGCTGCGGCGGCGGTGTAAGCGACCCTGCGCTGGAAACGCGGCTGTGGCATTTGCGCTTCCCCAATCCGGTCGGCCTGTCTGCGGGCTTTGATAAAAATGCAGAAGTAATCGGTGCCTCTTTCGGGATGGGCTTTGGCTTTGCCGAGGTCGGCACCGTGACCCCCAAACCCCAGCACGGCAACCCCAAGCCGCGTGTCTTCCGCGCACCCGCGCAGCAGGCCGTGATTAACCGTTTGGGCTTCCCTAATGGCGGGATGAACGCCTTCAAAGCCAATATCGAGCGTTATCTGCGTACGCGCAAAAATAATAGTAGCGGCATTATCGGCATTAATATCGGCATGAATAAAAACCAAAAAGAGCCGGTCAAAGATTACGCCGTGCTGATTAATATGCTGGGGCCTATGGCGGATTATCTGGCCGTGAATATTTCCTCGCCCAACACGCCGGGTCTGCGTGATTTGCAAAAGCGCGAATTTCTGATTGATTTTCTCGGCACATTAAAAGAAGAGCGCACCAAAGCCTGCGGCAAAGATATGGCCCCGCCGCTTCTCGTGAAATTTGCGCCGGATTTAACCGATGAACAGCAAGAGGAATTGGCCCAAACCGTGCTTGATGCCAAAATTGATGGCATTATTTTGAGCAATACAACGCTTGATCGCCCCGACATTTTGCCCGAAAAGTTTCGCGGTGAAATGGGCGGACTCAGCGGCCAGCCATTGACGGAAAAATCCACTGAAGTGGTGCGTAATTTCTACAAACTCACCAAGGGTAAAATTCCCATTATCGGCGTTGGCGGTATTTCCTCGGCGCAGCAAGCCTATGATAAAATAAAAGCGGGCGCATCGCTTGTTCAGCTTTATAGCGGCCTGATTTTCAAAGGCCCCGCCCTGCCCGGCGCGATAAATCGTGGCCTTTTGGATTTGCTGAAAACGGATGGCTACAGCCATATTAGCGAGGCCGTAGGCAGTGACCATAAGGCGTTCAAATAAATGAGCGGCGAGATCCCCCTGCTCGGCGGTCTATCGGAAATTGCCGATAATTATGATGCGTTTATCATTGATATTTTCGGCGTGGTGCATAATGGGATCGAGCTGTTTCCTGATACCATCGAGACATTTCAAAGCCTGAAAGAAGCGGGGATACAAACCTGTCTGCTGTCTAATTCGCCGCGCCGCATTAATGGCGCAATGGGGCAAATGGAGATAATGGGATTGCCGCGTGATGCGTATGATCACGCCGTCACGTCGGGCGAGAGTGCTTACGAGACGCTGAAGGATCGCGGCGGTGATCTGGGCGATGATTGCTGGTTTATCGGTAATGATTACGTATCGGAAATAACGCAAGGCATTGGACTGAATATTGTCAGCGAGCCTGAACAAGCCAGCTTTATTCTCAATTCCATCCCCGGCACCGAAAAAAGCGAGGTTAAAACCTTAAAAGCGCAGCTTCAAATCGCTGCCGATAAAGACCTGCCAATGATTTGCGCCAACCCTGATTTGGTGGTGAATATCGGCGCGCATCAATATGAATGCGCGGGCACTTTTGCGGCGCTATATGAAGAAATGGGCGGGCGCGTCATTTATCACGGCAAGCCATATGCGCCAGTTTATGAGCGCTGCCACGATTTATTGGGCCGCCCCGATAAATCGAAAATTCTGGCGATTGGCGATGCGTTTCATACCGATATTGCGGGCGCGAATGCTTTTGGTATTGATAGTATTTTGAACCTTACCGGCATTCATTGGGAAGAAATTGCAATGGATCATGCGCCCACTGAAGCCGATTTCCCGAAGCTGCAAAAACTGATTGCAACCAAGGAACATAAACCTAATTTCGCGATGGGTGGATTTCGCTGGTAAATTCACGCTATATATATGTCATGATACATTCTATGCGCCATTTATTATTGATTGCCCTTATGCTCTTTGCTTTGCCCGCCGCTGCTAATGCGCAAGAGCAGGCGCAGGAAGTTCGGCCCGAACACGGCGTGGCGATGCATGGCGGTTTGAAATACGGGCCTGATTACACGCATTTATCTTACGTGAATCCGGCCGCGCCTAAGGGCGGCACGCTCAAACTGCATACAATCGGCAGCTTTGATTCCCTCAACCCGTTCATTGTCAAAGGCAGCCCCGCCGCAGGGATGAGCTTTATCCGCTCCTCTATGCTTTATTCATCATTAATGCAAAATACGCTCGATGAGCCGTTCTCGCTCTATGGCATTGTCGCCGAGAGTATCGAGATGCCCGAAGATCGCTCTTACGTTACATTTAATCTGCGCGAGGGTGCGCGTTGGCATGACGGGAAGCCGATCACCGCCGCCGATGTGAAATGGACATTCAATGCGTTGGTTGAAAAAGGCGCGCCGTTTTTCAGAGCCTATTGGGGCGATGTTGAAAACGTGAAAATTGAAAATGACCGCCGCGTGACATTTACGTTTAAACGCGCGGGCAATATGGAGCTGCCCCTGATTATTGCCGAGATGACCATTTTGCCCAAACATTATTGGGAAGAAAAAGATGCGAATGGCAATAATGTGCGCGAATTCGGTGATAGCTCGCTCGCACCGCCTTTAGGCAGTGGCCCGTATAAGATCGCCGAGGTAAAGCCCGGCCACTCGATTACTTACACGCGCGCCGAAAATTGGTGGGGCGCCGACCATCCTTATTTCAAGGGTATGTATAATTTCGACCGCATCCAGTTTGATTATTACCGCGATAATAATGTCGCGCTCGAGGCTTTCTTTGCCGGTGAATATGATGTGCGCGAGGAAAATACCGCCAAGCTGTGGCATACATCATACGAAAATGCCTCGGCCGTAAAATCGGGCGAGATTATCAAAGAAGAAATAGACAATACCCGCCCCGCCGGTATGCAGGGCTTTGTTTACAATATTCGCCGCGATGTCTTTAAAGACCCCGCAGTGCGTGAGGCGCTGGCCTATGCCTATGATTTTGAATGGGCCAACAAACAATTTGCCCACGGCACATATACACGCACGCGCAGCTATTTTGAAAATTCAGAGCTAGCCGCTAAGGGTTTGCCAAAGGGGCGGGAGCTGGAAATTTTGCAGCAATATGCCGGTCAAATCCCCGCGCGCATTTTCACCGATGAATATTTCCCCCCTGTGACAAAAGGCGATGGCAATAACCGCCAGAATTTGCGCATCGCGATGGAATTACTCGATAAGGCCGGATACGAAATGGACGAGGACGGCGTGCGCAGCAAAGACGGCGTGCGGTTGGAATTTGAAATTTTGGGGTCCAACCCCGTCTTCGAGCGTTGGGTTCTTCCCTTCACACAAAGCCTAGAACGCATCGGCGTGGCGGCGAATTTCCGCATTGTCGATAGCGCGCAATTCCAAAACCGTATCAATGAATATGATTACGATATGACGATCGGCACGTTCGGCCAGTCCAATTCGCCCGGCAACGAGCAGCGTGATTTTTGGGGCAGCGAAAAAGCCGATATACCCGGATCGCGCAATTTGATCGGCGTAAAAGATCAGGTTGTCGATGCGCTTATCGAGACAATAATTCATGCCCATAACCGCGAAGAGCTTGTCGCCAGTGTGCGCGCACTCGATCGTGTTTTACTGTGGCATCATTACGTAATTCCGATGTGGCATTACCCGAAATGGCGCATTGCGCATTGGGAAAATATTCAGCGCCCCGATAACCTCTCGGGCATTTCACCGGCCATCGCCACAACATGGTGGCATAAGGAATAAACCGCCATGAAGATCGCGATTATCATTCCCGCCCGCTATGGCTCGACGCGTTTTCCCGGCAAGCCTTTGGCAAAAATTGGCGGCCAATCTATGCTCGCGCGCGTGGTTGATTTGGCGCGCAAGGCGGCGGGAGATAACCCCGATATTTCCGTGAGCGTCACCACCGAAGATGCGCGCATTGCCGATCACGCCAAAGAGATTGGCGTGAATTGCATTCTTACCGGCGAATGCGAAACGGGCTCCGATCGCGTGCTTGAAGCCGCGCAAAAGATGGCCAAAGAAAACGGCGTGCACCCCGATTTTATTTTAAACATTCAGGGCGACGCCCCCTTCACCCCCCTGCCTGTGGTGCAAAAAATGCTGGCGGGGTTTCGCGATGGCACGCAGGTTATTACGCCTGTTCACCGCCTCGGCTGGGATGATCTTGACCGCCTGCGCGCCAATAAAAAGACAACACCCTTTAGCGGCACTACGGCGATTATCGGCGCGGATCATCAAGCGCTTTGGTTTTCAAAAAACATCATCCCCGCCATGCGTAAAGAAGATGAATTACGCCAGAGCGATAAGCTCTCTCCCGTTCATCAGCATATCGGTCTTTACGGTTACAGCTTCGCAGCGCTTGAGAAATTCTGCGCTTTGCCGCCCGGCCCTTACGAGCAGTTAGAAGGGCTGGAGCAATTACGGTTTTTAGAAAACGGCATTAATATTACGGCCATTCCGGTTGATATTGATTCCGGCATTTTGCTATCAGGTATCGATACGCCCGAAGATCTGGCGCGCGCCGAAGAGATGATAAAAAATTCATGACCACACTTATTATTGCACGGCACGGAAATACATTTGAGCCCGGCGACACGCCCACGCGCATTGGCGCCCGCACCGATTTGCCGCTTGTTGAAAAAGGCCGCAGCCAAGCCGCCGCGCTGGGGCGATATATCAAACAGCACCGCCTTATCCCCGATGTGGTGTATAGCTCAAAGCTCAAACGCACGATTGAAACAGCCGAGATTGCCGTGCGCGAAAGTGGTGTAACGAACCCTGTTTTTAGTCTGGATATTTTCAACGAAATTGATTACGGCCCCGATGAAAACAAACTCGAGGACGAAGTGATTGCGCGCATTGGCAAAGACGCGATTGAGCAGTGGGACGCCCGCGCCATTGTTCCCGATGGGTGGAAGGTTGAGCCCCACCAAATGATCAAAAACTGGCATGATTTTGCCGACCAGATCCGCGCCCATGACGATAATGAAACCGTGCTGGTTGTTACATCGAACGGCGTGGCGCGTTTTGCCCCGCATCTTACGGGTGATTTTGATGGCTTCCGCGCGGCGCATAATTTGAAACTCGCCACCGGCGCAATCGGCATTTTAGACTATAAAGATAATCGCTGGAGCGTCCGCGAATGGAATATTAAACCTTAGATCATGCTCAGCTATATTCTCAAACGTTTGCTTTTGATGATCCCGACATTGCTCGGGATTATGCTGGTGAGCTTTGTGATCATCCAGTTCGTACCCGGCGGCCCGGTCGAGCGCATGATTGCCGAGCTGCAAGGGCACAGCACGTCTGCCACCGCGCGATTTAGTGGCGGCGGCGATGCGGATATGGCGGGCGCGGCCCCGCAAATGAGCACAGGCCAATCCAGCAAATATCGCGGCGCGCAGGGGCTGGACCCTGAATTTGTTGCCGAGCTCGAGGCGCTATATGGCTTTGACAAACCCGCCCATGAGCGTTTTTTCGAGATGGTTAAAAATTACGCCACCTTCAATCTGGGCGAGAGTTATTACCGCGATGTCAGCGTAACAAAATTGATCATGGAAAAAATGCCGGTATCGATATCGCTCGGGCTGTGGTCAACGCTGATTATCTATCTGGTGTCCATCCCGCTGGGTATTCGCAAAGCGGTAAGCGATGGCAGTAAATTCGATATATGGAGCAGCGCCGCAATCTTTGTCGGCTATGCCATCCCTTCTTTCATGTTCGCGATTTTGCTGATCGTTGTGTTCGCGGGCGGGCGGTATTTCGATGTTTTCCCGCTGCGCGGATTGCTCTCGGACGGGGCGGAGGATATGAGCTTTATCGAGCTTGCGCTTGATTATGCGTGGCATATGGTGCTGCCGACTTTGGCCATGGTAATTTCCGGTTTTGCCTCGCTGACGCTGCTGACGAAAAATTCCTTTATGGACGAGATCGGCAAGCAATATGTTCTCACCGCACGCGCCAAAGGGCTGGGCGAGAAACAAGTGCTCTACGGCCACATATTCCGCAATGCGATGCTGATTGTTATTGCCGGTTTTCCGGCGGCGTTCATCCATATTTTCTTTACCGGATCGCTGCTGATCGAGGTGATTTTTTCACTGGATGGCCTTGGCCTTTTGGGCTATGAGAGCGTGATTAACCGCGACTATCCGGTCGTGCTCGGCACGCTTTATATATATGCGATTATCGGCCTGGTCATGACGCTTATACGCGACGTTGTTTATGTATTGGTTGATCCGCGCATTGATTTCGAGGCCAGAGCGGCATGAGCATTTCCCCGATCACCCAGCGCCGCCTTATCCAATTCCGCGCCAATAAACGCGGCTTTTGGAGCCTATGGATTTTTATCGCGCTGTTGATCGCATGTCTGGGCGCCGAGTTTATTGCCAATGACAAACCCGTCTTGATTAAATTCGATGGCGGTTATTACATGCCCGTTTTCATGAATTACCCCGAAACGAAGTTTGGCGGTGATTTCGAAACGCAGGCCGAATATCGTGACCCGTTCGTGGCAGACCTGATTAATGAAAAGGGCTGGATGCTCTGGCCGCCTATTCGTTTTTCTTATGACACGATTAATTATAATCTGCCAACCCCTGCCCCCTCGCCGCCAACAACCGAAAATATTCTCGGCACGGATGATCAAGGTCGCGATGTAGCCGCGCGCGTCATTTACGGCTTTCGCATTTCGGTGCTGTTCGGGCTGATCCTGACAGTCATTAGCTCCATCATTGGCGTGGCAGCGGGCGCAGTTCAGGGCTATTATGGCGGACGGCTGGATTTAACCATGCAGCGCGTGATCGAGGTCTGGGCCTCTATGCCCTCGCTTTATATTTTGATAATTTTCTCCTCCATGTTCATTCCGGGCTTTTGGACATTGCTGGCGATTTTGCTGTTATTCTCGTGGGTGCAACTGGTCGATGTGGTGCGCGCCGAATTTTTGCGGGCGCGTAATTTCGATTATGTCCGCGCCGCGCGGGCGCTGGGCATTGGGGATGCGACGATTATCTGGCGGCATGTGCTGCCCAATGCGATGGTGGCCACAATTACCTTTATGCCTTTTATTCTGACCGGTTCGATCACCGCGCTGACGAGCCTTGATTTTCTGGGGCTGGGCCTGCCGCCGGGCAGCGCCTCTTTGGGCGAATTATTAGCGCAGGGAAAAAATAATCTGCAAGCCCCCTGGCTTGGTATTACCGCCTTTGTGAGTCTGGCTGTGATGCTGACGCTGCTGACCTTTGTCGGCGAGGCCGTGCGCGACGCATTTGATCCGCGCAAAACCGCGCTTTAAAAAATATATTTGACAAACCCCTGCTGGCGCGCGTAAGAGTTAATTTATGTTGATAGGAATAAACATTACCGCAAACTTAGTCGCACCACGCCGACGCCCACGCCGCTAATCAAATATTAGCCTTGGCGGGCGCTTCCTATACCCTGAATTTTTCAAAATTATATATGATTGTGCGCCAAAGGCTTTTAAGCCCTTGGACGATCTTTGCCGTGTTTCAATCGTCCGGGCATTGAATAAAAACTGAAAACACGGCATGGTATTGAAACATTTTAGGAACGAAAAATGACAAGCATTACAATAGATAAGATCGGCTCGGTTACGAAGAATTTAAAACTGAAGCACAAGGAAAAGCTTGGCGACAAGCTTTCTTGCGCGATGGGCACGGTTCTGGCCGCCGAGGTGCTGGAGGATAAGTCGGTTTATAACGAGATCGAGCTTCCCTCGGGGCGGCTATCGAAATTGAAGAAGGGCGATATTATTGCCGTGGCTTTGGGGCAGCGCATGGCGCTCAAAGGGTTTGTCGGGCACCTGCCGAAATCATTGAAAGTCGATGATGTTATTCATTTGCTGAATTTTGGTGGCACAGCGGGAATTTGCACCAGCGCCAATACGCAAGAGGTTGGCGAGCCTTTGAGAATTCGCGTGCTAGGCGCGATTACGCGCGGCGGCAAGGGTCTGAATATCGCTCAGGCGAATTTGTTCAAACCACTAAATATCATGAAAAACGACACGCCGCTGATTATCGTGACCGGCACCTCAATGGATAGCGGCAAGACGACCGTGGCCATAGAGATCACAAAAACGCTTAGCCGTATGGGCATGAAACTGGCGGGAACAAAACTTACCGGCGTTGGCGCGCTGCGTGATGTTTACAAGATGCAGGATTACGGCGTGTCCGAGGCTGTATCTTTTGTTGATTGCGGCGTGACATCAACGGCAAATATGCCCGCCGATGAAATGGTGGCCGTTGCCAAGGGCGCGCTGGAGCATTTATCCAAAGGCAATCCCGACGCGATCATCATTGAATTTGGCGACGGTGTGATGGGTAAATACGGCGTGGATCATATTTTAAATGACCCGCAAATTCAAAAAAATGTGCGGCTGCATATTGGCTGCGCCGGCGATCCTATTGGCGCGATCGGTCTTGCCAAAGCTTGCGAGAATCTGGGCCTTCCGATTGATGTGATGAGCGGCCCCGTCACGGATAACGAGGTTGGCAAAATGATCATTGCCGAGCAGCTTGGCATTAAAACATATAACGCATTTAATCCGAATAATGACTGGCTGGATCTGGTCATTGCGCGCTGGGCGGCGGATTACGGCGCGAACATGAAGGTGATATAAATGGGCATTAAAGCATCCATTATCGGGGTAACGGGATATACGGGGCTGGAGCTTGTGCGGCTTGCCCTCGCCCATCCGCAGATCGAGCTTGCCTATCTGATATCGCGCCAACATGATGATGTCGATATCGGCGCGGTCTATCCGCATTTGGCCGGAACGGATTTACGCATCACCAATACGGCGCATGATAAAGTCGCCGAAGATAGCGATATTATCTTCCTCGCTTTGCCCCATAAAACCGCGCAAGATGTTGTGGCGGATTTGCATGGCAAAGTAAAAATTATCGATCTGTCCGCCGATTACCGTTTGGATGACGCGGCCACATATCAGGAATATTATGGCCTGCCGCATAATCATGAATCATTGTTAAAAGACGTTCCTTATGGCTGGCCGGAAATAAACGCCAAGCAGATTGCCGCCGCAAGCACGGTGGCAAATCCGGGGTGTTTTGCCCTGCTGAGCCAGATGATGCTCTACCCTTTTGCGGGGCACATAAAACACGCCGATATTATGGCAGTGACGGGCTCGAGCGGCGCGGGGAAAACCGCATCGGAGGGTACGCATCACCCTGTAAGAAATCACAATATGAAGAGCTATAATATTAATCTGCACCGGCATATTCCCGAAATTTGCGCGCGCACGCACATCACCAAAGAGCAACTGAATTTCACGCCCACATCGGGGCCTTTTACGCGCGGCATTTTCGCAACCGCCTATGTTCAAACAAATAGCGCGCCCGATTTTGATGCTTATAAAGACGCGCCTTTTATTCGCATCACAGACAATGTCGCGCTAGCCAATATTGTCGGCTCCAATTACTGCGACTTATCGTATCAAAAGGGCAATGGCGGCGCATATATTGTGCAGGGCGCGCTGGATAATCTTGTCAAAGGTGCCGCCGGATGCGCCATTCAAAATATGAATTTAATGTTTGGATTAGACGAGCGTGAGGGTTTGTTAAACCTCACCGCCCTCTACCCGTGAAGAAGGATAAAAAGATGCCGACCAAGAAAAAACGTATGGATAATTTTTTCATCAATGCCTTTTACCATTCAAAATTTGAAGGCCAGATTTTTGTGATTAAAGCCAGCGGCGATATCATTGAAAATGACAAAGCGCTAAGCTCGCTGATCGGGAATATAAAATCCCTGACCTTGCACGGTATCAAAGTTTTGCTGGTTTATGGCGGCGGCAAAGCCGTCGATGCCGAGCTGGAAAATCGCAATATCCCCATCAGTAAAAAAGACGGGCGGCGCATCACCAATGCGGCCACATTGGAGGTCATGAAGGACGTTATTGGCGGGCGGCTATCCCTGAAACTTGCCGGGGAAATTGCGCGCCATAATGTTGAAGGGTTATCGCTAAACGCCGTGCCCGCCGGTTGGATGCGCAGCGATCTTCGCGCGAAAAAGCCCGTTGATTTCGGCTTTGTCGGTGACATTATCTCCACCGATAAGCGCGCGATTATGCGCCCGTTCAAGACAACGAATTTCATTGCCTGCCCGTGTCTGGCGTTCACGAAAAAAGGCGAGCTTCTCAATATCAACGCCGATACAATTGCCACCGAACTTGCGATCGGCATCGAGGCGGGCAAGCTGATCTTCATGAGCAATGTCGATGGTGTTCTTATCGAAGATAAAACCGCTTTTGCCATTACGGCCGAAGACATTCCCGCCCTCATTAAAAACGGGACAGTGACCGGCGGCATGCAGATAAAAATGGAAAACTGCCTACGCGCACTTAATAATAATGTACGCAGAATTCATTTGATTAACGGCCTGCATAAAGATGCGCTTTATAAGGAAATTTTTGAATCTGTCGGGCCGGGCACGATGCTGTTAACGGCGGCGGAACAAAATGTTTATAATAACGAAATCGAGATTCAAAAAGCACTTGGCTCCAAATCATAAAAGTAAAAAAAGGAACATAAAATGAGCGATACCCAACAAATTATTGATGATAGCTTTGCGCGCCTCATAAAAACATATGCGCCCCAGCCCGTAGTCCTTGACCACGGCAAAGGCTGCTATGCGTATGATACGGACGGCAAGAAATATCTGGATTTTGCAGCGGGCATTGCCGTGGCGTCACTGGGGCATGCGCATCCGGCCATGCTGGAGGCTATGCAAAAACAAGCCGCGCGCCTTATGGCTTGTCAGGCGTCATATTCCACCAGGGAAAAACTGGAATGTGCAAAATTAATGACCGATACGAGCTGCTTTGATCTGGTCTATTTTTCAAATTCGGGAACCGAGAGCGTCGAGGCCGCCTTCAAGCTGGCACGCAAATGGGCCTATGATGAAAAAGGCGAACATTGCAACGAAGTCATCGCGATGCGCCAAAGCTTTCACGGGCGCACGATGGGCGCGGCGAGCATCACCGAAAAACGCCACACGCAACATTTCTATGCCCCGTATATTGAGGGTATTCATTTTGCAGAATTTAACAATCTGGATAGCGTTAAAGAGCTGGTAAGTGAAAAAACCGCAGCGATTATTATCGAACCCGTACAAGGCGAAGGCGGCCTTACCCCCGCCGAGCCTGCGTTCCTGATGGGGCTGCGCCAGATTTGTGACGAGCATAATATCGCGCTGATATTTGATGAAGTGCAAACAGGCTTTGGCCGTCTGGGCAAACTTTATGCCTATGAGGCGTTTGAATGTTGCCCCGATTGCGTCAAAGGCGGCGATGTAAACGAAGCAAATTTACAAGTGATAGAGCCCGATATTGTGGCATGGGCCAAAGGCATGGGCGGGGGGTTTCCCGTCGGCGCGATGGCCGCAAAAACCAAATTCGGCGTGGCCATGCAGCCCGGTACGCACGGCACCACATATGGCGGCAACCCGCTTGCCTGCGCGGTGGCATCGGCCGTGATGAAAGAAATTATGCAGCCCGCCTTCATTGATAATGTCAATAAAATGGGCGCGCGTCTGGTAAGCGGCCTTGAAAAAATCCAGCGCGAGTCCAATAAAATTACGGATATTCGCGGCAAGGGTCTGATGATTGGCGTTGATACAATTTACGATGTCGGCAAGTTTCTAAGTGCCTTGCAGAAAAACGGCATGATGGCCACGCAAGCGGGAAAATCAACCCTGCGCCTTGTGCCGCCCTTAATTGTGGGCGAGCAGGAAATTGATGAAGCGCTGGAGATTATCGGCAAGACATTGCAAGAAGGCGCGGAATAATGACCGCAGAGCCAGGTAAAAAGCCGAAGCATTTTCTTGATCTTAAGGATGTACCGCCTGCGGATATCAAAGCCATTTTAATGCGCGCGCATGATCTGAAAAAACGTAAATTTAACCCGCCGCAAATATTCTCGGGGCTGTCATTGGCTATGGTATTTGACAAGCTTTCCACCCGCACGCGCGTATCATTTGATGTCGCGATGAAGCAGCTCGGCGGCCATTCTATCGTCATGTCCAAGGGCGAAATGCAAATTGGCGGCGCCGAAAGTATAGAAAGCACGGCCAATGTTCTCTCGCGTTTTGTCGATGCCATAATGGTACGCATGAGCGATCATGATAAATTGCTCGAGCTTGCGCGCCATGCCAGTGTGCCCGTTGTGAACGGCATGACGGATCGCTCGCACCCCTGCCAGATCATGGCCGACATCATGACCATCGAAGAAAAACTTGGCAGCGCCGAGGGAAAGAAAATCGCGTGGTTCGGCGATTATAATAACGTGACGCAATCTTATATCGAGGCCGCAAAGATTTTTAATTTCGAATTCATCATGGCTCTGCCGCAAGACCTGAATAAGAACGTTCCCGCCGGAACAAATTACACCAATGATGCAAAGGAAGCCGCGCACGGCGCCGATGTTCTTGTCACCGATACATGGGTTTCGATGGGACAAGAAGGCAAGGATATTGAAAAATTCTGGCCGTATCAGGTGAATGCCGAACTGATGAGCCTTGCCAATGAGGGCGCAATTTTCATGCATTGCCTGCCTATTCATGAATGGGAAGAGGTCAGCGAAGAGGTCGCCAAATCCCCGGCCAGCGTTATTTATGACGAGGCCGAAAACCGCCTGCACGCGCAAAAAGCAATTCTGGCATGGTGCCTTGAAGATTCCGGCGTGCAGCTAGAGCAAAAAACTTTTCAATTCAAAGATTGAAACAAAGCCCGCGCTGTGCTTTAAAAACAGCGCTATTGAATGAGAGAAAGAGAGCATCGATATGAGCAGCAAGGGAAAAGTTATTCTCGCCTATTCCGGCGGATTGGATACATCAATTATTTTGAAATGGATGATCGAAGAAGGGTATGAGGTTGTCGCCTATATCGCCGATGTCGGACAGGATGATGACTATGAAGCCGCGCGCGAGAAAGCCAAAAAGCTGGGCGCGAGCGCCGTTTATGTCGAAGACCTCAAAGAGGAATTTGTAACCGATTACATCTTCCCGATGATTAAATCCCAAGCCATTTATGAAGGGCGTTATTTGCTCGGCACCGCCATTGCGCGCCCGATTATTGCCAAGCGCCAAATCGAGATTGCCAGAAAAGAAAACGCCGAATTTGTCAGTCATGGCGCAACAGGAAAAGGCAATGATCAGGTTCGTTTCGAGCTATGCTATTACGCCCTAAAGCCGGATATAAAAGTATTGGCGCCATGGAAGATGCAGGAATTCCTTGATCGTTTCCGTGGCCGCTCCGACATGCTTCACTACGCCGAGCAGCACGATATTCCCGTGACCGCAACCCGCAGCAAGCCTTATTCCGAAGATGATAATTTGCTGCATATCTCTCACGAGGCCGGCGTTCTTGAAGACCCGAACGCCCCATGCGCGGAAGATGTTTATTCGCGCACCGCATCCTTGATTAACGCGCCCGATACGCCCGATATGGTTGACATCACATTTAAAGACGGCATTCCGGTGAAGGTTGAAAATAAAGATGATGGCCGCACGGAAACAAACGGGCTGGCGTTATTTTTATATCTTAACGAGCTTGGTACAAAGCATGGCATTGGCCGTTTGGATATGGTTGAAAACCGCTTTGTCGGCATTAAATCACGCGGCGTTTATGAAACGCCCGGCGGTACAATTTTATATAATGCCCACCGCGATCTTGAGGGTCTGACCATGGACCGCGAAGTGATGCGCCTGCGCGATTCCCTCTCGTCTAAAGTGGCCGAATATATTTATAACGGCTTTTGGTTCTCCCCCGAGATGGAGTTTTTGATGGCCGCCATGGATAAAGCGCAAGAGCTTATTGATGGCACTGTCACCGTGCAGCTTTTGAAAGGCTCGGCCTACCCCGTGGCCCGCACCAGCCCCGTGGCGCTTTATGATGAAGACCAATCCTCGATGGATATC
>Ga0136600_1000389_pt1 | contig 23735 bp, 21 predicted proteins | sample AntRauMFilla2698_FD_104634 | JGI IMG/M metagenome (GOLD analysis project Ga0136600, IMG submission 104634) | Saline lake microbial communities from Rauer Islands, Antarctica - Metagenome Filla 2 #698 | ecosystem: Environmental > Aquatic > Non-marine Saline and Alkaline > Saline | place...
ATAATATAAGGATAATATCATGTCTGACGGCAACAAATTCATGGCTGGCAAACGCGGCGTTATAATGGGCGTTGCTAACGATAGATCAATCGCTTGGGGTATTTCGACCGCCCTAGCAGAGCAAGGCGCAGAGCTTGCCTTTACATACCAGGGCGAAGCGCTTGAACGTCGCGTGAGACCTCTGGCGGAACGCGTAGGATCGGATATGGTTATTCCATGTGACGTCAGTAGCGATGAGGATCTGGATCGCGCTTTTGCCGAGATCAAAGAAAAATGGGGCAGCATTGATTTCGTTGTCCACGCTATTGCGTTTTCGGATAAAAACGAACTTGATGGGATGTATCTTGATACAACACGTGACAATTTCAAACGCACAATGGATATTTCGATTTACTCATTCACAGCCGTGGCGCAGCGCGCCGCGCCGATGCTGAATGAAGGTGGATCACTATTAACACTGACATATTACGGCGCAGAGCGCGTGATGCCGCATTATAATGTTATGGGCGTTGCTAAAGCAGGGCTTGAAGCCTCTGTGCGTTATCTGGCCGCAGATTTAGGCCCGAAAGGCGTGCGTGTAAATGCAATCTCCGCAGGACCAATTAAAACATTGGCCGCAAGCGGTATTGGCGATTTCCGCTATATTCTGAAATGGAACGAGCTTAATTCTCCGCTTCGTCGTAACGTGACGATCGAAGATGTGGGCCGCTCCGGTTTATTCTTGCTAAGCGATCTTGGCAGCGGAGTGACAGGCGAAGTTCTTCATGTTGATTCCGGTTATCATACTGTTGGTATGTGCTCTGTGGACAGCGCGGCAGAAACAGCAGAATTGCTGTCCAGCCTGAAGCCCAAAAAAGGCGAAGAAGCAGCGTAGTCAATGTCTGGTAATCGTTTCGGTACATTATTTCAATATCAAAGCTGGGGCGAAAGCCATGGACCGGCCATTGGCTGTGTGGTTGATGGTGTTCCGCCGCGCATTCCGCTGTGCGAAGCCGATATTCAAAAATATCTGGATTTACGCAAACCCGGCCAGTCCCGTTTTACAACGCAGCGCAAAGAACCGGACGAAGTGCAAATTATGTCGGGTGTATTCGAAGGTGTAACCACAGGCGCGCCTATTGGCCTTATCATTCATAACAAAGACGCGCGTTCCAAAGATTACGGCGATATCAAAGACAAGTTCCGTCCCGGCCATGCGGATTTCACCTATGATGCAAAATACGGCATTCGCGATTACCGCGGCGGCGGACGCTCTTCCGCGCGTGAAACAGCGATGCGTGTTGCCGCAGGCGCAATAGCCCGCCGCATTCTTGAAACGCAAATTGGTGAAGATGTTCGTGTACGCGGCGCAGTGGTTCAAATTGGCCCGCATGAAATTGATCATGATAATTGGGATTGGGATTACGTTCTTGATAATCCGTTTTTCTCGCCGGACGCGAAAGCTTCAAAAACATGGGAAACCTATCTTGATGGCCAGCGCAAAAAAGGATCCAGTGCAGGCGCCAAGCTAGAAATTATCGCCAGCGGCATACCCGCAGGATTAGGCGCGCCCGTTTATGATAAAATGGATTCCGATCTTGCTAAAGCGCTTATGTCGATTAACGCGGCCAAAGGCGTAGAAATTGGCAATGGCTTTGATTGTGTGGCGCTTGGCGGCGAAGAAAATGCCGATGAAATCCGTATGGATGAAAAGGGAAATCCTGTGTTCCTTTCCAATAATGCAGGCGGTATTTTGGGCGGTATATCATCGGGGCAGGATATAGTGACCAAGCTTGCGATTAAACCAACGAGTTCAATTTTGACGCCCGTTAAAACGATAGATAAGCACGGCACGGAGACAGAGATCATTACCAAAGGTCGCCATGATCCTTGCGTAGGAATACGCGGCGTTCCTGTTGCCGAGGCAATGGTTGCGTGCGTCCTAGCCGATCACTGGCTAAGGCACAAGGCACAATGTCTATAATTTCTTGCTTCGCGGGGATCGTGCAACAACTCTGAATTCAGGTTTTTCAGCAGTCTTTAAATCGTTTAGTGGTTCTATTTCTATAATCTGAAATCCGATTGTTTTGTCTGCGTTGTCTTTAAAAGAGCTTTTCAGCAGCCCTGCAAAGCGGACTCTTTCACTAAGATCAAGTTGGGATGTTTTATCCAGAGCCTTACCAGCCTCTTCAAAGCTGCGCGCTAGCTGCACTTCTTTTATGATTGTATCTGCTTTCATTTTATCCCTCCTTTATCTACCAAGATTATGTTTAATTCGCGATGCCGTGTCAACAAGTGTTTGAGGGCAATATATAAGTAAAAATCACATTGTATTCATTCTGTGATGTCTTATAATTTAAAGTAACATTTAAAAGGATATATTTTATGACGTTCAAGTCTCGCAAATCATTATTTTTCAAGCCGCGTAAGAATGCCGTTGCTCCGGTAGTCGTTAAGAAAAAAGGTGGTCTGGGCTTTGTGCTTTGGCGCGGGTTTAAATGGATGTGTATGTCCCTTGGCTTTTTTATGATCCTGAGCCTGATCAGCGGAATTATCTTTTCGTCGATCTTCTTTAAAAATCAAGCTGCAGAGATGCCTGATAAATCGGTGTTACTATTACAATTAACGGATTCAGTATTAGAGCATCCGAATGAAGCGGGTGGTTACAGCTTTGATAAGCCTCTGACCATAGGGATGATGATAAAGGCGCTTGAGGCGGGTAAAAAAGATCCGCGCGTGAACGGGTTTGTTATGACGTTCGAAGGCGGTAATTTGAATTTAGCGCATATTCAAGAGCTACGAAGCGTTATCAAGGATTTTCGTGAAAGCGGTAAGTTTGCTTATATTTACGGTACGTCCTATGGCGGGTTTGGCAGTGGTCTCGGGCAATATTATCTGGCGTCCAGCTTTGATAAAATCTTTATGCAGCCTGTTGGCAGTGTTAATATATCCGGTATATATGCAGAGCTGCCTTATGCGCGGGCTTTGCTGGATAAAATGGGCATCGCGCCGCAAATTATCGCGCGCAAAGAATATAAATCGGTGTTTAGCGCGGTAACGGACAAGGACATTACAGAGCCTGTGCGTAAGATGATGACTTCTCTGCTTGGTGATATTCAGGGGCATATATTGTCGGAAATTGCAGCGGATCGCGGCTTTGGCAAAGCAGAGCTGCAGGCCATTGTGGATGCTGCGCTTTATACAGATACCGAGTCTGTGGATATGAAGCTGGTGGATGAACTGGTTTATGTTGATCAGTTGACGGATAAGATCAAAGATATCATAACCGCAGGTAATAAGGCGCTTTATGATGATGTTATGTTTGTCGCCCTTGATCATTACGCAAGTGTGGTACGGCAAGAAAAACGTGAGAGGCTGGCGGCACGCGAGGGTAAGAAAAAGCCGTCTGTGGCGCTTATTTATGCCGTTGGTACAATTGTCGAGCACGCAGATTCATCGCCGAGCGGATTATCATCGGCGGACGATGTTGCGGGCGCGATTGATTTCGCCGCAGAGCAGGACGAAGTGGAAGGTATTATTATCCGTGTCGCAAGCCCCGGCGGCTCCCCCGCGGCGTCGGAAACAATTCGCAGGTCCGTTGTAAAGGCCAAAGAGCAAGGCAAGTTTGTTGTTGTGTCTATGGGGGATATGGCGGCTTCGGGCGGGTACTGGATATCCGCAGATGCCGATTATATTTATGCCTTGCCGGGAACTTTGACTGGTTCCATCGGTGTTGCAGGTGGTAAGTTTGCCTTGCAGGAGATGTGGTCAAAAATTGGTGTAAACTGGGCTACGATAGGCTTTGGGCAAAATGCAGATATCTGGTCTTTTAACGAGCCTTTCTCAGAAGAAGGGCGTGCCCGTTTTGAAAAAATAATGGATATGATTTACGATGCGTTTGTCACGCGCGTAGCGGAAGGGCGCGGCATGAGTTTTGATGATGCAGAGCAAATAGCCCGCGGCCGCGTATGGTCGGGCTATCAAGCTTTAGAAGTCGGTCTTGTGGATGAGCTCGGCGGTTTGAATGAGGCGCTTGATTATGCCGCGCGCAAGATAGGACTAAAGGATCGTAATGATATTAATGTGGTTGCACTGCCTGCGGCTAAAACGGCGTTTGAGTTAGTGATGGAGTTATTCGAAGGTCAAGTCCGCGCAGGGCAAAATTTGAATGTCTTATCGACATTTATATCAAATGATGCGGCGCGTGCAGTTCGCAATGAATTGATTATCCACCAGCAACCTGTTTCTGCGTACCAGACACCAGTGCGGCTGAAGTAATTATACTTTGGTTTCTTTGAGGGATTCACGGATTTTGGTTTCGAACTCGGCCCAGCTCATGATGATATTGGACGGCCCGTAATTATAACGCAGAACAGCCAGCGCAGCATGCATGTTATAGGCAAAAGGAATGATCGGACATTCCAGATGGTTTTTGGAGGCCTGCGCGGCTTCGATATCCTTGGAACGGTCGCCGATATACCAGATCACATCATTTTCAGTAAGCTTGGGATCTAATCGTTCGGTTGCTTTGATAATTGGATCGGGATTAGGTTTAGCGCGCTGTATGTCCTCGCGAAATAATTTGACCTCGTAGTAATCTTCCAGAGCAAACGTCTCGAGAATATCATGCCCGTAGCCTTTGCCGAGTCCGTTACTGATGATACCCATGCGGATGTTGTTGCTACGGAGATAATCCAGCAAGCTGAATATTCCGGGGCAGGGTTCTACGATCTGGTCTATTTCTTTGCGTCTTATTTTATGAATAGCGCGATGAACCAGCAGCTTTTTACGTTTGCCGTCATGGAATTCAACCAATGTCGGCGAACTGATTTTGCGTTTGAATAGCTTGGAGAAAAATTTCCCCGCCTTATGCGCAAAATCATCCAGTCCTTCAAGTAGGTTGAGTAGCTGCGGGTTAATATGACGCACCGTTGTGCCATCCATATCAAACAGAACAATCGTAGGGGCTTTATTTGTCATTATAATTGGGTCTTGAGAGCTGTCTGAACAATAGAATCCGCATCCAGACCGGCATCCTTATATTGTTGTTCGGGCGTATCCTGATCCTGGAAAATATCAGGGAGATGCATACATTTTACGGCGGTTGTGCCATCAAGTAAATCATTCTCTGCCATATATTCGAGTACAATAGAGCCAAAGCCGCCGCGCGAGCCTTCTTCTATGGTAATAAGCGCGTCATGGGTTTGCGCCAGATCGTGTATAAGCTGTGTATCTAGCGGTTTGGCAAAACGTGCATCAACAATTGTCGGTGAAATGCCATGTTTGTCTTTCAGGATCGCGGCGGCTTTTTCACATTCCTGCAGGCGCGCGCCAAAGGATATGAGTGCAATTTTACTGCCCTTATGAACAATACGCCCTTTGCCGATTTCAAGAGCTTCGGGCGTTGAGGGTAGGTCTATGCCAGTTCCAGTGCCGCGCGGATAACGGAAGGCGATAGGGCCTTCATTATATTGCGCAGCGGTGTGAACCATGTGGCAAAGCTCGGCTTCATCTGCTGCCGCCATAACAACCATATTCGGTAAACAAGTGAGGTAAGCAATATCAAACGCGCCTGCATGCGTCTGTCCGTCCGCGCCGACCAGTCCCGCGCGATCAATCGCAAAGCGCACAGGCAGGTTTTGAATACAGACATCATGCACCAGCTGGTCATAGCCGCGCTGAAGGAATGTGGAATAAATGGCGGCAAAGGGCTTCATGCCTTCGGACGCAAGACCTGCGGCAAAGGTGACGCCATGTTGTTCGGCAATGCCGACATCAAACATACGGTCGGGAAATTCATAGCCAAAAAGATCCATCCCTGTGCCGCCGGGCATAGCGCCGGTAATGCCGACAATTTTGTCATCATTTTTGGCTTCGTTAATTAAGCTTTGCGCGAACACTTTGGTATAGCTGGGCAGAGTGCTTTTGGATTTGAATTGATCGCCCGTGACAACATCGAATTTGGATACGCCGTGCATTTTGTCATCGGCATTTTCGGCGTGGGTATAGCCTTTGCCCTTTTTCGTGATGGCATGAATTAACACAGGGCCGTCTGTTTTATGATCGCGGACATTGCGCAATATCGGCAAAAGCTGGTTCATGTCATGGCCGTCAACGGGGCCGATATAATAAAACCCCATTTCTTCGAATAATGTACCGCCGCCTATTGCCGCGCGGGCTGTTTCCTCGGCGCGTTTTGCCGCTTTGCGGAGCGGAGGAGGCAGCATTTCAGAGGCCTTTTTTGCAAATTCGCGCGCGCCTAGATAATTTTTAGAGGAAACCAGACCCGTTAAATAGCGGCTCATCGCGCCAACAGGCGGCGCAATGGACATTTCATTATCATTTAGGATCACGATCAGACGTTTATTTAAATCTTTGCATAATATGCCGGCATTGTTCATGGCCTCATATGCCATGCCGGCACTTATAGAGCCATCACCGATAACGCAAATAACGTTACGATCGTCTTCAAGCAAATCGCTGGCAACAGCCATGCCAAGACCTGCAGAAATAGACGTTGAGCTGTGCGCCGCGCCAAACGGATCATATTCGGATTCGCTGCGCTTGGTAAAACCGGATAATCCTCCGCCTTGGCGCAATGTTTCAATACGGTCTTTGCGGCCGGTCAGAATTTTGTGCGGATAGCATTGATGCCCCACATCCCAAATTAAACGGTCATGAGGCGTATCAAATACGGCGTGAATGGCAACTGTCAGCTCAACAACGCCGAGCCCCGCGCCAAGATGGCCGCCGGTCTTTGACACCGCGTCAATTGTTTTTGCGCGGACTTCGCTGCAGAGTTTAATAAGCTGTGAATCGCTAAAGCCGCGTATATCTGCAGGCACATTTATACCATCCAGAAGCGTTTCTTGTTTTTCAGGAGTGTTCTGTGCGTCAAATTCAGGCGCATTTTGAAGGGCGGAATCTTTTGTCATGCCTAATACATATAGTCTGTTTTATTGTTAAGCACAGATATAAGCACACAAGCGCCTAGCGCGTCCAGAATTTTAGGTATTATTATGCAGTCATATGGCGGCACTTACTGTGCTATTTTTACTAGGGCGCGGGATATTGCTTTATATTTGCCTGCTCGCGGTCATGACGATGACTGCGAATGGCTGCAGATGCTTGCCCGCCAAGTCCTGGAATAGCAAGACCAAGAACAGATCCGATGAAAAGGGCAGATAAATAATCCCCTTGCAGTGCTTGCGCCAAGCCAAAGCCAACACCCATTGCAGCAAAATGTGCATTCTCGCTAAATTCTATTTGGTTTTGTATGCCGCGGGTTTGGAGGCGGTTATTGCCAACAAGATAATCCCATCCTGTTTTTGCGGCGCGGTTAAATGCTTTCAATAATGACATAGGGCTTCGCTTTCTTGATTTATATAAAATTCAAGAAGCACATTAAAACAGGTGTAATCGTTATGTCAATAAAATAATCTCTCTAGGCGCGGCGTTCCAGAACATATTCGGCCATCTCGCGCAATGTGTCGGCGCGCGGGCCAAAGGCATGGAGATGACGCACAGCTTGCTGGACCAGCATTTCCGCGCGGGTTTTGGCCTGATCCTTACCCATCGTGGACACGAATGTCGATTTACCGGCATCATCATCCTGATTGGATGGCTTGCCCGTTTCTGCGCTGTCGCCTTCAATGTCTAAGATGTCATCTGTGACCTGAAAGGCAAGTCCCAGATCGTGGGCGTAGTTCGCAAGGGCTTTGCGCTGTGTTTCGCCCGCTTTGCCGAGGATTGCGCCGGCTTCGCACGCAAAAACCATTAATTTGCCGGTTTTCATGCGCTGCATACGGCTGATCGTGCCAAGGTCAAATTCTTCGGTTTCGCCGAGCAAATCGAGCATTTGTCCGCTACAGAGCCCTTTGGGGCCTGCGGCTTCGGCAAGTAAGCGCACAAGCTGTACGCGGACATTCGGGTCTGCGTGTGTTTCGCGGTCAGCAAGGACTTCAAACGCCAGCGCTTGCAGCGCGTCACCTGCTAGGATCGCAGTGGCGTTATCGAATTTTTTGTGAACGGCTGCTTTGCCGCGGCGTAAGTCTGAATTATCCATGGACGGTAAGTCATCATGAATGAGGGAGTAACAATGTACAAATTCAAGCGCGGCTGCGGCGCGGCGAGCGCATGACGGTTCGACATTAAAAAGTTTCGCGCTTTGTATAAGAAGGAAAGGGCGTAAGCGCTTGCCGCCATTAAGCGTGCCGTGGCGCATTGCATCGTATAGTTTTGCCTCAGGCAAGTCGGTTTCAGGCAACAAACGACCGATGGTTTTATTGACATCGGCAATAACGCGTTCCATTTCTTCTTTTAAATTTTCACTCGCCTGTCTAGGGGATGGCATGTGGTGATACTCCTGCTTATTATGTTTTATTCGGGACTTATTCGGGATCTAGGGGCTGCGTTTTTGCGCTGCCATCATCATTAATCGTAATCTTTTCCAGTTTTGATTGCGCGTCATTTAATTTCTTTTCGCAATGTTTCTTTAGCGTAATACCGCGTTCATAGGCTTTGATTGAATCTTCAAGCGCGGTTTCACCGGATTCCATTTGGCGCACAATGGTTTCAAGCTCTTCCATCGCGGCTTCAAAGTTCATTTCTTCAATTTTTTGTTTTGCAGACATGTGTAACTGTTCGTTTTTGTTATAAAATAAGTACAAAAGTGTATGTCAGAAAGCGCTTTTGAACAAGGCTTGATATTGTTTAAAGATCAAATAACGCACAAAGATGTGCATTCAGGCTGCTCTTTAAAACATCCAGATTATACCCGCCTTCCAGAATAGAGAGAATACGACCTTGGCTGTGTGTATTGGCGAGGGCGCATAATTCATGTGTAACCCAGCTGAAATCATCTTCGGTCAGATTGATCTGTGCAAGCGGATCATCGCTGTGTGCATCAAATCCTGCGGAGATTAAAATAAGCGCGGGTTTGTATGCATCAATGGCCGGAAAAATACTGTCTGTGTATATCTTGCGAAAGGATTCCGAGCCATCACCCGCCCGCAGCTCTTTGTTCATTATACGATCTGCAATATTGTCTTTTTCAAATCCTGTGCCGGGATAAAATGGTGCTTGGTGGCTGGAGAGATAAAATATGCCGCCGGATTGACGTGCAAAGCTGTCTGTTCCATTACCATGATGAACATCAAAATCGATGATTGCTATTTTGGAGAGGCCAAAGCGGTTTTGCGCATGCTTTGCTGCGATGGCTATATTGTTAAATAAGCAAAACCCCATTGGTTTATGCGGCTCTGCGTGGTGTCCGGGGGGGCGTGTTGCGCAAAAGCCGCGTTTTATATCTTCGGTCATAATATCGTCAATGGCTTGGCAGGCAGCCCCTGCGGCCTCATAGGCAGCCTCAAGGCTTTGGGGGCAAATGACCGTATCGCCACCCAGATAAACATGCCCGTCTTCCGGCAGCTTGTCTTCGATCCCGAACAGATGGTCTTCTGTATGCACAGCCAGTATCTGATCCTCTGTAGCAGGGTAAATGTCGTGTGTAACCAAATCGGCAAAAGGCGGCTTGCTGAGGAGATCCTTAATAGTTTTAAGGCGATGGATGGATTCGGGGTGTGATATGCCGGTATCGTGGCCGAGGCCTTTTTTGCCGAAATAAATGCGGTTCATGGCGCCTTTGATATCACTTTTATATTATGGGGCTTGCGTTTTACTGTAATCAAGCTGGTCGCTGTTCATTTGAAACCCTACCAACGCTTCGTTTACAACGCCGCGCGCAGCGATGAGGGCAGGCAGGCGTTGATTGATACGCATGATTTTACGCGCGTGTAATTCGCCGCTTTTAAAGCGCATTGGCACATCGTAAACATCTTTGATTAAGATAGTCCCCTTGTTTGATGTTATGGCCACAAAGTAAGGATAGTTCAAAATAAGATCGTCCAGATCGCCATCACCATCTGTGTCTGAACGTTTTCCTTTGGGACCTGCGAGCGCATCGAAAATAATCTGCATTGATAAAAACTTTTCGCCGTCAATTTCACGGCAGCGGGCATCAATTGCGCCAATCCAGACCGTAGCAACCATATCGCTTGAGGATTGTGAGTCTTCGGGAGAGAATGTGTACAGCGTCTGCAGCTCGGGAACAATTACGGCGTCAGGACATGTTTTTTCCGTATCATCTGATGTTCTGATGGCAAATTGAGGTTCACGCTTTGCTGGAGGTGCTTCTTGCTCAGCGAGTTTTGTGTCGGTTTTGCCGAAGGCTGTATAGGCCTGTTCGCGCTCTTCGGCTTCCAATAACGAGCTATCAATCATGCGGCGTGGCTCTGTCGGCTCGATGGAATTATTTCTGGCCATTTCTTCGGCGTAGCGATCCGGATTTTCGCGTAGCCAAGGTTGGTCACCTTCTGCGCGTTTGATGGGGCTGTAGCCGTTTTCTTCCACGACTTGATTTTGTGCTTCGCGGGTTTCGTCCATAGGTGGCTTGTTAATGGTGCTTTTATTCCAGCTAAAGAAGTTTTGGAAATTGCCAAACTGAGAAGACTCGCAGCCCGTGAGGGTGAAAGCCATGACTGTGACACAAATTATTACAAGAAAACGAGAGTTCATTATTTTACATCATTTTTGTAGTTGAAACCCTTTTTGTTATAAGTCAGGCTGCATTATCTTTCAACTCTTTCATGTGAATGGGCGTTATAAGTGCTGAATAAAACATGGATTTTCAGAATAAGGTGTCTTATATCATAGGGGATATACAAAAAAGGGTATTAGATGATTTCGGGCAATAATAAAAATTTAAATATCATTTTAGCTTCGCCGCGCGGCTTCTGCGCAGGGGTTGATCGTGCCATTCAGATTGTAGAGCTGGCACTCCGTAAATATGGCGCGCCTGTTTATGTGCGGCATGAAATTGTTCACAACAAGTATGTCGTTGATAATTTACGCGATCAGGGGGCTATATTTGTCGAGGAGCTGGATGAAATACCGGATCCGAGCCGTCCTGTTATATTTTCTGCGCATGGCGTGGCAAAATCTGTTCCCGAGGAAGCGCAAGAGCGTAAAATGTTTCATATTGATGCGACATGCCCCTTGGTAAGTAAAGTACACCGCGAGGCGGAGCGTTATTTCAAAAACGGCAAACAGATCATTTTAATTGGCCACGCAGGCCACCCGGAAGTTGCGGGCACAATGGGGCAGCTTCCCTCTGGTGCAGTAATATTGGTTGAAACGCTGGAGGATGTTGCAGCGTTAGAGGTTGAAAGCGAAGATAATCTGGCGTGGTGTTCGCAGACAACGCTGTCCGTTGATGATACCGCAGATATTGTTAAGGCGCTTGAGGATAAATATCCGAATATTGACGGCCCGCATAAAGAAGATATTTGCTATGCCACGACAAACAGGCAGGCTGCGGTCAAAGCGATTGCACCTAAATCAGATGCGATCATCGTTATTGGCGCGCCAAATTCGTCAAATTCCAATCGCTTGGTCGAGGTCGCCAAGCAATATGGCTGTGACAAAGCCATAATGGTACAGCGGGCGGCCGAAATTGACTGGCGCTGGTTTGAAACGGTTGAGAATTTAGGCCTGACAGCCGGAGCCTCTGCACCCGAAGAACTGGTTGACGAAGTGATTGTTGCGGCCAAAGAAAGATTTGATGTCACCATACAAGAAGAACCGATTACAGATGAAAATGTGGTCTTTAAAGTGCCGCGTGTTTTAACGTCGGATGTCGCGTAATGGGAATAAGATCGTAAATGGCGAAAGTACAAATATACACAGATGGCGCCTGTAGCGGCAATCCCGGCCCGGGCGGCTGGGGGGCTTTGTTGATCTATGGCAAGCATGGAAAAGAATTGTCGGGCGCGGAAAATGATACAACGAATAACCGCATGGAATTGATGGCGGCGATTATGGCGCTGAATGCCCTGAGCAAGCCATGCAGCGTTGATCTTTATACGGACAGCGTTTATGTGCGCGACGGTATTACAAAATGGATGGAAGGCTGGAAAGCCAAAGGCTGGAAGACCGCTAACAGAAAGCCTGTTAAAAATCAGGATCTCTGGGAGCGCCTTGACGAAGCCGTGTCAAAGCATGATGTCGCGTTTCACTGGGTCAAAGGCCATGCGGGGCATCCGGAAAATGAGCGCGCCGATGTACTCGCCACGAGCGCAATTTCGACCTTATAAACAGACATACAGAAATGATGCCGCCGAGAAGAATCGATTCGTCTTCTAAGGTACTTTTACGCCTTTTATGCAATAAATTTTTTGAAGTATTTTCCTGCAAAACAGGTTATCCACAGCGGAATCCCTAGTGTTTCCCGCGTTAATGGTTTTGTTAAGACTCTGTTAACGAATCACATCCAAGCTAGACTTACATGACCAGCAAAAAGTGTGCATTGCTGATCATCCCGGATAAAAACCGGCCCCGATTATAACGGGAAAGACTAGCGGTAGTCAGAGTGCGTGAGGAGGAGCTTTTATAAAGAGATCCTTTGTTAAAAGAGAGAACGCCATAAATTGCATCTATTAAGAATAAATAACGGGATGCGTAACGCTCTGAAAGGAGATAAACATGAAGAACACTTATATACCATTTTTAGAGGATCACAGTTTTACCAATCCGGTGATTAAGCAAGATATTGCAAAAGATGAGCATATTATGCTGCCTTTGCCGCCACCTCTTGGTGACAATAAAGAGTTTGAGATGGAAGTTTACGCACGTTTTATGCGCCATCTGCGTCATGTTCCCAGCAGTAAAACCGAAACCAAGATATTATCTTCCATTCAATTTACATCGGATATGATGCATGTTGGAGATGCGCTGATTGCCAAAACACTGCTTGATTTGGGATTGCGCGCGCCGCGGAATGCTTTTCCGTATCCGTTTCTCGAGTTTGTAGACAAAACAACACAAAGAGGTGCGTTTGATTATGCGCCGCCGCCTGTCTCGATTGTCGCGCTAAAGGCGCACTGGGATAAAATTGGCGAGTGCAAATTCTTAGGTTCGCTTCGTACACAATACGCAGTGTATAAAGACGGCTTTTACGAATAGGCTTAAGATATGTCAGGGGTATTTATTCATTTAAAATGTTTTGAATAAAATTTTGAAACGAGGAGTCCCCTTTATCTTCGGATTTATCGTCGGGCGCCTGATGAATATTCATCTTATGTGTGGCGAGCATAACATCATGAAAGATTTCGGCAGGTAACGATCCACCGGTGACGCTTTGCATCGGACTGTTATCATCATTGCCTGCCCAGACGCCAACAGCATACTCATCTGAAAAACCTACAAACCAGGCATCGCGGTAATATTGCGACGTGCCTGTTTTGCCATAGCTGTCAAATGGCAGGCGTGCATTTTTACCTGTGCCGACCAATACAACATTACGCAGCATATCTTTCATGCCTCTGGCGGTGCTGCGTTTTATAACACGGGAATTTGATTTTTTATCTTCTCTGGCATAATGCGTATGGGTATCGGACTGGATATTTTCCATGATATACGGTTTAACTTTATGCCCTCCGTTGGCAATGACGGCATACGCGGCCGTAAGTTCCATCAAGCTCAGACCATTGCTGCCCAGAGCAAGGCTCAGATTGTTTTGTTGCGGGCTTTTAATGCCAAGAGTTTGTGCTGTTTTGATGATATTTTTTGTACCAACGGCCTGCGCAAGGCGAACCGTGGCTGTGTTCAAAGATTTTTGCAGTGCCAGATCTAGCGTCACATCACCCAGATATTCATCGTTGAAATTTTGCGGGTTGTAATCTGTATGGTCAAGGGGGGCATCCAGTATAAGACTATCTGCTTTCCAGCCATTTTCCAGAGCGGTTAAAAACACAATAGGCTTAAACGCGGAGCCGGGGGATCTTATGGCTTGGGATGCGCGGTTAAATTGACTGTCCCGATAATTCACACCGCCCGTTAATGCCAGAATTTCTCCGCTTGGGGTCATCACAATGACAGCGGCTTGCGTAACGTGGCGATCACGATAACGGCTGAGGCTTTTACGGACTATGTCATCGATTTTATTGAGCAAATCCAGATGCAATGTTGTGTGTACCTGTAAATCATTTTGCTGTGTGCCGACGAGATCCTGCTTGCGCGCAATAGCCATATCCGTGACATAGCGCGCGTTGATATTATAGGCCTTAGTCAAAGGCACGGGGGGCACGGGGGTATCCGCAGGCTTTGTTTGCGTTTCAGAGACATCTGATAGCGCGTAGAGTGGCATATTTGAATTATCACGCATGGCTTGCAGAACAACTTGGGCGCGTTTTTTTGCAAGCTCGGGATTGTTATGAGGTGAATAGCGTGAGGGCGCCTTGAGCAAGCCGGCAATCATCGCGCCTTCGTACACAGTGAGCGCAGATGCATGCTTGTCAAAATAAGTTTGCGCGGCCGCGTCAATGCCATAGGCGCCGGAGCCGAAATATACGCGGTTTAAATAGGTGCTGAGGATTTCGTCTTTGGTAAATTCACGCTCCAGCCAAACCGCGAGCAAAGCTTCCTGAATTTTACGTTTTATCGTGCGCTCGTGCGATAAGAAAAGATTTTTAGCCAGTTGCTGTGTAATGGTCGACCCGCCCTGGCGGACGCGGCCGTGCACTATATTTGTGGCCATAGCGCGCGCAATGCCGACGGGGTCTACGCCGCTATGTTTGTAAAAACGCCGATCTTCGATTGATGTGACCGCGTGAATGACATGATGCGGCACATTTTCAACTGAAATCGTATTGCCTTTGAGGTGACCGTACGATGCCAACACATCACCATTGCGGTCAAGGATCTGCGTTGAAACGCTGCGTTCGAAATGTGGTGATTGGATAATATCAGGCAGCTCTGAACCGTACCACGCGGTTAAAACCGACAGTAAAATAAAGCTCCAAAGTCCAACAACAAAACACCATTTGAAAAGCCATTTCCAGATTGAGAATTTATGTCCTGTTTTTGTTTTATTTTTGGATGCTGTTTTTCTTTTACCCTTCGCGCTGGATTTTTTAGTGTTCTTCAGTGTTTTTTTCGTTGTTTTCTTGGCAATCTTCGCAGCATGTTTTGCAACTTTTTTATTAGTCTTTTTATCGGCTTGGGCTGCCTTTTTCTTTTTGAGCTTATTATTTTTCTTGTTCGAGGCCATGCTACAAATTCCTGATTACGCGCAAATTCTTGATTATTCTATGTGCAGTTAAGCCAGTAGCGAAGGCGTGTCGGAAAACGCTCTGTTGCAGAGATTTTATTTTCAAAAACCGCGCCGCAAGATTCTACTGTACGGATAGCAGGCTCGTTTTCCGGATCAATGGTTAACAGCGCGCGTTCAATGCCCAGATAATTGGCTATGGGAATGGATTTTTGCAAAAGACGCTTACCAAAACCTTTGCCACGCATAGTAGGGCGCATAATAAAGTGAATATGACCGCCCCATTTTTCCAGATGCCAGTTCAAGCGGTGACGGATATCGACACTTCCGAGATATTCGGAGCCCTTGACCAGCCAAGCCACAGTTTCCGGCACGGGCTCAACCCATTCGGGGTAGGGCTGGTGCGGATAGCCGCGATCTGTATTGATTTGCTTAATAAATTCATCAAAGTCATTGTTTAGCTCGGATGTTGTATTATGCGTATAGTTTCCTTCTGCATGATATTCTTCGAGTGCAGAGAGAAAACTGTCTTTATATTCGGCAGACGGTCTGATGAGTTTGGACGCTGGCATAGTTAATAATACGCTTTCGGAATGTGCTTCGGAATGTGCTCTGATTGAGAATCCTTAATTGAATTAGAATGCAAAATCTTTTGCCGCAGGGCAAGGGGGAATAATAAAGAGGAGGATTAAACTAATACGAGCGCAGCCAGTCCCAAGAAGACGAGGAAGCCTATAACGTCCGTTAAAGTGGTAAGGAAGACGGTGGATGATACCGCCGGATCGCCGCCAAGGCGGTTAATAACTATGGGAATACCTGCGCCAAAAAGGCCTGCGACAATAAGATTTACAATCATCGCAATAGCAATCACGCCGCCAAGCTGTATGTTAGCAAACCAGAGCGCCGCGATAACGCCCATAATAACGGCAAAGGCGCCGCCGTTTAAAATGCCGACGATTGTTTCTTTCCAAATAACACGCAGCGCATTCGCGCCGGATAGCTCCCGCGTTGCAAGGGCGCGTACGGCAACTGTTAAGGCTTGTGTGCCTGCGTTGCCGCCCATAGAGGCAACAATAGGCATTAAAATCGCCACAGCCACCATTTGTTCAAGTGTTGCATCAAAGAGCGAGATAACAACAGAGGCCATAATTGCAGTAAGTAAATTTACAAAAAGCCATTTAAAGCGTGATCCCGTGGTAGACATTACCGCGCGATATAAATCGCCTTTTTCAACACCCGCAAGTTTCAACAGATCTTCTTGGGCCTCGTCGTCCAAAACATCGACCACGTCATCCACCGTGATAACACCAATCAGGCGATCCTCGGCGTCAACGACGGGCGCGGAAATGAGGTCTTCGCGTTTAAACAGGCGCGCAACATCTTCCTGGTCTGTTAAAGCTGAAATTGCATGCAATGCCTCCAGTTTTAAATCTTCAACTTTTTTAGAGCGCTCGGACCGTAAAATACGGCTAAGCGGTATTTCGCCGACAACATGATAGGTCGGGCTGATTACAAAGATGTCAAAGAAATCTTCGGGCAGGGTTGCAGCTGCGGCGCGTAAATAATCAATGGTTTTACCGACGGTCCAGAATTGCGGAATAGCAACAAATTCGCGCTGCATTAATCGTCCCGCACTTTCCTCGGGGAAACTCAAACCCTCTTGCAGCGTCAGACGGATTTTGGAAGAAAGCTTAAGGATAATTTCGTTTTGGAATTCCGGTTCCAGATTTACAATCAAACTAAGTGCATCATCACTTTCAAGCTCTGATAAAATCGCAGCCACATTTTCTGCGTCCATGTTGGACAGCGCAACTTTGCGTAGATCTTTGTCCAAGTGGGAAAAGAAGACCGGCGGGAAGGCATGTGCATGTTCTTTTAAAAGAAGATCACGATCTTCTTCGCTTACTTTTGCGATCAGTTCGGCGCCATCAGCGGGACTGAGCTGGTAAATATTGTCAATAAGTGCGTCTTCATATCCGACATGCAACGCTTCTTCGATATCGGAAATTTGCTCATCACTAATACCGACAGATTGCTCTGTGTCCTGAGCCTCTTTGAGCTCAATGTCATCATCTGCAATGGTATTTACGTCAGGCATAAAGGGGTGTTCCACGTTAAAAATACATAGTTCATCATAGCCGCTCTATACTATCGCTGTTTTCAATTTTAGCAAGAGATAGCGTTAGTCTGATTCGTCGTGCGCCTGTGCGCCAAGGACAGCAACAGCCGTGGCATTTAATATGCCGCGCGGCGTGACCGAGGGTGTTAAAATATGCGCAGGGCGGGAAACACCAAGTAATACAGGCCCGATGGAAATGCCGTCTCCCATGACTTTCAGCATATTAAACGAAATATTTGCAGCCTCAATCGTGGGCATTACAAATACATTTGCGCTGTCATGAAGTGTTGTGTTAGGCATGATGTCCTTGCGTATAGATTCCGACAATGCAGAGTCGCCGTGCATTTCGCCGTCAATTTCTAGGTCAGGGGCGCGTTGACGCAGATCAGCCAGTGCCTGACGCATCTTGAGGGCGCTGCCTTCGTCGTGCGTTCCGAAATTGGAATGCGAGAGCAGCGCAACTTTTGGTGTCATACCAAAACGGCGTACTTCTTCGGCGGCCATCACTGTCATTTCGCTAATTTGGGCAACGCTAGGGTCCCAGTTGATTTGTGTATCACAAAAGAAATATGTGCCGCGCGCCATGACCAAAACATTCATCGCAGCGGCCGTTTCAACACCGGGTTTTAATTTGAGAATATCCAGCACATTTTTCAGATGCTTTTGATAAACCCCTACTGTTCCGCAGATAAGCGCGTCCGCTTCGTTGCGGTGAACCATCAAAGCGCCGATAACAGTCGTGTTTGTACGCAGTTTCATTTTCGCAACATCAGGCGTAACGCCTGCGCGTTCCATAATTTCATGGTAATTTGTCCAATAATCGCGGTAACGCGGATCATCTTCAGGGTCGCAAATTTCAAAATCTTTATCGGCTCTGATACGGAGCTTTAATTTATCAATTCGCATCTCGATAACTTTGCGGCGACCAATCAAAACAGGGCTGGCGATTTTTTCATCAATGATGGTCTGTACGGCGCGTAAAACACGTTCTTCTTCGCCTTCTGAATAGACAACACGTTTCGGATTTGCTTTGGCTTTGTCCATTAGGGGCCGCATCGCCATGCTGGTACGGTATGTATAATGTTTTAGCTTTTGTTCATAAGCATCCCAATCTTCAATCGGGCGTGTTGCCACACCGCTTTCCACAGCTGCTTTTGCAACGGCGACAGGAAGCTGATAGATCAGCCGCGGATCAAAAGCTTTCGGGATAAGATATTCAGGGCCAAATTCAAGGTCTTCGCTGCTGTAAACGGCGGCAACTTCGGCTGTGGCTTCAATACGTGCAAGCTCTGCGATGGCTTTGACGCAAGCAAGCTTCATTTCTTCGTTAATGGCTGTTGCGCCGACATCCAGTGCGCCGCGGAAAATAAACGGGAAACATAAAACATTGTTTACCTGGTTCACGTAATCCGAGCGGCCCGTACAAATAATGGCTTCCGGTTTTACCTTTTTGACCTCTTCGGGCATAATTTCAGGGGTCGGATTGGCCAGCGCCATAATCAAAGGGGCCTTGACCATTTTCTTAATGTCTTCGCCTTTAAGCACATTTGGCCCTGACAGACCGAGGAAAATGTCTGCATTTTTAAGGGCTTCTTGCAGCGTGCGATGTTTTGTTTTGCTGGCAAATTGCGCTTTGATATCATCCATGCCTTCGGTGCGGCCTTCGTAAATGACACCGTTACGGTCACACACAATGATATTTTCTTTGGGCAGGCCGAGTGATGTCAGAATTTTAAGGCATGAAATGGCCGATGCGCCTGCGCCGTTTGCAACAAGCTTAACGTCTTTGATTTTCTTCTTGGTCAAGTGGAGCCAGTTTAAAAACGCTGCGCCAACAATAATGGCTGTACCGTGCTGGTCGTCATGGAATACAGGGATATTCATGCGCTCTTTAAGTTTGGTTTCAATCTCGAAACATTCGGGCGCTTTGATGTCTTCAAGGTTAATGCCGCCAAAAGATGGCTCAAGCGCGGCGACGGCTTCGATAAATTTTTCAGGGTCTGTTTCGTCGATTTCAATATCAATCGAATCAATATTGGAAAACTTTTTGAATAGAACGGCTTTACCTTCCATGACGGGTTTAGAGGCAAGCGCGCCAATATTTCCGAGCCCTAAAACGGCTGTCCCGTTTGAAATAACAGCAACAATATTGCCGCGTGCTGTATACTCTAAGGCCTTAAGCGGGTCTTCCGCGATGGCTTCGCAGGCAAAGGCAACGCCGGGGGAATAAGCAAGCGCAAGGTCGCGCTGCGTGTCCAGAGCTGTCGTTGCTTTAATGGCTATTTTGCCGGGGCGCGGGGAACGGTGATATTCCAGCGCTGCTTCGCGAAGGGCTTCATCTATGTTTTTTGTCATGGGGGAACCTCTTTAAGGTCGGAAATTAAAAGTGCAGTTTTAATCTTGGTACTCTAACCTATAAACAGGAAAAGAGAAAGTGGTGCGGCCGAGAGGACTTGAACCTCCACGGGAAATAACTCCCACCAGATCCTTAGTCTGGCGCGTCTACCGATTCCGCCACGGCCGCATAAATATTTGCCGATATAAATCCGGTTCATATTTAGTGCGTATGTCGTAGCAAATCAGACGCACCATGGCAAGCATGAAGATTGTTGCATATGCGAGTTTTTGTGCTTATGTATGAGGTCATGGAGATATCATGGAAATTATGACTTCAAAATCAGAGGTAGATTACGATTTTGCCGTGGCAGAGATGGAAGCGCGCGCCGCGCAAATCCGTGCCAAAGAGCAAGATGAATTGCTCTGGTTTGTAGAGCATCCGCCGCTATACACAGCAGGTACAAGCGCCAAAGACAGCGATCTGGTGGAGGCGCGATTTCCTGTGTATCAAACAGGGCGGGGCGGGCAATACACGTATCACGGCCCGGGGCAGCGCGTTATTTATGCCATGCTTGATCTGAAAAAACGTCAGGAAACACCGGATATAAAGCGCTATGTCTGGCAGCTAGAGGAGTGGATGATCCGTACACTGGCAGAATTCGGGGTTATTGGCGAGCGCCGCGCAGGTCGCGTGGGTATCTGGGTCGCCCGCAATGACGGCACAGAAAATAAAATCGGCGCAATCGGCGTGCGCGTGCGGCACTGGGTGACCTACCATGGTCTTGCCCTGAACGTAGATCCGGATTTATCGCATTTCGGCGGGATCGTTCCATGCGGCGTGAACGCGCACGGCGTAACATCACTCCGAAAAGAACTCGATGAAAAAGAAACCGGCCATAAGGTAACTATGGCCGATGTCGATGCTGTTTTTCAGAAAAAATGGAAAGATGTGTTTTAATCCGCAGCCAGATCAATCAGCCGCTCTGCTGCGTAATCTGCGCAAAAGCCGATCAGTTTTTCGATGTCTTTTTTGAACGCTTTGTATTTCTTGGAGCGTTTTATCTTTTCTTCATCCCAGTAAAGCGCTTTGTTAATCTCAATTTGAATGGAATGTTTGCCGATAGCGGGGGCGGAGTATCTGCGAACAAGCTCAACACCTCTGTAGGGGTGGTTAATGGCAACGCGGTAACCGAGCGATTTTAGGAAATCGCGCATGGCCCGTGTGAAATCCGCGCTGCAGCTTGTGCCATCGCGATCCCCGAGCACAAAATCAGCTTCGTCGTGAAACAGCGACATGGGCGCGCGGACGATATTTTTGTGCTTTGACGCTGCAGACGGCATGGAATGGCAATTTATATGCCAGACTTGCCCGTAATTATAATACATCTCGCCGAGGCTTTTTTCCAAAGCTGTGTGATAGGGCGTATAGTAATAATCAATGCGGCGCTGTATCTCCTCGGGTGTTAAAGACCGCTCGTAAACAGGAATGCCCGGTTTAACCAATCTGCGGATCAGGCCGATGCCGTTACGGGACCTGTGGGTCGGGCGCGTGGTGGAGTGTGTCCAGCGTGTTCCATCATCCAGCAGCTGTTCATCAATATCATCGGGGCTGCGGTTTACATCAATATAGGTGCGCGGGAATTCTGCCGTGATAAAAGTCGCGCCGTAATCGGGAGCAGTGTCAAATAAACTATCGACGTCATTATCCTCGGCGCGGCGCAGCGTGTCATAATCGCACGCATAATTAAAATCATCGGGGTAGTGTTGTCCGCTATGGGGGGAATCAAAGACCAAAGGCAAAATATCGCCTTTGGGTTTTATAATTGTGTACACATTTTCAAGTGAAGGCTTGAGCATTAATCCGGTTCTCTTTATATCTAAAGCTAAGATAAACTATATCAATAAAATGACAATCTATAAACAAGATATAATAAGGATAATTATGCTAGATCTTGCAGCCATTCGGGAAAACCCCGCGAAATTTGACGCTTCATGGACACGCCGCGGGCTGGAGCCGCAAACACCGGAGATACTTCGTCTGGATGAAGAGCGCCGCGCTGTGCAGACAGAGCTTCAGGATTTACAGGCAGAGCGCAATGCCAAATCAAAACAGATTGGCGAGATCAAGCGCGAAGGCGGCGATGCCGATGCCATCATGCAAGAGGTTGCGGCGATCAAAGGCCGTATGGGCGAACTAGAAGAGCGTGAGGCAGCACTGGCCGAAAGCCTGAATATTCATTTGTCTGGGCTGCCTAATCTATTATCCGATGACGTGCCTGACGGCGCAGACGAAGACGATAATGTGGAAGTGCGCCTTGTCGGTGAACCGAAATTAAAGAATGACGCATTGGAGCATCAGGATATCGGCGAGAAATTGGGATTGCTTGATTTTGAAACCGCTGTGAAAATGTCAGGGTCACGCTTTGTGCTGCTGAAAGGCGCGCTGGCACGTCTGGAAAAGGCACTCGCGATGTTTATGCTGGATACGCATATCAATGAATTTGGATATCTGGAGGTCTCTCCGCCGTTATTGGTACGCGATAATGCATTATACGGCACGGGGCAACTGCCGAAATTCGCCGAAGATCTTTTCAAAACGACAACCGATCACTGGATGATCCCGACTGCCGAGGTTTCCCTGACGAATATGGTCGCAGACAGTATTATTGATACCGAAGAGCTGCCGATGCGTTTTACGGCATGGACACCATGTTTCAGGTCGGAGGCAGGATCAGCAGGTAAAGATACAACAGGCATGATCCGTCAGCATCAATTTTACAAGGTTGAGCTGGTAAGCGTAACAACGCCGGACAAATCCGCCGAAGAACATGAACGCATGACAGAGGCCGCCGAAACAATCCTTCAAAAGCTTGGGCTTGCGTACCGCACTGTTGTTCTTTGCACCGGCGATACGGGCTTTGGGGCGCATAAAACATACGATATCGAAGTCTGGCTTCCGGGGCAGCAGCGCTACCGCGAGATTTCAAGCTGTTCGAACTGCCTTGATTTTCAGGCGCGCCGCATGAAATCCCGTTTCCGCGACAAGGGCGAGAAGAAAACACAATTTGTCCATACATTAAACGGCTCCGGACTTGCCGTTGGCCGTGCATTGATTGCCGTAATGGAAAATTACTATGATCCGGTGGATAATGTGATTCACGTGCCGGATGTATTAAAACCCTATATGGGCGGCATGGATAAGATCGAAAGCATCATAAAGTAAAATAATAGGGGAAATGATTATGGTATCAAAGTTAAGAGCGTTTTTTGTTAAAAGTGATTTAAAAGATACCATTCTACGGTTTCCGTTATCTATTCTTTGCGCGGCGGTCGTTACGTTTTTAACATTGACCGAAGACAGCTTTCTCTTTGATTCTGTCGATAATGCAGGGAAGATCATCGCTTTTTGCATTTTGATGTTTTTCGCCTATGGCGCCTGGCAGCTGCTGACCGAAAGCCGAAAATCTTTTTGCGCTGTATCACGGCTTGAATACAGGCTGGGCCTTTTTGTATTGACTGTGTTTGGATTGCTTGTGACTTTTGTCATGGCTGTGCCTGCTGTTATTTTTATATATGTATCGGCTGCTACATTGCTTTTTGTCATGTCTGCGCCTTATTGGCACAATAAATCCTATGATAATGACGCGTTTTGGAATTTTAATCGCAGGGTCTGGACCGGTTTTGTTTTATCGATAATTACATCTATTACCCTTTGGGGCGCGGTTGCAGTTGTTATTAAAAGTTCGGAGTTTTTGCTTGGCTTCGATTTCGGCCGCGACATTTTGGGCGATCTGTTTGTCTTTGCCTCTATGTTCTTTGGCCCTGTATATGGCTTATCCTTTGTACCAAAACAGTTTGATCTCGGCAACGAGGACGTTCTTAGCTACCCCGAAGGTAAGAAATTTATTGTGAATTGGATTTTGGCGCCTGTTGGAGCAATCTATTGCTTGATTTTATACGCGTATACACTCAAGGCTGGCTTCTTGATGTCTCTGCCAGAGGGCGAGGTCGTCTGGATAGTCTCTATCTTTGGTATTGCCGGGATTATTACTGTTTTGGCAGGGTGGCCTTTACGCGCTGGGGGCAGATATCATGACCAGGGAAGCTGGTTTATTAAATTTGCCTGTAAGTACTTCTTTTATACGCTCATTGTTCCTACAATTTTGCTGGCGATTGCGATTGGTGTTCGTATTG
>Ga0136600_1000390_pt1 | contig 23708 bp, 18 predicted proteins | sample AntRauMFilla2698_FD_104634 | JGI IMG/M metagenome (GOLD analysis project Ga0136600, IMG submission 104634) | Saline lake microbial communities from Rauer Islands, Antarctica - Metagenome Filla 2 #698 | ecosystem: Environmental > Aquatic > Non-marine Saline and Alkaline > Saline | place...
AGACACTAAGGGACATCCGAGACCTGGACAAGAAGTCCAAGATCAACCTTGTCCGAGCCTTGAACAAGACCACCCGCGATGCTCGCGTTGAAGCGGCGCGCCGGATCGGTGAAGAGATCAACCTCCCGAAGCGATCCCTCGGCCCAGCGGCGGGGAACCTCACGGTCTCGAAGATGGCCCAGCGCGCGAGCCTGGAGTCTCGGATCAAGGCCAAGGGCCGACCGACTTCTCTCGCCAAGTTCTCCAAGGGAACCCCAGGCCGAGGGGCGGGGGTCATGGTCGAAGTGAAGCCTGGACAGGCGTCCTTCTTGCGGAAGGCTTTCCTCATCAAGCTCCCCCAGGGCAACACCCTGACCGACACGCGGTTCAACCTGGGTCTTGCGATCCGGCTGGCACCAGGCGAGCGGATGGCGAACAAGTTCCAGCAAGTCCAAATCTCGAAGGGCCTCTACCTCTTGTATGGCCCCTCGATCCAACAGGTATTCTTGAACAACGCTGGCAAGGGCGTAGCGACGGACATCTCCGATCCGTCGGCGGATGCCCTGGAGCGCGAGTTCATCCGGCTTATGGGGCTCAATAAATGACCATCACATCACCACTCAATGACGCGATCTTCCCGATAGCAGCGGTCGTCCCAGGCGATCCGTTCCGGCTCCGAGTCCAGAAGGCTCTCACGGAAGCGTTTCAACAGATCACGGTCGCCAACGGGTTCCGCACGGACCTCGGAGGCAGCGTGTATCGCGGCCGGACTCTCTTCGGAGATGACGATCCGCTACCAATGGTCTCCATGCTGGAAGAACCCATCGCACCGGAGGCGAACTTGTCGCCGGACGTAGGGACCTCGGCCAGCGGCGACTACGTTCTCATGGTCCAGGGCTTTGTCGTGGACGATAAGGACAACCCCACCGATCCGGCTCACGTCCTCTTGGCCGACGTGAAGAAGCGACTGGTCGAACTCAAGCTCGATGAACGGTTGGGTGATAGAGTCTTCCGTTTTGGCCCGAAAGCGAATACTGTCGTAAGTGTTTCGTGGGACGGCGGCGTCGTTCGACCTGCGGATGAGGTTAGTGCGGTTGCCTACTTCTGGCTCCGCGTGACCCTCGACCTGGCCGAAGACCAACTAAACCCGTTCGAATGAACACCGAGAGAAAGGAAATACGATGACACTTGTATCCCAACGCACCCCTGAATACGTCCTTGGGCGTGGCAAGGTCTACTTCGCGCGCTTCACATCTGGGCAAGTCCCAGGCCCGTTCAAATACATGGGCAACACCCCTGAGTTCAACCTGACCATCGAGTCCGAGACGCTGGACCACTACTCCAGTGACGAAGGCATCCGTGAGAAGGACGACTCTGTTGCTCTGGAAGTGACCCGTTCCGGTTCAATGATCTGTGACGACATCAACGCCGACAACGTGTCCTTGTTCTTCTTCGGTTCGACCCTCAACGTGAACACCATCGCGGCGGCCGGACAGAGCGAAGACTTCGCGGGCATGAACCAGGGCGACATCGGGCAGCTTGGCCTGACCATCCAGAACCGCGTCGGCACACGGGGCATCGAGAACTTCGTCCTCAACGGCACGGGCGGCACTCCCACCTATGTCCTGGGCACGGACTACTCGGTTGACCTGGATCGCGGCATGTTCTCGGTCCTCGAAGGCGGCGGCATCGCCGATGGCACCGACCTCGAAGCGGCGTTCGACATTCGCGCGTCCACTCAGTCTCAGGTGCTTTCCGGCTCCGAGCCCGTGGAAGGTGCGATGCGTCTTCTGGAGAACAACCCCAAGGGTGCGGATCGCGACATCTTCCTGCCCTATGTCAAGATCACCCCGAACGGCGACCTCGCCATCAAGGGCGACGAATGGCGTCAGATTCCCTTCTCCCTGGAAGCTCTCAAGCCTTCCTCCGGCGAAGCGATCTACATCAACGGCAAGCCCGTTTACGCCTAAGACCGAAACGATTTCGGCGGGGGCTTCGGTCCCCGTCGTTCCCTTGACCCGCAAGTCAATCGCACAAACCTGGAGAAGAGCACATGAGCAAGCTGTCCACCTATACCCCATTTACGAAAGAGGTCGAAGTGTCGGGCGGTCAGTCCGTCACGATACGCGGCCTGTCTGTGACCGATGTCGGCCGGATCATCCATGAACACGCGGACACGCTGGACGAACTGTATCAGCAATACGTCGTGGACGACACGGAAGGCTCGCCAGAGGTCGATAAGCTGGTGAAGGCCCTCATGACTGAGGCACCCGCAGCGGTGGCTTCCATGATCGCCTCGGCGAACGATGAGCCGGACTCGGCCGCAGTCGTCATGACCATGCCAGGTATGGACCAGATCAAGCTCTTGATCGCCGTCGCCGAGCTTACCTTCCACTCGGAGGAAGAGCTAAAAAAAGTAGCGGAGACCCTGATACGGGGGATGCAAGCGGTGACGAACGTGGTGACACCGAAGGCAGATCAGGAACTCCCCGCAACTTAAAAGGCTGGGCCTGGGAGTATCGGAAAGCCGTGAGCCAATGTATGGCCCACGGCCACTTCGAGGCCCGCTACTACCCCCTCGGTATGCTGACAAGCGAAGCCAACCTAATCGTCCGTAGGGAGAATAATGGACATGTAACCAATGCAACCCTTCTACAACAGGCCGTTTCAGGTGTATTGTCCAAGAAGGCAAACAAGGCTTTCGAGAAGACTATCAGGAAGCTCCTGGAGGACTAGATGGCTAGACGCGACGTAGAACTGGTATTTAAGGCCCGCGACGAAGCGAAGGGTGCTCTTACCGCGATCAACAAAGCTCTTAACGAGTTCACGGTAAACACCAAGGACGTTCGGGACGAAGCATCGAAAACCGATGTGCGCCTCGCCTCTCTAGGCGGGGCTTTTCGCGATCTGAAACAGGCGGTCGGCCAGCTTGGTGCGACGGGCCAGGTCGAGCGCCAGCTACGGAACATCTCCGAAGAGATCACGCGCCAGGAAGCGGCGATCACCAGGACCGAGGCGGCCCTGGCCGACTATTCCTCGCGCTTCAACCAGACACGGCAACAGACCCAGGCGCTTACCCAGACCCAGGCCCAGCTTTCGGCCCAGCTTGAAAAAGCTCGTGCGTCTGTCGCGCAATCGGCCACGTCACAGAAGGCGCTGGCCTCGGCGACCAATGACGCACGGAAAGCCCAGCAAGCCTACGCGGATCGCCAACGCAAGCTGACCACCCAGATCACCGAGCAAAACGGCAAGCTCGCCGAGTATGAGACTCGCCTTGCTTCGCTCCGCTCCGAGATCGCGTCCACCGCACAACCGACGGCGCAACTGACCAGGAACTTCGAACGGACGGCAACGTCCATCGAGCGGACCCAGATCAAGATCGCCGATCTGGTCCAGACCCAGAACTTGGTCCAGGCGTCCTCGGATCGAGCGGCGGCCTCCGTGCAGCGCGCGAACGACATCTACGGACGGCAAGCGGCCAACCTGGATCGGAACAAGGCGGCCCTGGAGCGCGTCACTCAGGCATACAACACGGCGGCGACCGCGACTGCGGCGTCGGCTAGAGAACAAGCTCGCCTGGAAGGTGCCGCCAAGAAGTCGGCGGCCTCCCTGGAAGCGCAGAAAAAGAGCCTGGATAAAGCACGAGCGGCCTATGAGGCGGTCCAGGGCACGGTCGCGGAGACTGCGACGGCCCTCGACAAACTCGACAAGCGGACCCGCGCCGGACTGTTACAAAACCTGCGGGAGCAAATCACGCGGCTCTCCGAGACGAAGGCGCAATACAAGGCCCTCTCGGCCGAAGCCTCTCGCCTTGGCGCGGCTCTCGCCAAGACCACCAAGCCGACCAACGCCCAGGTCACGGCCTTCGAACGGTTTCGGGAAGCCGCCGCACAGGCGCGCCAGGAGTTCCGCGCGCAAGGGCAAGCCTTGTCCAACCTGCGGGGCATCCTTCGAGAGTCTGGTGGCGATGTCGAAGCCCTGTCCAATCGTGTCCAACGGTTCGGCCAGGTCCTCGCCACAGCACGATCCGGTTACTCCGGCCTCCAGTCGGCATCCAGCACCGCAGCGAACGCGGCGCGTAGGCTCACGTCAGAGCTTGAGAGAGGGGCCAACGCCTCGGAGCGCCAGAATAGGGCAACCCGCAGACTGGCGGGCTCCATGCGCGCTGGAGCACAAGCCACGGGGCTCTTCGCCAACGCGATCCGCCGCTTCTACGGAGAGAGCCGGACGGCCCTGTCCTTCACCCAGCGTCTACGCGGTGAAGTCCTGGCCCTGGTCGCGGCATACGGTGGCTTCTTCGCGGCTATCGAAGGCATCCGTGGCGTGGTCAACGCGCAGCAACAGCTAGAAGCCTCGACCAACCGCTTGAACGTGGTCTTCAACCAGGACCAGACAGCGGTCGCGGGCGAACTGGACTTCATCCGCCGTAACGCGCGCCGCCTGGGCGTCGAGTTCGGCTCCCTCGCGAACGAATACACCAAGTTCGCCATCGCCACCCAGGGCACCAACCTGGAGGGGCAGGAAACCCGTAGAATCTTCCAGTCGGTCGCTGAGTCCGCAAGGGTCAACGGCGCGTCTCTCGACCAGCTACAGGGCACTTTTGTTGCATTAACTCAGATAGTTAGCAAGGGAACGCTCTCGATGGAAGAGCTTCGCCAACAGCTAGGCGATAGGATTCCAGGCGCGATTAACATCTTCGCGGACGCCCTCGGATTGGGCACCGCAGAGTTCATCAAAATGGTGGAGAACGGCGAGATTTCGTCTGACTCCCTGTCGGCGTTCGCGGACGAACTGGACCGCCGCTTTGGCGACCAGCTTCCCGCAGCGTTGAAAACCACGACCGCCGCCATCGGCCGGTTCCAGAACTCCGTGTTCGAGGCGTTCCTGACCATCGGTAAGGGCGGCGCTATCGAGGGCTTCACCGATCTGTTGAACGATCTGATCGAGACCCTGGACTCTGCGGCGGCCGAGGACTTCCTGGCCAAAGTAGGCGGGGCGCTCCAGAGCTTCTTCAACGTGATCGGCTCGGTCGTTCGGAATTGGGACCTTCTGATCGTCGCGATCACCACCTTCACGGCCTTCAAGCTCGCGCCCATCATCATCGGCATCGTCGCCACGATGGGCCGCTGGCAAGCCATCATCCGTCTGACTCGTATCAGGACCGCCGCTCTGACGGCCACCCTGGGCGGCCTGGGCGCGGGAGCGCGCGGCGCGGCCGCAGGGATCGTGGGGATGCGGGTTGCCCTCCAGGCGCTCCTGTCTTCCACGGGCATTGGGCTCCTGGTCACATTGATCGGCACGGGCATCGGCATCTGGGTGACCAGAGGGGCCGAGGCGACCAAGATCATGCGGGCCCACCGAGACATTGTGGATGAGGTCAAGAACGCTTACGACCAGGTGGGCGTCTCTGTGGAAGACGTGCGTGATCGGCTCCAGAACATCACGACCATCCAGGCCGAGAACAACCTTCGCTCTCTCCAGCGGGCCTATGAGAACACCCTGGACGCTTTCGAGGCGGCCTTGCCGCGCGACATCTTCGGGAACGTGCTGTCTGCGGGCGGCGGGTTCTTCCAGGAAGTCGAGACCTTGTTCCAGGCTTTCCGCAACGGCGATCGCACGACCTACGAGTTCCGCCAGGAGCTTGACGAACTGAGCCAACGCTACGAAGACCTCTTCCCCGTAAACCGTGACTTCGCGGAGACCTTCGATACCCTCGCCGCGAACGTCGTGGCAGCGGGCGACGAGCTTGTGGATGCCAATGACATCCTGACGATCCTCACGGGCACCGAGGAAGAGGCCGAGGCCGCTCTCCGGCGCTTGAACGATGTGGTCGAAGAGACAGGCGACACGGTAGAGGAAGAAAAAGATCGGCTTGCGGCTTACACCGAGGCCCTGGGCGAGCTTCAATCTCTGGTGCCTTCGCTTACAGACGAACTCAAGAAGTTCGAGGAAGCGGCGAAGCTCCAGGAAGCCTTCGCGTCGGCCCTGGCACTCGCCAACACATACGAAGAGATGCTGGCCGTCTTCACGGCGTTCGGCCAAGCCACGCGAGACCTGGAGATCGGAGACATCTTCGACGGCGCGGCTTCTGGTGGGGGCGGGGCTTCCGCTGCATTGCTGAGACAGTTCGAAGGCTACCGCGAGAACCCGTATAACGATCCTCGCACCGATGCGAACGGCAACCAAGTCGGGCCGAACATCTATCGAGCGGGCTACGGCTCGGACACGGTGACGCTCTCTGACGGCACGATCCGCCAGGTCACGGAAGGGATGCGAGTCTCTGTGGCCGACGCCAACCGCGATCTCATCCGTCGGATCGGGGAGTTCCAGGATACCGTCCGTGGGCAGGTCGGGGGTACTCGCTTCGAGTCCTTTACGGATGAGCAACAGGCGGCCCTGACCTCCATCGCCTACAACTACGGGAGCTTGCCTGACCGGATCGTGGCGGCGGTCCAGTCTGGAACCGTGCCAGAGATCGCCAGCGCCATCCGCAACCTTGGGAGCGACAACGGCGGCGTCAACCGTGATCGCCGGAACCTGGAAGCGGACATCTTCTCTGGTGGCGGCGCGCCGAGCGATCAGGCATACCTGGACGCCGAGCGCGAACGGACGCGGGAGCTTGAGCGTCAAGCGGAACTGCGGGCCGATGAGGCACAAGCCACGGCTGATCGGATCGGCAGCACCGAGTTCGAGATCACCCAGCAAGAACTGGTCAACCAGGGTCGGGAGCGTGAAGCCGCTATCGAGGCAGCGATCCGTCAAGCGCGTCAAGAGAACTCCGAGATCACGGCCGCCGAGATCGAGCAAATCCGTCGCCTGGAAGGGCAGAAGTTCGATCTGGAGCAACAGGAGAGAAACGCCAACACCGAGCGCGAGCGCGCCCAGGAGATCGAAGCGAACATCAATGAGCTTGTCCAGCAACGGACGGCGCTCCAGTCGCTCCTGGACGAACAACTCGCCAGCGGTGCGGCGGCCTCGGCCATCCAAGAGACACAGACGGCGCTCGTAGGGGTCAACTCCCAACTGTCCGAAGCCATCGAGAACGCTCTGTCCCTGTTGGAGACCTTCGCCCAGACGGACCCAGCGGTCGCGGCCATCGTGGCGCGGATGCGGGAACTCCAGATTTCGTCTCAGGCGGCGGGGCAGTCCACACTCATCACGTTCAAACAGGTGTCGGACGCTTTCGCCAACACCTTCACGAACGCGGTCCTGGGTTTCGCGGAAGCCATCGCCAACGGCGAGAAGGCCACCGTCGCCCTGGGCAACGCCTTCCGCCAGTTTGCCTCGGACTTCCTGTTGCAGATTGCCCAGATGATTATCCAACAGCTTGCCCTCAATGCGGCGAAAGCGATTGGACGGGCGTTTGGGTTTAGTGTTGCCCACCAGGGCGGCGTGATCGGGGCCAGCGGCATAAGCCGGAAGGTCTCGCCTTCCGTGTTCGCGGGGGCCACGCGCTACCACAGTGGCGGCGTAGCAGGGCTCCGGCCTGGGGAGGTCCCCACGATCCTCCAGCGGGGCGAAGAGGTCCTGACACGCGGCGACCCACGGCACATCTTCAACGGCGGCGGCCAGACGGCCGGAGGCACCACGGAGGTCACTCCGAGGATCGTCAACGCCATCGACGGCGCGAGCTTCATGGAAGAGGCGTTGAAGGACAAGCGGGGCCAGGAGACGGTCTTGAACTACATCCAGGCCAACCGATCCACGGTTCGCGGCGCTTTGGGGGTTTGATATGGCAGACCAGAACAAAGCATGGGGTTTTCCGATCCAATGGGCCAGGTCCTACGGGGAAGAGATCAGGTTCCGCACGGAGATCATCACCAGTCGGAACGGCAAAGAGCAACGGATCGCCCAGCGGGCTAAGCCGCGCCTTGCCTACGACTTCGAGAGCTTCCTGAATTTCAAGGACTTTCAGAAGGCGGCGCGGCTCCTGGCCGAAAACCAAGGCAGGGAGATCGCGGTCCCCCATCCTCGGCGGCGAGCGGAACTCACGGCCAAAACCGTTCGGGATGTGACAACCACGCGCGCCGTGAGCTTCACGATAGATGACTCCGGCTCGATGGGCGTCGACGGCAAGATCAACACGATGAAGACGGCCATGAACGCGGTCTTCGATGAACTGAGTCTGGCGCTCACGGACGGCCGCCTCTCGCGCCTCGATCTCCAGGTGTGCGGCTGGGGCGACCTCGCCACACAACAGACCTATCCGAACGCGAGCCCTGCGGACATCGAACTGGCGCGGACCTACATCAACGGACTGGCGGCGACCAGCGGAGGCACGAACTTCAACGCCGCCGCCCAGCAAGCCGCGACCTTCTTCGACACGACCCTCGCCACCAGCTTTGCTCGGCGATGCTGGTTCTTCGTCACCGACGGCCAGCCAACAGGGGGCACCCTGGGCTCGGCGCTTACCACGTCTTCGGACCTTCGGGATCGTAGCAGCGGGGACTTCAATCTGACCGACGGGACGGATGTGGACATCTACGGGATCAACATCCAGGACGCCTCCACAGGCGCTACGGGCTCCCTGGACAACACGCCGGAGGATGGGGTGCCAGTGGTGGACGCCCTGGACCCAGACGCCTTGCTCTACGCCCTCCTGTCCGGCGTGTTCGGCCAGGTGATCGAGATCGACGGCACCCAGGACTGGATGCAACCGAACACTCCTGCCTTCCTGGAGAACGACACCGCGCGGGAACTGGTCAACATCACCCGCGCCACGGGCAATGTGATCTACACCGACGGCGCGCTCTTGAACACGTTCGACGCGGGCACCAAGGTCTACGGCGCGGTCTACGGGACGTTCTCCAACGACTCCTCCTTGCGGGCGGCGACCACTCGTGTCGGCCTGTCGCGCGTGGAGTTCGATGCGAACGTCCTGGGCACCTATCACGAGGACTGGTCTACCGCTCCTGCGGACACCTTGAACGGCCTGGAGCTTCTTCGTATCCCGCACCAGTGGGCCACGGATTTCACCATGACCTTCGAGCAACCGTTCGAGGGGCGCGACATGAACCGAGGCCCCACGGAACGCTATTTCCCCGTGGACTTCACGACACGGATCATGTCCGTCCGGCACGTCATCCGAAACGAGGACCACATGAGCCGAGTCATCGGTCTCTTCTACCGGAGCCGTGGCAAACAGAAACCGTTCTACTGCCCGACCTTCATTGACGAATGGCGGCCTGTCGGCAACCTGCCCAGCGTCTCCCAGACGATGACGATCCCTGGCCGTGAGTTCTACGACCAGTTCAACGGGAGCGCGATGTATCGCTACTTCCAGGTGGTCACGCCAGCCTTCACCTACATCCGTGGGATCACGTCGATGACGGTTGACGGCGCGGGGAACACCCAGATTACTCTCGACTCCATCTGGTCCACGGACATCGACTTTGACGACATCCAGTCGATCTCCTGGGTGGTGAAGTGTCGGTTCGAGACAGACACGCTCTCCCTGGAATGGTTGACAGACGGGGTGGCGGAGACGACTATGAAAATTCGAACCCTGGAGGACGTTGCATGACCTACGAGAACTACGAGAGTAGTCTCGATGAGGGACTCCAGGCTTCCCTTTTCTTGATCCAGTATGGCTCCGAGGATGCCAACTACTTCGCCTACACGGACATAGGTGTCCCCGTGACTTTCGACGGTGTGGAATACGCGCCAACAGTCATCGGTCGCGAGAAGATCGAGTCCAGCGGGGGCCTGGATAACAAGACCCTGGAGATCGACATCACGCCGTCGGCCTCTGTGGTCAAGTTCTACCAGAACCGCCAACCATCCCAGGTGGTGACGATCACGATCCGCCAGGGCCATGTGGACGATCCAGCGAACGATTTCGTAGTCGTGTGGACGGGGCGGATCATCGGCATCGAGCAAAAGAGCCGCTATGCGAAGATCAGCGCGGAGCCTGTCGCCACGTCGATGAAGCGGCCAGGTCTCCGTCGGCACTATCAGTATGGGTGCCCCTGGGCGCTCTACTCGGATGACTGTGGGGCCAACCGCGCAGCGGGCTCTGTGGTCGCCGCAGTCTTCACCGTGGGCTTGAACGTGATCGAGTTCACCCCAGGCTGGGAGGGTGCGAAGCCCGCAGGAAAGTTTGCTGGGGGATACATCCAGTGGGCGGACGCGGACGACAACTCCCTCCAGACACGAACGATCCTGAGTGTGCAACTTGGGGCGGGGGCCGACGGTCGGGATCGACTGGCGCTTAACGGTTCGACCGACGGCCTGGAAGAACTGGCCGTCATGACTCTCTTCGTAGGGTGCAACCACGGCATGAGCGATTGTGCCGGACTGCACAACAACATCCAGAACTTCGGTGGCCAACCTTGGATTCCCCAAGAGAACCCCGTCGGCTTTGTGAATAGGTTCTATTGACATGCCTTGGTGGTGGCTCATTCAACTTGTCGTCGCGGTGGCCCTTGCGGTCATCGCCTATGCTCTTGCGCCGAAGCCTAAGAAGGTGAAGCCCGCAGCTACGAAAGACCTGGACAATCCCACGGCCGACGCGGGACGACCGATCCCCGTGGTCTTCGGCTCGATCAACGTGTCCGGCGTGAACGTCCTGTGGTTCGGTGACAAGCACAAGAGAGAATACGAGGTCAATGCATGACCGAAAGACTCACACTCACGGAAGAGACCGACTTCATCCTCACGATGGACGACTGTCGCCGTGCGGGGCATTGCCCCCAGGGGGTCCGCAGATGGTTCGAAGGCATGGGCCTGGACTTCCGCGACTTCTTGAAGAACGGGCGGTCGGCAAAGGAGCTCCTGGACACTGGCGATGGGCTTGCCCTCCAGGTCATAACGAGAGCCCGGGAACACCGGAAAGGGGACCTCTGATATGGGTAAGGGCGGCGGTTCACCGAAGCAAAGAGTCACCGAATACAACATGAGCATCCACTACGGCATCTGTCAGGGGCCAGTGGATACTCTGTCGCGTATTCGCGTCAATGAGAAGGTGGCTTGGCTCGGCGCACGGCGCTCGAACGGGGACTTTCGGATCGACAACAAAGGGCTCTTCGGGGGCATCAAGAAAGAGGGCGGTGTCCAGGGCCAGGTCTATTGGCGCAAGGGGGACTTCTCCCAGACGCTACCGGAGAAACTGGCCCAGAAGCTCGGACTTACCTCGGCGACCGCGCCCGGGATGCGGGGGATCGCCCACGCCTTCTTCACCGATAACTCCGTGTCATCGCAACCAGGTTTCTACTGGTCCGCGAACCAGCCTTTCATCGCGCCCCTGGACTTCCTGGTCACGCGGATTGCGGACTCCTGGAACCCAGACCAAGCCCTGATCGCGGGCATCCCGCCCTTCCCTCTCGCGGCCAGCCTCACGATTGACGACTCCGGCTCGATGGGTGACGACGGCAAGGTCAACACGATGAAGACGGCGATGAACCTCGCTCTGGATCGTATCCGAGGGGCCATCTCTTTCAACGATCTAAAGATCGACATCCACATCGCGAAGTGGGGGGACAGTGGGGCGGTCTCGGAGCGAACGTATCCGAACGCCACGGCGGCGAACATCAACAGCGCCAAGAGCTTCATCAACGGCTTCAACGCGACCTCTGGGGGCACGGACTTCAATGAGGCGGCCACACGGGCCGATACCTTCATGCGATCCACCCTCGGCAAAGACCTGGGCGCGCGCGTGTGGCTCTTCCTCACAGACGGGCAACCCACAGGGGGCTCTCTGGCGGCGGCAACAGCTACGGCCGCAGACATGTTGAGTCCGTCTTCCGGCGACTTCAACTCGGCGGCGGGCACGGCTGTCGGCGCTTACGGGGTCAACATCCAAGACCTCGACATCAACGCGACGGCGGCCCTGGACAACACGGGGATCGACGGGATTCCTGTGATCGCGCAAGACGATCCCGCAGGTCTTTTGAACGTGATCCAGCGCGCGATCTTCGGCGGTTCGAACCCCGACGTGAACCCTGCCCACATCATCTACGAGTGCCTTACGAACACGAAGTATGGCATGGGCGCGCCGATCAGTCAGATTGACGACACGGCGTTCCGTGCTGCGGCCGAAACCCTCTTCTTCGAAGGCTTCGGTCTCTCGATGATCTGGGTCGAGCAAACCGAGATCGAGAACTTCGTCCAAGAGGTCCTGGACCATATCGAGGCCAACCTCTACGTCGATCCCGCGACGGGCAAGTTCGTCCTCAAGCTCATCCGTAACGACTATGACGAAGCCACCTTGCCTGTCTTCGATGAGAGCAACAGCGTCGTCACGTCCTACTCGCGGCGCTCCCCTGCGGAGATCATTAACGAGATCAACGTCACCTGGACAAACCCAGATAACGAGAAGGAAGAGGTCGTCACGATTCAGGACCTCGGCGGGATCGTCCAGTCCAACGGCCAGATCATCTCGGACAACCGGAACTATTATGGTGTCCGCCGCAAGGACCTGGCCTGGGCCATCGCGCAGCGAGACATCTCGGCGGCAACGGCACGTCTTGCCACGGTGCAGATGGACGTGAACCGTCAAGCGTATAACCTAGCCCCAGGGGCGGTCTTCAAGCTGACCAGCACCGAGCACGGCGCGACCGATGAGGTCATGCGCGTGGTCAAGGTGGACTACGGCAAGCCTGGTGACTCCACAGTCCAGGTCAACGCCACCCAGGACATTTTCAGCTTCGAGCGACCTGTCTACGAAATCCCACCAGATGGGGAGTTCGACGGCGGCGGCCAGGAGCCCGAACTGTTCGACACGACCCTCGCCTTCACCTTGCCGTATTCCCTCACGGGCTACTTCGTGACCGCGACCTCCCTCCAGACAGCGGCGTATCCCGACGTGTGGGTGGGTGTCCTCGCCAGCACGACGAACACGGACGCCATCGAAGCCGAGTTCGTGGGGCCTGTGCTCGATCCCGCAGGTAACGTGATCCAGGAGCCCCTGGGCACCCGTAGCGTGGTCTCTCGCGGCTTGATGCCCCAGGAGATGGTGCAAGAGGCCGAGACCATCTTCCCCGGCTTCTCTGACCTTACCGTGGGCTCTGGGCCTACCCAGGGCGGGTTCGGCCTTATCGCGGACCCAGGGACGCCAGAGGAAGAAGCCGAGCTTGTCATGTTCCGCACCTTCGACGGCACGAACTGGACCATCGCGCGGGGCATCCTCGACACGGTGCCGAGGGCATGGCCTTCGGGGACTCGAGTCCACTTCTTCGGGGTGGACACGAGCTTCGTGGACCAGGATGTCAGATCGGCGATGGAGACCCTGACCTACAAGGTCTTGATGCGGACAAGCCTCGGCCAGTTCAATGAGACCAGCGCGCCGGACATCAACTACACCACGAACGAACGGCCGCACCAACCCTCGCGCCCAGCGAACGTAGAGATCGAGGGCGTGGCCTTCGCCGACGTGGACGCTTCTACAGGGGGTGGCGACATCACCGTCACCTGGTCGAACCGGAACCGGATCACAGAGGACTCCCAGGTTATGGCCTGGGACGATCCAGGGATCACGCCGGAGGTCGGCCAGACGGTCAAGATCACGATCCGAGACGCCAGCACGAACTTGGTGGAGACCGAGATCACGGGGATCACGGGGGAGACCTACGACATCCCAAGGGCTTCCTTTGGATCACTCTCTCGTGCTATCGTTATCGTGACCGCAGAAAGGGATGGCTTCGAGTCCTTCCAGGGAATTGAGCAATTCATCACACTAGCAGCGGGCTACGGCTTCGGCTACGGCCTGTCTTATGGAGGGTAACTATGCCTGATAGATCACTTCCAGGACTAGGGCTTTCGGGCTATTGGGACCTGGGCTCCGACACCTGGAAACCAGGCATGGACACCAACTTGCGGCTCCTGTCCGCAGTAGCAGGGGCGAGGGTGACTTCGCGCACGGCCGCGCTCCCAGATTCTCCTGGCGCTCTTTCGATCCAGATCGCGCCTCTTGGGGATGCCCAGGAGAACAAGCTCGCCATCTGGGACGGAGAGTCCGGCGCGGAAGCGTGGGTCTACCTGACCGCGCAACCTGGGTGGCACTTCTACGTCATTGACGAAGGCATCAACATCCAATGGACGGGCCTTGCCTGGGTCGAGTTCGCGGGAGCCGGAGGCGGCACCAGCGGCGGTGGAGCAACCAGCGGCCCCCAGATCATCCTGACCGCAGAGCAATCCGTCGGGCAGCTTATCGACACGACCACGGAGACCGTGGATTTCGACACGGTGACAGAGGACTCTAACTCCCTGTGGAACGCCGTAGACGCCACGATCCGTATGCCCGCAGATGCGGCTGGCCGGACTGTCGTCATCGTCGCCCAGACGAAGCACTCGGCCGACGGCGCGGGCGCACTCGAAACGGTTTTGGAAAGATCGGAAGACAGCGGTTCGACGTGGGATGTGATCGGTTCGTCCGGCACGTCCGAGGACTACTTCGGCATCTCCAGGCTTACGGCTCTCGTGGTCCTCCTGGGCAATGAATGGTATCGCGTCCGGCAAACGACTGTCGCGACGAAAACCACGTCCGGCGACAACCAGACGGCTCTCAGCTTGACCACCATCGGCGACGGCCAGGTCGGGCGGATCATCAAGCGAACGCAAACCGTTCCGCTCTTGAACCCGCAATTCAACGCGGGCGATTTCACAAGCTGGACGAACTCGACGGGCTCCGGCACCCTCAAAATCTACATTCCACCGGACAAGGAATATGATCACGTCCTCCATCCCAGCGGCTTCAACTACATGGGCTTGGCCGGATCGACTGGTGGTCCGTGGTTCATCGAACAAAAGATCACGATCCCCTCCGAGTCGGGCACTTTGACGGTCCAGTGGGACCAGCACACCCGTCTCGTGGACGATCAGATGCGACTGGAGATCGACTGGTTGGACCTCGGCGATAGTGTGCTTAGCACCTACCTCGGCCCGTCTTACGTCAACTCGGCGAACCAGCTTTGGGAGAGGTTCGGAGATACCGTAGGTTCGATTCCTGCGGGAGCCGTGGCCGCGATGGTCAGGTTCCGCACTGTCGTCACGGGCGGCAGCCAACAGATCAACATCACGAACTTTTCTTGTCAGGTGGGCATCCTGGGCGTGTCAGGCATGTTGCCAGGGTCGGTCTACGCCTACCTCCCAGAACTGGCGACGAACCAGGACAAGGTGCTCACGGTCAACGCTACGGGCGACGGCGTGGAGTGGGGCTTCGTTCCTCTCCGTATCCAGGCGGGCGGGATCGACCAGGCCAAGCCGCAGGGCATCGAGTTCCTGGGCACGGACTTCTCGGCGACCCTTGACGGGGACACCGTGCAGATCGAGTTCCAGGGCAAGGTTGCCGTTGACGGCGCGGGCGGCGAAGTCACCGCAGGGCTTACCAGGCTGACCTTCACAGGGGCGGGCGTGGGCCTGTCGTCACCTATTGCCGGAGAGATCGACATCACGATCCCTGGGCCTGGGGAAGCGGTCCCACCCGCTACCGCGATTGAAGAGATCGACGGCTTCGAGGTTGTGCGCTCGAACCTGGGAGGCTTCGACCGAGGCCGCCCTCTGGTATGGGACGGCCCAGCGAACGCTTTCGTTCCTTTGCCTCCGGACCTGGGGACAATCGCTTATGGGGGCGGGAGTCAAGTTCTTGTCGATCAGGATATGACAGGGCTCTCCGACTTCACGCTCACGGAAGCGGACCACAATCTCTCCAATTTCGATGAGCTTCACTTCTTCCTTTTCCAGACGGACATCCGCGCGGACATCTTCATCTCCAGCGACGGGGGCTCCACAGTCGAGACCGTCAACCGAGCATATTCTGGTGATGGCGGAACTTCCGAGGGCACGGAGGGAGACGATGAGTTCTACCTCGGCGGATGGGATGCGGTGGAAGCGGGGCAACTTGGTTACGGCGTCATGACGTTTGCTTCGAACCCAGACTCCTACACGTTCTGGAACATGTTCGGTGCAACCTCTGGAGTAAGATCGGAACGCAAAGAGTTCTCGCACACCATAGCGAGATCGACCATCAACCATATCCTGGTTGACGGGAGTTCGGGGAACTTCACGGCGGGGCGCTTGATGGTCATCGGCGTCAAGAAGGGAACGCAACCTGTGGACCTGTCGGCGCGCGTCGAGAACGGAGCGGCCTTCACGTCGGACCAGGAACTCTTGTTCCAGGAGACGATGGGCGTTCGGTTCCTTCCAGGGGTTCGAGGCAGGGTCCGCGTCGATCCTGCGGCCAATGCCGATGCCGAGTTCCAGCTTACCTCCGGCGACGGGACGGTGATCGGGACGGCCACGGTGCTCGCCTCAGAGACCGAGGCGGACTTCGTTTTGGTCTCTTCGGCCACTGTCTCGGACGCGGTGAAGGTGCTGGCCCCTACCATTGTGGATAGCGCGATCCAGAGCGCCTACATCGCTCTTCGGGGGGAGGCGAACCGATGACCACGATTATCGTCAGCGTTCGGAGAGTCGAAGACCTGGAGCCCACGAAAGCGGCGCTCGCGGAGTTCGGCGACATCCAGAACTTCACCGCCTTGAAGAAGGTCTTCATCCTCGACATCGGGGGTGGGGACGAAGCGATGGCGATGTTGGCTCTCTCTGCCCTCCCAGGGGTGACTGGAGCGATCAACGGCGAGCAAACCATGAAGCCGGGGGCCTTGGAAACCGAGTTCATCTTCGAGGGCAGGGACGCGAAGGAAAAGGCGGGGGCTCTTCGATTGAAGGCCACGATGGACACGGACAAGCCGACGTTCAACAACTGGTGGGAGCAACCCAACTTCTTCAAATGGCGAAAGGATTCAGAACGGCTCGGCCAGGATGTCATGATCGCCATTGTGGACGGGGGTATCCGCACAGGGCACCCAGAGTTCGCCAAGAACCCCTCCAGGATCACTCGTGTTCACAACGCCTACACGGCCGACTTCGGGGCGTCGAACCACGGGACCGCCTGTGCGAGTTTTGCCGCTGGAGACACGATTGGGATCGCGCCGCTGGCGGAACTTCTGGACGTGAAAATCTTCAACTCGGCGGGCGATCCAGTAACCGTCACAACTATCGTAGCAGGGCTCGACGCCCTTATGGCCTGGGTCACAACTCCAGGGAACAACCCAGACGACAAATTCGTCATCGTGAACATCTCTCTGGGCTCTGGCGGCGTAGGGCTCGCCAACAGCTACGGCACGATCATCCAGGAGATGGAAGATATAGGGATGATCCCCATCATTGCTGCGGGGAACGATGGCAGCGATCTCGGCACTACGTTCGATGCTTGGCCCGCCGAAAACTCGGACTACGCCATCGGGGCCATCCAGCTTGACGGTAGGCGCGCCGAGTTCTCCAACTACGGCGGGCGCGTGAAGTTCTACGGGTTCGGATCGAGGGTGGTCGGGGCAGGGTATCCGGGCGCAAACGGCTATGATGTCGTCAACGGCACGAGCTTTGCGACTCCCTACTTCTGTGGGTGTCTCGCAACATGGTTGTCCGGCAAGTATCGGCCAACGAACGCGGCGGCCATCAAGATTCTCATGACGGACTACGAGGCGTTCTGCCAAGAAGGCATTTTCGGGAACTCGGTCAGAGGTTTCGCGGGGTCGGACACGCTACCTGGCACAGTCATCGGGCGGGCCTCCTACTTCCCTGTGCTCCCTGGCAACGTGATCGTGCCGAACACGTCGATCATCACGAGCTTCGGGACCGCAGACCAGGGCGTCCTCGCCTGGAAGACCAGGTTGTTTGCCCAGGTGGGCGGCGCTCCTGTGGGATCGGGCGGCATCGTGGCTTCAACTGTCGCGTTCTTCGAAGGCCCGTTCTTTGCGGACGCGGATGAAGGGCCGTGGCTCGATCCTCTCTACGTCCCCACAGGATGGTCCATCGGCAATGACAGGGTGAAGCACGATGGAGGGTCCACCGTGGCGAACAAATTCGTGGTCAGCAAATCCAACCTCATCGCGAAAGAGTATTGGGAGGTCCAGGCCAAAAGCGCGACCACCGGACTTTCTGTTGGCGTGACGCTGGCCTCGAACCTGGCGAACTACGACGAAGCGACGACGGGCATCGGGGACGCTGGGTTCGAATGGTTCGCAGATGGGTCTCTGACCGTGGACGGCGTGGCCCAGACGGCGATCTCCACCTACGCGGACGGCGACATCCTCATGCTTTCCTACGACGTTTCCACCGGAGACTTCTGGGTCGGGAAGAATGGAATCTGGGAGGACGATCCAGAGGTCGATCCGGCCACAGGCTCGATGACTTCGGGGGCTTCGAGGGCCGCTATCGGCATGGCTGACGATGGGTGTCGAGCCCAGATGCTCGGTGCGGGCAGGTTCCATGCCTATAACGACACGACCGATTACACAGGGTTTGACATCGGAGCCGTAACTCAGTGGGTCTTGGACACCGCGACCTTTAACTATGCAGGGCACGTTTACGCGGAAGGCGACACCAGGCTCACGAACGCAACTGGAGGGACCAACTACAGAGTGTTTGTTCCTACAATTCGGTCGATGCCAGACAGCTATGCTGGCAAGATTTATTGGGAGTTCCACTGTAACACGCTGGGAGGATCGTTCTACACCGGCTATCATTCTGTGTTGTCCGCCGAAGCGAGGACGGCACTGCTCGCGAACATAGATGCTAACGTGAACCCCGTCGGGTTGGGCTCTTTGGCTCGAAGGGGGACCGGAACTTTGTGGGACGGTAACTTAGGTTTTGGTTCCGGCACAAAAGATGTCATTAGCCTCACCCCCTTCGGAGCCAATGACGTTTTGATGATGTGCTTCGACCCATCGACCGCAGAGATATGGACAGGCGTCAACGGAGTCTGGGACGACGATCCAGATACCGATCCGCCGACCTACACGGGGCCTGTGGCCTCGGCCGAGTTCTACATCTGTTTGCAAGGCCGCAATGCCGACCAGGGGGGTCGCCTGGTTTCCCTGTCAAACGAGATGACATATACCCTGCCAACGGGGGCCACCCCCCTCGGCTTGATTTAAGAAGAGGACCACAACATGACCGACTATCTTCTCACAAACGATCCCTTCGACCTGGGGGGCACCTTCGATGACACGGCGGGCAAGTTCGACGCGGACTTCGCCGATCACGCGATCTTCCTGGACAACAACGTGGCGCACGGCGTCAAGCTCCCTGAGACTGATTCCATCTGGATCAGCTTCGATTGCTGGATCGGGGACACTGGCGCGGACGAAGACGGCTACATGTGGCGGTGCTACTCCCAGGACAACGCGCTCCTGGGCTACTTCGATATGGTGAACGGCACCTACAATTGGATCGCAACAACGGGAGGGACCCCGCAATCCTTCTCTGTCGGCATCCCGAAGAACCAGGTGGCCCGCATAGACATCAATTTCGTGACGAACATCGCGGCCAACCCGAACGACCACCAGAGCACAGTCTACTTGAACGGCGCTATCGCCGCGCAGACTTCGGTCAATGGCGGTGGGGGCGGCGCACCCTCGCGGTTCGAGTTCGGGGGGAGTGACGCCTTCCAGGTGTCCGATCAAGGGTATTGGATTTCGAACGTCCGTGTCACCGATGTCAACCCCATCGGGACCAAGTTCAAGGTCCTGGGACCTACCGGAGCCGGAAACTATTCGGACTTCATCGGCGGGCATGTCCAGCTTGGCGACTTCCTGGCGACCACGGTCGCGTATGCCACGGCAGGAGGCGACCGCGTGTCGTGCTCGATCACCCCAGGCACGGAACCTCCAGGCACGTTGACGAAGGTCGCTCTGTCCGCGACGACACGATCCAGCGGAGCGGGGGCAAACCCCTCCCAGATCGGCTTGTTCGCACGGATCGGGGGCACGGACTACGACGGCGCACTGGAGACCCCAGGAGCCGCGATCTTGCCCTTGGTAGAGACATACCTCACAAATCCTGATACTTTGGCCGAATGGGCCTGGAGTGACCTGGCCGGAGTCGAAGTGGGTCTCCGTGCCGTAACATAACTGGAGACTGCGATGAACACGGAGCTATTCATCGGCGCGGCAAAGCGACTGGACGACATCGACATCCCACGGATCGGATCGCGGATCGGTGTAGGCGAGGACGAAATCCACGCCTTCATGGAAGTGGAGGCCGGAAGCTCCGGCTTCGACTCCAAGAACCGCCCCAAGATGCTTTTCGAGCCTCACATCTTCTACCGGAACCTCTCTGGTCAGGAGCGCCTGGACGCCATCGAAGCGGGCCTCGCCTACCGTCGCTGGGGGGAAGAAGCGTATCCCTCTGACTCCTACCCACGGCTCGTAGAGGCCATCGAGATCAATGAGGACGCGGCGCTCATGGCGGCCTCCTGGGGCCTGGGTCAAATCCTCGGCACGAACTACAGGTCCGCAGGATACAACACGATCCAGGACATGATCCAGTCGTTCATGGACGACGAAGAGAACCACTTGAACGCGATGGTCAGCTTCATCATTGCCAACGGCATTGACGACGACATCCGCGAGCACCGCTGGGAGATTGTGGCCCGCATCTACAACGGCCCAGCCTACGCGAAGCACGGCTACCACACACGGCTTGCCGCAGCTTACCGGAAGTGGGCACGGATCGCGGACACGCCCTGGGAAGGGGCTCCCGATCCCGTGGACCAGGCTCTCGACTATCCCACGGTGCGGATGGGCTCGAAAGGCTGGGTGGTCGAACATCTCCAGGAAGAACTCAAGCGCCTGGGCTATCACCTTGGGGGGATCGACGGGAACTTCGGGACCGCAACGCGCGCCTCGATCCTGGCCTTCCAGGCCGATCACGGTTTGAAGACAGACGGCATTGCCGGACCTCGGACCTGGGATGTCATGGAGAACTCGGCTCGGCCGAAACCTGTCGGCGAGAGTCGGGCAACCGCGACCACCGCGACTCTTCGCGAGAAGGGTTCCCAGACTGTGGCGGATGCTGATCGAGGCGGCATCGGTGCGGGCATCGTGGCGGGCACAGGGGCTCTCGCGGGGGCCGACGTGTTGCTCGACCAGGCAGAACGCGCCGAGGGTATCCTGGGCCGCGTCCAGGGCGTCCTGGGCAGCTTCGGGGGCATGATGGATACCATGTGGCCTCTGATCTTCATTGGCGGCGGTGTCGCGGCTCTCTGGTATTTCCAGAAGGTGAAGAAGGATCGCGTCGAGGACCACAAGTCCGGCGCGAACATGAGCCGATGATCGCGGCGCTCGCCTTCCTCCGATCTCCGGTCACAAAGTATGTGGCCCTGGCCCTTGCCGTCATGGCAGGGGTCGCATGGATTCAGAAGGGCGCGGCGGACAAGGCCACGATGGTTGCCGAGGCGCAATGCCAGGAGACCTTCACCGAGCGCGTGGCGGTAGAGGTCACACGGCAAGCCCAGGTGGCCGAAACAGTTTTGGAAGAAGCACGGGAACGCGCGGTGCTATCAGAGAATGAGGTCGCGGAGCTACAGGAGAGAGCCGATGAACTACTTTCACAACTCAGGGAGCAAGGGGCGAGCGGGACTTGTCCTCTCGATGCTGATACTGTTAGGCGGTTGCGCGACATTAACTGACCCTGGCCCTGTCGCGGTCGCACCTGATCTCCCCGATCTACCGGAACAAATGGAGCAAGGATGCTACGATCCTGGGGTTGACCAGGACGCCATCGTGGCTCTGACCGAAAATCGTGTTGCATTGGCAACATGTCGCAGATTGCAAAGGGACACGGTTGCCGTGTATAACGGTTTGAAACGCGACCTAAGTGGGCAACCACAGTAAGGACCCCTAGCATGGATTTCGGAACGCTACCACAGTTACTAACCGGATTTACGGCGCTCGTTATTGCGTTCGGCTCCGGCCTGAGATGGATGATCTCGTGGTCAGACAAGAGGTTGACCGCAGTCCAGACTCAACTGGAGAAGCAATACTCCGAACGGTTCGCTATGCTGGAAGAGCGAGTGGACAACCAGGAACGCGAAATTCAACAGAACCGAGAGGACCTTGCACGTTACCTCCGGCACGTTGGAAAACTAGAAGGGCTCCTGTCCGCTAATGGTATCGAGCCCCCGCCAATGGAGGTTGGTAGATATGGGTCCAGATGATCGCGAATCGGTGATGATGAAAAAGCTCGTAAACCTCATACTGATTTTCGCCTTTCTGGGGTTTGGTACATCCGTCGCCATGCTGGCAAACCAATACATCTCATTCAATAAGCAAGGTATCGAGGCGCGGTGGTTCCCGCCGACCACGGACTGGACTTTCAGGAATTGGGAGCAAGACGAAGCCGGACACTGGACGGCCGAGGTCTACTACCTCAAGCATCGCTCCGAGTGCATCTTCGTCTCTGACCAAATTCTCACGGCGACATACGTCAACCCTGTAGGGGACATCGGAGAGTCCGGCATCTTCTTCGTAGGCGATGAGACAGAGGGCAACACCAGGCCCACGGGGTGGCAGCGCATTGACGACCGCGTGGGGTTCTCCAACGGCAACATAAGCCCAGGGGCGATCCTCCGAGGCACCGTGCTCCACCAGTGTCACGAGGGGCTTCCCACGGTCTCAGGCTTCACCCAGGTAGTGGTCGGCCAGGACATGCCCTGGCCGGACTTCGTGCAAGATTGGCATGACGCGGGCAGGATAGGGCTCGCCTCGGACTACCGTTGACGCTCGTGCGACAGCCCCGAGTGGAAGGCTCTGACGTTCCGTTTCAGGTCTTCCAGCGAGCCATTGTTATCCAGGATCACATCGGCCATCGACGGATCGAGATCGGTGCTTCCGACCTCGCGCGGTAGGTGCTCGGAGCGATCCACCCAGACGACCTTGTGGAAGATTCCCTGGCGGCGGCACTCGGCAAGCTCATCGGCCCGCCTCATCCCGACATACATATCGGCGCCGCGCTCGATCATGGTCCTGGCCGTTTTCGCCTTGTCCGGCGTGTTGTAGGCCGAGATCATCTGCATCCACAGGACGCGGTGGTTCACGCGGTCCTCGAACATCTCGTGGATGCTCCCGTAGACGGCGCACCCCCAATTCGGCCAGATCGTCTCCTGGGCACAGAACCACGAGGACGATGAGAACTTGTAGTCGTATTCTTCCTGGAGGATCGTCCCCACGGTGTCCTTGCCGTGGCGAGCGTCCCCCAGGATCAAGAGCTTGTGTCTCATGTGGGCGTCTCCAGCTTGGACAGAAGCTCGCCTTGCTCCCGCTTGGACAGGTCGGTCAGGCCCACCAGGTACTTGAGGAAGTTCGGGGCGGTCCCTTGCTCGGCCTTCGCGATCAGGGCGTGGAGGACTTCCATCTCCTGGCGCGAGAACCTTTGGGCGCACAGGGTATAGTCCTCGAAGGCTTCCCACACGTCCGGCACCCAGGCCCGCACGATGTCACAGATGGCGTCGGCGTAGACCCTGATCTCCATCTGGGCGTGAGGGTCGGCCCGCAGCGATAGGAAGTGCAGGAGGTTGTGGAGATCGACCTTCCAATACCATTGGGTGTAGACGTTGACGGGCAGGTTGATCCGCGCCAGTTCACGCGCGAGCCCGTAGCCCTCATCGTCGGTCATCTCTTCGTAGCTGTCATAGGCGCGGTTGGAGTCGGCGATCAGGATCGCACGGATTTCCTCGGCCGAGAGATCATCGACACCTTCCTCACGGCCTTGCATGTTCACGGTGGACTGTTTCGCGATGTCGCCCACGGCGGGGATGTAGAACTCCCGATCCAGGATCGAGTAGCGCGCGGAGTATTCGTTCACGTTCGCGGTGCGATGCCGAATCCACTGGCGAGCGACGAAGACGGGCAGCTTCACATGGAGCTTGATCTCGCACATCTCGAAGGGCGTGG
>Ga0136600_1000391_pt1 | contig 23708 bp, 16 predicted proteins | sample AntRauMFilla2698_FD_104634 | JGI IMG/M metagenome (GOLD analysis project Ga0136600, IMG submission 104634) | Saline lake microbial communities from Rauer Islands, Antarctica - Metagenome Filla 2 #698 | ecosystem: Environmental > Aquatic > Non-marine Saline and Alkaline > Saline | place...
TCTATTCAGATTTAATTTTTGATGCTAAGGTCAACAATTTAAAACTTTGAATCAAAGATTTGGAAAAATTTAATATATGAATCTAGTTACTAAATTTTCTAAGTCATCAATTTCTATCTTTTGATTGAAAGTTCACTCAAATTACAGGTTCTCCTTTAGATACACTGTCTTTTTCTATAAAAGAGTTCGGTACATATTTATAAAATGATTCACCTACATTTTTCCAATCTGATAATATATACTTTGCTTTGGATGAAGATGTCTCATTATGGTAATCCTCAATAATCATTCTGAGCCTTTCTATATCACTTTCTGACATCGGGACTTTAGCTATATATTCACTATTAATTCTTGTTTTAGGATCCTCGTAGAGAAACAGTTCTCCTCCAGTCATTCCTGCTCCGATATTATTCGAGGTTTCCCCCAGAATAACTACTGTACCATTTGTCATATATTCACATGCATGCAGACCTGTTCCTTCCACAACAGCTGTTGCACCGCTATTACGGACTCCAAAACGATCACCTGCTTGTCCATATACATAGAATTTACCATTGGTAGCTCCATATAACGCACAATTACCAATTATTGCGTTGTCCTCAGGTCTATAATTAGCATCTTTTGGAGGTACAATTACAGTTTTTCCGCCTGACATTGACTTACAGACAGAATCATTTGCTTCCCCAATAAGTCGGATGTTGACACATTTGGTCTGAAATACTCCAAAGCTTTGTCCTGCGCTGCCTCTGAAAGTTAAATTTATTTCCTGTGTGTAAGGTTCTACCTTTGATTTATTATCCCTGATCGAAGCTAATCGATCTTTACTTTCTTTTTCGGCTAAGACTCCAAAAAGGGTAGCCATAGCTGAACGGTCGGTATTAATAATCTCATATTCTTTGTTGACTGCGACATTCTTATCAATACTCGCTTTTAGATCATAAACTATCTTCGCATTCAATTCACTTACTGGATCTGAAAGTGATTCCAGATCTTCTTCTTTAAGGTAATCAGGTGCTCCGGTAAAGAAACTTAAGTCTAGACCTAATTCATCAATAAGTGGTTTATGCATGTCATTAATTGAAAGCAATTTTGTGTTACCCATAATGTCATCAAGAGATTCAGCCCCTATTTTAGCAAGTTCTCTTCGTACATCTTCAGCCAGATAAGTTAGTGTATCTACTATGTGGTCTTTATTCCCTTTATACTTAGCTTTAAATTTTGGATCGTGAGTTGCAATACCAGTTGGACACGTATTTTTTTCACAAATACGAGCCATTACGCAGCCTTCTGCTATCAATAGTAATTTACCGAAATCAAATTCTTCAGCACCAAGAATTGAAGCCAGTACAATATCTTTACCACTTGATAGTCCACCATCTGTTCTAAGTAAAACATGATATCTTAGATCATTTTCAACGAGTGATTGATGTACCTCCAGTAATCCTATTTCCCAAGGCAAACCTGCATGTTTCATAGAGCTTAAAGAAGCTGCTCCTGTACCTCCTTCACCACCCGAAATCTGAATTGTATCAGCACCTGCTTTTGCAACACCAACAGCTATAGTTCCAATATTTACCCCTGAAACTAACTTTACACTTACTCTTCCATTCGGATGCAGTTGTTTCAGATCATGAATTAATTGCTTCAAATCTTCAATACTATATATATCATGTAGTGGCGGAGGTGATATTAAATCAAAGCCAGGATTAGCAAAGCGTGCCTTAGCTATATCTTCATTAACTTTTAAACCCATTAACTGTCCACCTTCGCCAGGTTTTGCACCCTGACAAACTTTAATCTGAATCTCCTCCCCTGAAACTAAATATTCCGCAGTAACACCAAACCTACCAGAGGCAATTTGTTTAACAGAAGCAGATATTCCTTCCGTGAAATAAAAAGGGTTTTCTCCACCTTCTCCACTATTACAACGACCACCAATCTCTTTCATAGCCACAAAGATGTCTCTTTGTGCTTCTGCACTTATCGCTCCGAAAGACATTGCTCCTGAACCAAATTTTTCAAGTATATGCGCAACTGAGTTAACTTTGTTTAAAGGTAATTCATCCTCAATTTTCTTTGGTTCTAATAAATGCCGTAGAGTAACAGGTTCGTCATTTAAGCCAAGCTTTAAATATTCATCAAATAATGACATATCACTTAGATTCAATTGCTTATCACGAACCAAATCATGAATGATTTTAGACCGTGAGTTTGTCATTGAATGCTTTTCACCCATTTTATCTCTAGCATGCTCTTTATACTGATAACTTTTAATTGGTTTATAGCTATCAATATCTTCTTGGGATAAATCCTCAATTCGCTGTATAACTTTTTCAGCTATTTGATCTATTTCAAGTCCACCTATTGGGCTTTGAATCTGAGGGAAATACTCTTTTATAACCTTTGGACCTAAACCAAGTGCGGAGTACATTTTTGCACTTTGATAACTTCTCACAACTGAAATTCCTGATTTGGCCATTATCTTTAGAAGACCTGTATCAAATGCATTTAATAGGTTCTTCTCTTTCGTATCTGCATCAATATTTTTTAAAGATCGATGATCATCGTTTCTAGCAATATCTAAAGCGATATAAGGACAAATTGCCTGAGCCCCAAATCCTATAAGCGCTGATGCATGATGTGTACTTTTAACTTCACCTGAGTCAATTACAACGGAAGCATTTAATTTGAGTCCGGCATCATTTAAAGTATTTACAACTCTGCGTAATACTAGCAATGATGGAATAGCGGGATTATTATAATTTGAAGCTCTATCCGACAAAATTAATATGGTATACCCCTCTCGAACTGCTGTAATAGCTTCCTCACCTATGGCTTTTAAGCGAGCTTTAAATCCAACAACCCCATGATCTCTTTTAAAAGTAGTACCAATTTCGAATGGAACCACACGATCTGATGTCTCGTGATTTTTAATCAGATTTCGTAAATAATCCATTTGAGCTAAACTCAAAAAGGGACTTTTTAACTCATAAGCAGGGGCAGCAGGAATAAGCTCTTTAGGCTCAAGAATATTTGGCTTTTTTCCAAGATGAACAGTGAGATCTGTTACAATTTTTTCGCGGATATAATCTAATGGAGGATTTGTAACCTGAGAGAAGTTTTGATAGAAGAAGTCAAAAAATGATCGTGGTTCTGTTGAAAGAACAGCCAAACGCGCCGTATCACCCATTGAACCAACAGGCTCTTTCCCCGTTTCAGCCATTGGATAAATCACTTTAGACATTTCCTCATCAGTATAACTGAAGATGGCTAGTTTATCCTTAAACCTCTCACCTATATCACCAACTACATCAGGAATTGGTTTTAATCTTGCATCAAAAGTGGCATCATGATTTTCCTTTGAATGACTAGGATCTCTAAATAATACTTCACCTGAGTCAAGATCAACAGTTACTCCCCTACCAGCAAATAAAGTACCTTTACCCTCAATCTTTTTCTCATCTATATGAAATGTTCCTGCTTCTGAAGAAAGATAAAAATGATCTTCAGTTCTTACCCATCTACAAGGGCGAAATCCATTTCTATCTAATCTTGCACCTATAGTATATCCATTTGCGTATGTTATGAAAGCTGGTCCATCCCAGGGTTCCATTGCTCTACTCCAGAATTTATAGTACTTATTTCCTTCTGTGGCAGGCGGCATCATTATAGCAAGTATATCTTCAACATTTGGAATACTGCTTCTATACCGAAGAGCCTCAACCATTTCGTTTAAACTTCCGGAATCACTAATGTTTTTACGGGTCAGTATTTCGTTTCGCTCGGCACCAATCATTTTCTCTCTTGATTTAGCCCATGACCTATTTCCTGCTATAGTGTTAATTTCTCCGTTATGCCCAATTAATCTGAATGGCTGAATTTTGTCCCATGAAGTTCTTGTATTCGTGCTAAATCTTCTATGAAATAAACAAAATCGTGTAGTAAATTTTTTATTCTTTAGGTCTGGATAAAACTCATCTAGCACCGAAGCTTTTGTGAGCGCTTTGTAAACTATTGTTTGGGCTGATAAAGAAGCAAAGTGTAGATGCCTAATTAATGAAGCTGCTGATAATTCTGATCTAGTTTGCTGTTTCGCGTTATATAATCGCTTATCAAAAGATAAATTCGTTTTACTTCTTTCTGGTCTCTTTATAATAGCTTGCTTTATAACTGGCACATTCTTAGCTGCATCTTTTCCAAGTACAGAATGATTTACAGGCACATCACGATAGTCTAGAATCTCTAGTCCAAAAAAACCGAATGTTTTCTCGAAAATATGAAGGGCTGATCTTTGTTTTACTTCATCAGTAGCTAAAAATAAGGTTGCTACAGCTATTGTATCCTTTTCAAACCCAAGCATGTCAAAAGGAATATCAGCCATAATTCCTGCACCATCTCCAGTTACTCCATCTGCCGCACAAGCACCACGATGCTCTACACACCTTAACGCATGTAAGCCTTCTAATAAATGTTGATGAGAATACTCTTTTTTTCGACTTGTTATGAAACCAACACCACAAGCTGAATGTTCTTCAGAGCAATAATTAAAATCTTTAGACATTTTCTAAATCACACTAATTGTTTTAAGGGGAATAATTACTTAAAAAGAGTAATTTTTACCACTTTTTCAAACAGCTAGGGATTCAAAAAATAATAGTCGGCTTAATTAATTAGGCTTTAAAGCTCAAAAATCAATGATTTTATATATTCGAAATCAAGGATTTTTAATAATCAGGATCAGAAAAGCGCTTCCTATTAAAAACAATGATGCCATTATTTTTAAGTAAATTACATATTCTGCCTAATTAAATTAAATTTGTAAAAGTTAATTTTTAAGAGCCTACCTAATCGGAATTCCCTGATTTTGCATTGATTTTTTAAGATCAGCAATTTCAATTTCCTTAAAATGAAAAATACTAGCTGCAAGAACAGCGTCCGCGTTAGCCAATTTTATGGCATCAATACAATGCTGAATAGTACCCGCTCCCCCACTAGCTATTACAGGTATGCTTACTAATTCGTTAACTCGAGAGAGTAACTCAATATCAAATCCTGTTTTTGTCCCATCACGATCCATGCTTGTCAATAATATTTCTCCAGCTCCTCTCACTTCAGTCTCTTTCATCCATAATAATGCATCTAACCCTGTATCTTCACGTCCACCCTTTATAAAGACATTCCAGCTGTTACCTGTTTTTTTAGCATCAACAGCCGCCACTATAGCCTGAGCCCCAAATGCTTGGGATGCTTGATTAATCAAATCTGGATTTTTCACAATGCTACTGTTTAGTGAAACTTTATCTGCTCCAGCTTTAAGAAGATCTTCTATCTCCTCGATAGTTTTGATACCTCCACCAACAGTGAATGGAATGTTAATATGATTAGAAATCCTTTTTACTAATTCAATTAGTGTCTTCCTTTTCTCTAATGTAGCTGTGATATCAAGAAACACTAATTCATCCGCTCCTTCTTTTGAATAGCGTTCTGCAAGTTCTACCGGGTCTCCTGCATCTCTTAACCCTTCGAAATTAACCCCTTTAACTGTTCTACCTTCTTTTATATCTAAGCAAGGTATTATTCGTTTTGTTAGCATATACGAAGGTAAGGTTTCTTTTTTTATGAGGGAATTTAAATTCACTTTTTTTAAGTTGTTTTAAATTCAATTCTCATATTCTATCTAATGGATACTACAGCTATATACTCAGAAGATTTTAAAATTCGTGCAAGCGAAGTTGATGTTACAGGAAAAATTACTTTTTCATCAATTTGTAGCCTTTTCCAGGAAGTTGCAGGAAACCATGCACTCCTTCTAAATTTTGATATTACAGATCTTCATAAAAAAGGATTGACCTGGGTGCTTCATAGAATGGATATTAGCATTAATGATTTCCCAAAATGGAGAGAAACTGTTACAGTTGAAACTTGGCCCGCTGCTGGCGATGCTTTGAGAGCTTATAGAAATTATAGAATACTTAGTGCTGAAGGTAATGTCCTGGGTGTTTGTCTTAGTTATTGGATGATGATAAATATGAAAACCCGCAGACCAACCAGAATGACGGATGATATCCTAAATACGAGATTATCAGATAGAGATCATGCACTTCCTGTTACATCAAGTAAGATTCCACCGATAAAAGATTCCTCTTTAAGGAAAAATATATTAGTCCGTAGATCAGATCTCGACATGAATGAACATGTAAACAATGCGCATTATCTAGATTGGATGGAAGAGCCCCTCAATGAGGGACAAATCTCACGTACCAAAAGTATTGATATTATATTTATGAAAGAGAGTCTTTATGGAGATTCAATCACGTCAATAATACAAACTAATAAAGATGGTTCTACACTCCATCAACTTGAAAATGAAAACAATGAGATAATAGCTAAAGCTCATTTTAGCACTAAATAAGAACGTGTTCTTTTTCAGACTGCATCCCAATCAGGTTCAAAATCAGGTCTTATAAGTCTATGATCTTTACGAAGTTCGTCGATAGCATAAAAGTCATCGTCTTCAAGGATAAAATCATAGATATCTTTATTCTCTTCTAAGTGTTCCTTAGAAGATGCCTTTGGAATAACTACAACTTGTTCCTGCTCAATTAACCATCGTAAACCAATTTGGGCAGGTGTCTTACCATATTTTTTTCCCAATTTCTGTAGTAGAGAATCCTCAAATACTTCACCTTGCGCGAGTGGACTGTACGCGGTTACCATTAAATCATTTTCAGCTGCATAATCTAATAAATCAAACTGACCTAAAAATGGATGGTATTCAACCTGGTTACAAAAAATAGGTGCGGCTAGTTCTTCATTTACTTCTTTGAGATGCTTCATTGGAAAATTACTAACGCCGATATTTAAAGCCTTTCCTTGATCCCTAACTGAAAGCATAGCTTCTATAGTTTTTTCTATATCTACTTCGGGATTTGGCCAATGAATTAGCAAAAGGTCTAAATATGGTATATCTAAATCCTGTAAAGAACGCTCAGTTGACTTTAAAAGATCATCAGGCTCCATATTAGTATTCCAGATTTTTGTAGTAATAAACAATTCTTCTCTGGGTATATGAGCATGCTTAATAGCTAAACCGATCTCTCTCTCGTTTTTATACATCTGTGCTGTGTCTATATGACGATAGCCCAGATTTAGCGCTAATTTTACTATTTGCTCACATTCTTTTCCGATTAATTTAGACGTACCAAGACCGATTTCGGGAACATCAATACCTTGTATTTTCTTAGTTACCATTATATGGTGGATGGATTTTTTTTGTTAATTATGATTTTTGTTATTTGACAAGAGTCATTTTTCTTGTCATAATTTTTGTACCTATTTCTAACTGATAAATATAAATTCCGCTCGGCATATCAGAAGCATCCCATTCTATTGTATGCTCCCCTTTTGCTCTTGATTCTTGCAGCAATAAAGCAATAGGTTGTCCAACAATATTAAAAACTGACAGCTTTACATTTGCTTCATCAGGCATATAAAATGATATTGTGGTACTCGGATTAAATGGGTTTGGATAATTCTGATGCAATTCAATGCTAGAAGGTAATTCTTTTATTTCATCTATATCAACTAAAGACTTAGGTATAAGTCTTAACAAAAATCTTTCTTCAATAGATGGAAATTTGCTTTCATTCGATTCTGTGCTAATGCTGCTAATATTTGTATGCGTAAATATAATTGACCAATTTTCGTTAATCTCATAAGATTTTTCATCTTTAAGATCTTCAACTTTAATAACCCACCCTTCTGGAATATCAGTCCAATTTTTTACTTTTAATTCAAATTCACCTTCAATAAGCGATGCAAATTGTAATGGGAGTTGTGTGATATTTTCTATTTCCGAATCAATCCCAAAAACATCATAGTAATCTTCACCAACCATTCCTGAAAGGACTATTTCATCAAACTGATTCAGATATAAATTAGAGTTTAAACTAAGGTTTAATTTGTTCTGATCTGTGTCCTCATCATCAAAATTAATTTGGAAGCTACTCCTTTTCGATTGACTACTAATTTCTAGTTCTAACTTACCTTTTTCGTCTTCCAAAACAGAAATATTGCTGACATTTATATCTCTAAGATTTATATCTAGCTGTGGATTTAAAACTTCGGAATTTAACTTCACCCAAAAAACTTCATCTGGTTTAAGTAGATATTTTTGTGATAACAAAGAAATATTCGAAAAATCAGGACTACTTTTGAACATATCAATTTCATTTTCCAGCTCTAGCTTATCCTGAAGAAGCTGAACTAATTGTTCTACGGTGACTGAAACAGTAGTATTATTTTTAATTAGATTCGTCCCTTCCAATCCATTAATTATACCATTTCCATCAGAATCCGTAGCTGAAAGAGTAATTTGTAAGAGTCCTTCATTAGGTGTTTTTAAAGGCTGTTTTATACTTTCTTCCAATTGGTTTAATGATGAATCATCGAAATTACCTATCAGTAGCACATCTTCAGGTGTCTTAATTATATCATCACCAACTTTGAGAAACTTACTATCCGACTCACTCCAAAAATAAAAGTCAATCGTGCTAAATTCCTTAACATTTATTTGAGAACTTGAATTAGCTTTCCAACCTGCTACTGGAACTTCTTTACTGTTGGCTGAAATTACAACCTCAGGTGTCTTTATATTTGTCTGGGGACGCTCAATTGCTATTGATTGACTAAGAATATTAGATTTTTTTTGCTTTCTTTTCGGGACATCAACTTCAGTAATTATTTCTCCTTCAGAATTTTTAAGCTTAATCAGTCCTTGAGCAACTAGTATTTTCATTTCTTCTTTGTCAAGTACATATGAAGGATCTTTTGTTTGAAATGAGACGTCGTCATTATCCGCCAGTACAATTAAAGATTCTCCCACACCTATAAAAGTATTTTTAAAGAAATTTATTTTAAAATCACTTCTAGACAGTTCCCAATTACCGATATCAACACCTTTTCTTTCAAGGTTATGTATCAATATTACATCCTCTACAATATCATTGGTTAATTCTAATTTCAGTTCTGGTAAGTCATCGTCTAAAACTATAACCGTATGTGATATAAAATCACCATAGCTACCTTTACTAAGATTTTGTAAGCTAAAAATACCTGTCTCTGTCCCTTCATACTCATTATCATCTTCAATAGGAACCTCAATTTCATAAACAGCATCGCCTATTAAACCAGTGAAATTTACTTTTTGAGATTTAAATCCTTTTATCTCGTCACTATCTAACGAACTATATAAAGAATCGAAAACTACATCCACTGTAAGTTTAGAACCATCATGTTCGTAGATAGCTATATTTAAAGATGTTTTATTATTTGTTTCTTTTATTGAATTCAAACTTTGGTCAAAAAGTATTACTGGTGGAATCAAAAGATTAAAAGTAGTTCCGATTACAGAAAACTTTGTATCATTACTTCCTCTCCAGTAGCTAGCATTAGTAATAAATTCTAACAGCATTTTTGGAGTTCCACTTGCACCGTTTCTAATAAAGTATTGATAGTTGTTATATCCACCGAGACTAAGCATTGCTTTAGGATTCACTTTAAAAACTGGTGGAATTTCTGAGCCAAAAAATGATTTATCCCTTCTGCTTTGTTTTTCGCCCCAACCTAGTGCAAAAATAAACCGGATTTCTTCAATATCATTCTGAAATACAAAAAGACTTTCTTGTTCTTTGTTGAATATGATATCACTATGGATAGTAAATGCTGCTGAGTTGCTCTTATCAAACATGATTGGAGTTCCAGCATCTATATCAGTTTGAGCTGTGAATTCAACGACTCCATTATCGAAAAATACTTGTTCGCTATTATCCCAGCTTCCATTACTGAAGCTAAATCTCGTTCCTTTTTCTAAGTTAATCAAAGGAACAAATTCAAAACTATTAGAATCAGCACTTACAGAAACAAATACAATATCACCAGGCAGTAGCAATGATTGTGCTTGTGAAGATTTTGCGAAAAAAATCACAAAAAAGAAAAGGGCGATATGTAATTTATTTAAAAGTACTTTTTTTTGTAGCGATTCCGCCATAGGCTCTCACTATAATTAAGCTTGCTAACAGTAAATTCAATTAAACTATTTCTCAGCTAAAAGACATAATAAATTTCAATATTTATGATATTTATCAGTCTTCAAGATTTGGTAAACCTAGCTTGTTCTCAGAAGAAGCTACTGTTAATGCAACCGCTGCATCTCCTGTGATGTTTACTGTAGTTCTACACATATCTAAAATTCGGTCTACACCAAGTATTAAAGCAATTCCTTCAACCGGAACATCAACAGCTTGTAAGACAACTACCAGCATAACAATACCGGCACCAGGAACACCTGCTGCACCTATTGATGCTAAAGTTGCAGTAACCACTATTGTTAATTGCTGAACAAGTGTTAAATCCATACCTAATGCTTGAGCAATAAAAACAGCTGCAACAGCTTGATACAAACTTGTTCCATCCATATTGATTGTTGCACCTATTGGGAGAACAAAACTAGCCACTTCTTCATCAACACCTAAGTTCTTCTCTACTCTCTCCATTGTAACAGGAAGTGTTGCAGAACTTGAACTGGTACTAAAGCCCAGAAGCATTGCTGGACGAATTGCTTTAAAAAAATCACGGAGTTTCATTTTGCTGGAAAATTTGAATAAAGTACCGTAAACTAGAAATACATGTATTAATAACGCTATTACAACTGTTAAGCAGTACCAACCAAGAGCTTGTAATAATCCTAAAGCCTTGCTAAGATCATCACCAGCAAGATCTACGATAAGTGATGCCATAAGAGCAAAAACTCCATATGGTGCTGTCAGCATAATCAAATCTACTATCTTTATTATCACATCATTAAATGAGTCAAATACATTTCCTAATAACTCTCCCTGCTTACCACCTACTTTGATAATTCCAAGTCCTAACATTATCGCAACAAATACTACCTGTAACATATTTGCATTTTCACTAGCCGATTTAAAAAAGTTTTCAGGGACAATACTTACGATAAAATCAAGAGGTCTACGCTCTTTAATTAGCTTAGCGCCTTCCTCTTTCTCTCCAATATTATCTCTGTAAGTTTCCTGTAATTCTGCTTTTGTTTCTGCCGGTAGAGCTTTCCCTGGTTGAATTATATTTACTGCCGCCAATCCAATTGAAATTGCAAAAACTGTTGTACATAGATAGATCAGAACGGTTTTACCTCCCATTCTAGACAAGGATGCAGTATCATTTAAACTTGTGACACCAGCAACTAAAGAAACTAAAACAAGTGGTACAGCAATTAATTTTAGAAGTGTGATAAAAATTGTTCCAAATGGCTTTACGAAATCAAGAGTAAATTCATTAAAACCGGATAATGCGGACACTAATCCCCATAATAGACCCAATATTAAACCCAGAATAATCTGCCAATGTAATTTTTTATACCACTTCATCTTATATAATTAAAGTTATTAAAAGTACTAAAATTGATGCTGAACCTGTTGAAAGCCAATTCACGATATTATTACTGACCGTTATGGTACCACTTTCGTTGTTTGATAAAAAAGAAATTTTTAAAGAGTGCCCCTGTAGTTTAGCTCCCAAATAAGAATCTATAAAACATCCCAAAAATCCTGCAACTATTATAGTGACAAGTATTGCTACTTGTATTTCGCTCACTGATAACCAGAAAATACCTGCTATTAATGACGCTCCGATCAGAGCTGCAAAACTTCCTTTAATGCTAATACCTCCATCTGTTCCAGCAGAAACACTATCAAAGTTAGTTATCAAGAAAGTTTTACTTTTTACTTTGCTACCCAGCTCAGTTGCCCATGTATCAGCAGTTGCTGTGGCTATACTTGCAATTGCCGCTATTAAAAACATCAGTTGATCAGATATAAACCAAATTAAAACCCATAAACAGAGCCAGAATCCATTTGACCAAACTTGACTCCCATCTCTTCTAAACTTCACCGAGACAGAATTTTCTGTTGCAGCAATATCTTTTGATACTAAACTTGCTGACACAAAAAAGAATAGTACTATTAGTGCAACTTGCCAGTTTCCAATTCCATATGAAATTGTTCCAAATATACCTGCTGATAGTGCTCCATCATAAGTGAGCCAGTTTAAGAGAAATGCGGTAATACCAAATAGTATGGCTAGGCCAATGGCTATTCCTACTCTGATATGATCATCTACTTCACCAAAAATGAAAAAAACGAAGATTAGAAAAAAAAGAAAAAAGATATTTATGTGACGATGAGTCACCTAAGAAGATTGTCCGGATTCTTCCTGTTTGCCTCTGTTATGTTTGAGAATGGCAAAGATGACTACCACGTAACCAGTCATAATCAAAATTGGCGAAATAAATAAAGAGATAAAACCATCAATTTCATTTTCCATATACATTGCAAAAAAACCAACTATGATTAATACAATAGCAATCCCTATGAGTTTGTAATTGAATGATGAGAAAAACATCGGTTGATTGTCTGTAACTTTTGTATTGTTTTTAGCCATTTATCTTTTATAAACCTTAACGTTTTCAGAGTTTGAAACGGAACTAGAAGTTATTTAATTATCTTATAAGTGCAAAGACGTTATCTGACAGAATGAAAATTATATTGGCTTCAAAAAGTCCACGAAGGAAAAAGTTATTAAATCAGCTTGGTCTGCAATTTATTGTCAAACCAAGTTTAGTGGATGAATCATCAACAGAAGAAGATCCTATCAAGCTTGTTAAGGAATTAGCACTTAGAAAAGCACTAAACGTAGCTCAGAAGTGCGCTGAAAGCTTGATTATTGGTTCTGATACTATTGTAGTGCACAATAATAAAATTCTTAATAAGCCAGGTAGTAAAGAAGAGGCGTCAGTAATGTTGAATAATCTGAGTGATACACAACATTATGTTCATACAGGTGTTGCACTAATTCAAACAGATATAAATAATGAAGTAGTTAAAAGTATTTCATTTGCTAGCTGTACAAAGGTATTTTTTAGTAAATTAGATCAGAATGAAATTGATAATTATATTTTATCGGGAAGTCCCATGGATAAAGCAGGGAGCTACGGCATCCAAGATGATTACGGAGCGGCTTTTATACATCACATTGAAGGCGATTTTTATAACGTGGTAGGTTTACCAATCAACAAGCTATATCATCAATTAAAAGTAAACTTTCCCGAGATTATTCAACAAAGAAACTCTATATCTTGAAGAACCTATTTTCTATTATTCTCTTTGCATTGCTTTTGGGGCTGATTCCTAATAATGCGGAAGCACAACTTGGAAACGAATTTCAACTTGCTAATCGATTTATGCAGCGGCAGAATTACGAAGCTGCGCTTCCATTACTCCAAAAACTAGTTAATGAAAATCCTGATGAATTTTATTTCCTTGATCGATTTGTTCAATGCTATATCCAACTTAAGCAATATGATGAAGCTCTAGAAGCAATCAGTGAATCTAAACCAACATCAAATTTCCAGTCGCAAGCAAACGTATTAGAAGGTCAACTTTATTATTTTAAGGGAGATACTTCAAGTGCTTTTTCCATATGGGAATCAAACCTTGATAGGAATTCCAGAAATTTACAGATATACATTTCAACAGCTAACACGATGACTGAGTTAAAAGAGTTTGAAAAAGCAGTTGATGTGTTAAAATCAGCTCGAATTCTATTTAACAATTCACAACTTTTTTTCAATGATATTTCTAACACCTTACTGCAATCTGGCAATTATGAAGCTGCTATTGAAGAATGGATAAATTGGCTAATTGCAAAACCAGACCAAATATCTACTATTCAGCGTTCTCTATTGCGATTTAATGATCCTTTGTTAAATGACATTACTATTTTAGAGATTGACGATAAGCTCAATGAAATAGCTATTAATAATCCTGCGTACAATACACTATTCAGATTTCAAATCTGGTTATTACAAGAAAACAAACTGTATAGACGCGCTTTAGCTTCGGCAACTGCGTTTGAAAGCTCTACTTCAAACTTTAATTATTCACTGTTCCAGTTGGGCAGAAGCTTAAGAAGAAATAAAGAATATGACCTTGCAGCACAGGCCTTCCAGTATTATATAGATAGATCAAACGGAAACGTAAAAGCACAAAGCCAGGAAGAACTCGCAAAAGTTTACACTGATTGGGCTAAGCAGATAGATGATTTTAATCTTGACTTCACTAACCAAAGAGAAGAGCTATTTTCAAAAGCGTTAGAACAATTGAATTACATTATCGAGAATACGCCTAACTACCGCTATTTATCGCGTGTATTGTTACTAAAATCAGAAATAGTTTTAGATTATTCATACGACTTAACAGCTGCTCAAAATATCTTGGAAAGACTCCGAAAATTAAATACCGAGCAAGAGAGTGCTGAAGAATTTTATATTCAGGGACGAATTGAAATTGCACAGAAAGAATACTCACTAGCAAGAATCTCTCTTACTAAAAGTAACAAGTTAGCGGGTATTGGCGAACTAGCAGAGAAAACCAGATACTTTTTAGCTTTAACAGACTTCTTCTCATCTGATTATGAGTTCGCTATTATTCAGCTTAAAACTTTAGGTAGACAAAGCACTTCTTATTACGCAAATAATGCTCTTGAACTACGCCTTTGGATACAAGAAGGTATTAATGCTGATTCAACTGGAGCTTCATTAACAGATTTTGGAGATGCTTATTTTGAAACTGTGATTGGTAATAATGAATCTGCAAAGAATAAATTCCTAAGCTTTTTAGCTAATAATCCTACTACTCCGTTGTATGATGACGCCGTGCTTCAACTTTCGAAAAATCCATCTTTTGACGCTTTATCATCCTATAATCTTACAAATATATTTATCTCAAATGGTGGCGCTATTTCAAATAGAGAGCGTCTTATGTGGGAACGTGCTAAATTTGCAGATCAAGCATTAAAAAAGATTCAAACAGATTCCGAGTATAAACCAGAAATTCCAATTACAGTCTCGCTAATTCAATCTTATTACGAAGATTTAATCCTAGATTATCCTCAAGGTTTTTATGCCCCTTATGCGAGAAAGAGACTTACTGAATTAATAAAAAAGAATATTTGATATGACTAAAAGAATGTTTCTGATTCCTTTATTAGCTATCGCCGCATTGTTTAGTGCTAATGCCCAAGAACAGATATTAATACCGATGGATGCTTCTCAAACAAATCATTTAAAAGCATATGGAGTAGTATTTAATCATGTAACCGATGGGTTTCCTGTAAAATGGTTGCTTAATTATCGAGGTGGGAGTTTTTTAGTTAAAGTGGATAACGATATCATCAGAAAAAGCCGTTTAAGAAATGTAAGTCTAGAAACCGTAAGTGAATCAAAAGCTATTTCTTTGGTTCTAGAAGTTGAAAGTCCAGGATCAAATACTTCTGTCGTGAACCTTGAGAAAGTGCCTAAAATCGCAGTCTACACTCCTGATCAGGCATTACCATGGGATGATGCTGTTACCCTTGCACTTACTTACGCAGAAGTTGAATATGATAAAATTTGGGATGTTGAAGTACTCGAAGGAAAACTAAAAGAGTATGACTGGCTTCATCTCCATCATGAAGATTTCACTGGGCAGTATGGTAAATTCTGGTCAAATTACAGAAATATGCCCTGGTATATTGCCCAAGTTCGGCAAATGGAAGCAATGGCAAAAGAATTGGGCTTTGATAAAGTTAGTGAACAAAAAAAAGCAGTAGCAAAAACTATTAAGGAATATGTAGGAAATGGTGGCTTCTTATTTGCAATGTGTTCAGGAACAGACACATTTGATATTGCTCTTGCAGCTGAAGGTATTGACATCGCTGCAAGTCAGTTTGATGGTGATGCAATAGATCCAAACTCACAAGATGATTTAGACTACTCAAAAACCTTTGCTTTTAAGGATTTCAACATCATTATTGATCCCTATCAATATGAACACGCAGATATAGACGTGCCTGTACAGATTAGAGAAGTAGACCGCTCTTTAGATTTCTTTACATTATTTGAATTCTCTGCTAAATGGGATCCTGTTCCAACCATGCTCACTCAAAATCATGTAAGTTCTGTTAAAGGGTTTTATGGTCAAACAACCGCTTTTAGAAAAGAGAAAGTTAAATCTTCCGTTGTAATACTCGCAGAATCACCTGGGCGAAATCAAGTGAAATATATTCATAGTAACTACGGTCAGGGAACATGGACTTTTTATGCAGGTCACGATCCTGAGGACTATACCCATAGAGTAAATGATCCTCCAACAGATCTTGATTTACATCCCAATAGTCCTGGTTATAGGTTAATTCTGAATAATATTCTATTTCCTGCCGCTAAAAAGAAAAAGAGAAAAACTTAGTTCAATTGTTAATTGTCAATTTGCCTTATGCAGCCTAGTAGAAAATTCGAAGATCTAGTTACTCTTGTTTCGATTCTTAGAAAAGAATGTCCATGGGACAAGAAACAAACACATTATTCCATAAAAGATAATCTTATCGAAGAAGCCTATGAAGCAATAGAAGCATTAGACGAAGGTGATTTTGACGAATTCAAAAAAGAGCTTGGGGATCTCTTACTCCATGTAGTTTTTCATAGTAACATTGCCAATGAAACTAACACCTTTGAAATTGGGGACGTGATTTACACCCTCATGGAAAAATTAATTCGCAGACATCCCCACGTATTTGGGGATAAAGTCGTTGAAGGAGAAAATGAAGTAGCTGAAAATTGGGAGAATATAAAGCTTAAGGAGGGTAAGAAATCAACTTTAGAAGGATTACCTGCTCATTTACCAGCATTAATTCGTGCTCAGAGAATGCAAGAAAAGGCTGCAAATGTAGGTTTTGATTGGCCCGAATGGAAATTGGCTTGGGATAAACTTGATGAAGAACTTCAGGAATTTAAGGAGACTTTAGAAGAAAATGATATAAATGCTACCTCCGAAGAATTTGGTGATGTATTGTTTTCGATGGTAAATGTTGCCCGCTATTTCAATTTAGTAGCAGAGGATAGCCTTCGGCAAACAAATAAAAAGTTTGAAAAAAGATTTCGGTTTATAGAATCAGAATTAAAAGCCCAAGATAAAACTGTAAAAGATGCTTCTTTAGAAGAAATGGATAAACTTTGGGAAGAAGCTAAAAGACTTTAAGTTTCCGAAGTTCTTACGCACAGATTTGATTATCGATAAGAGACAAAAAAGCGCTTGCAGTTATTAAAACAGGTAAATTAGTCCAACTATTTTCTTTAAATAATCCTATTTTAATAATTCCCAACAAAGATGATGTTAGAGCCTAAATTGTAAACACTGATACCTTTCATGTTTTTCAATAAATGCCTAGCAAAGATTACATAGAAATTTATATAACTTTTAAAATTTGGAGATCAAATGTCTTCTGATTTACACACTGGCTTTGACGAACAACAATATCCTCATATCAATAAAGGACTGGACGGAATTGTAGCATTTTCTACTACTAAAAGTTTTATTGACGGTGCCAAAGGGGAACTTATTTATGCTGGCTATAACATTGATACATTAGCAGAGAATGCTACTTTTGAGGAAGTTTGCTACTTACTTTGGAATGATAAACTCCCAAATGATACTCAATTAGCTGACTTACAAGCTGATTTGATAAATAATAGACAACTTCCCGAGCCAGTTGTTGCATACCTTACATCTACACAAAAAGATGCTGAGCCAATGTCTGTATTACAAGCGGCAGTTTCTATGCTTGCAGATTTTGATGCTACAAAAGGTAAATTTGATGAGTCTCTATTCATGAGTCAAGCTATTTCAATTACTGCAAAAATTCCAACAATTATCGCATACTTCGACCGATACCGAAATGGAAAAGATATTGTGGAGCCATTAAGTGAAGGAAGTACAGCTCATAATTTTCTGTATATGTTAAATGGTGAGAATCCAGGAAATCATGCAGAGAAAACTATGGATCTTTGTTTAATCCTTCATGCTGAACATGGAATGAATGCTTCTACTTTTACGGCAAGAACTATTTGTGCAACGATGTCTGATATGTTTTCTTCAATAAGTGGAGCTATTGGTGCCTTAAAAGGGCCTCTTCATGGTGGAGCAAACACAGCTGTAATGAATACTTTGCTAGAATTGGGAAAACAAGGTAAAGATGCTGACGCTGTTGCTTTCACTAAAGATAAATTAGTTAAGAAAGAAAAAATCATGGGCTTTGGGCACAGAGTTTATAAAGTTTTTGATCCTCGTGGATATCACTTACAAAAAATGGCTGAAGATTTAGCTAAAGAAACTGGTCATGAAGAATTATACAGATGGAGTATGGATATGCTTAATACTGTTAAAGAAGAAAAGAATATTGACCCTAATGTAGATTTCTTTTCTGCCACTGTATATTATTCTATTGGAATTCAACCAGACTTATTTACTGCTATTTTTGCAATGAGTCGTGTTTCAGGATGGACAGGTCATTTCATGGAACAAGCTGCAAACAATCGTTTAATTCGCCCAAGAGCACTTTACGTTGGTGAAAAAAACTTGGACTGGATTCCTGTTGAAGAAAGGTAGTTCTTAAACTTCACTATTTATAAGCCTGTTAAGAGTAATCTTATCAGGCTTTTTTATTTTAGTGAATGTAGCAAATAGACCTTCACTATATTTCAAACGTAGCTGTCCTTTCTTTCCTCTTCAACACTAGTCTTGAGAAGAATTTTATTACTCAAGCAAGGTTATACCAAAGTGAAGATTTTCACTTTGGCTTTATAACAATATTAACAATCCTATTTGGAACAAAAATCTCCTTTATGATTACGGAGTCTTTTAAGTATTCTGCAATTTTGGAGTCTTCTTTAGCTTTATCTAGTACATAATTTTTATCCATAGCTTTCTCAGATTCCACTTCAAGATCACTTCTTACTTTACCATTAACTTGAATCGGATAAAGAACTGTATCAGCTTTCAAATATTCTTCGTTGAATTCAGGCCACTCTGCATAAGCAATAGAATCAGGATTGCCGAGTAAATGCCACATCTCTTCTGCAAAATGTGGAGCAAATGGACTTAAGATCATTACGAAATCTTTCGCAACAGAGACTGATATGTTTTCCCATTGGTTTGCTTCATTTACGAAGATCATTAATGCAGAAATTGCCGTATTAAAGCGAAGATTTTCGATATCCTCAGATACTTTTTTTATGGCTTCATGCAATATTTTTAATTGATCTTTATCAGGCTCACCTTCTGTTACCTTTGAATGTAATTCACCTGTATCTTCGTTAATTAGTAAACGCCATGCACGATTTAAAAAACGATTTACCCCTTCTACTCCTTTAGTGCTCCATGGCTTCACTTGTTCAAGTGGCCCCATAAACATCTCATACAGTCGTAGAGAATCTGCTCCATATTCTTCAATGATATTATCAGGGTTAATGACATTACCCCGACTTTTACTCATTTTATGAGCTCTGGCTTCAACTTTTTCACCCGTTGATTTCTGAATGAAATTTTCTCCCTTCTTTTCAACCTCTTCGTCAGATAGCTTTTCGCCATTACCCGAAGTAAACTCCATCTCACCAAGAATCATACCTTGATTAACTAATTTTTGAAATGGTTCTTTCGTCGATAGAACGCCACAATCATACAGAACTTTATGCCAGAAACGCGCATAGAGTAAATGAAGAACTGCGTGTTCTGCTCCACCAATGTAAAGATCCACAGGCATCCAGTACTTCTCAAATTCAGGATCAACAGGTCCACCATCAAAATCAGGTGAAATATACCTTAGATAATACCAGCAAGAACCAGCCCATTGAGGCATCGTATTTGTTTCTCTGAGAGCATCTTTTCCAGTTTCAGGATCTTTGGTAGCTACCCATTCTTTAGCATTCGCAAGTGGTGGTTCACCATCTCCTGTAGGTTCATACTTCTCAACTTCAGGAAGTTTGAGCGGCAGTTCACTAACTGGTAATGGCTTTGGTTTTCCATCTACATGAATAATTGGGAAAGGTTCTCCCCAATAACGTTGACGTGAAAATAACCAGTCACGTAGTTTATAGTTGATTGCTTTTTTTCCTGCATTTTTGTCTTCTAAAAACTTAATAATCTTGTGCTTTGCTTCCTTAATCTTCAAGCCATCCAGAAAATCACTATTTATTGCAACTCCATTTCCTGTATAGGCTTTCCCTTCGAAGCCTTGTTCAGGCTGAACTGTTCTAATAATTTCAAGATCATATTTTTCTGCAAATTCCCAGTCTCTATCATCTTGTCCTGGAACAGCCATTATTGCACCCGTACCATAACTCACAAGTACATAATCAGCAATCCATATAGGTATTTCTTTACCGTTTGCAGGATTGATTGCATAAGCGCCTGTAAATACTCCGGTCTTATCTTTAGTAAGCTCCTGACGTTCTAAGTCTGACTTTAATTCAACTTCAGCTCTATATTTTGCAACTGCATCTTTCTGATTATTCGTTGTAATTTCATCAACCAGACTGTGCTCAGGAGCAACAACCATATAAGTAGCTCCAAAAATAGTATCTGGTCGAGTTGTGAAAACTTTAAGAGATTGGGAAAACCCTTTGATCTCAAAATCGATTTCTGCACCAATAGACTTACCTATCCAGTTTCGTTGCATATCTTTAAGCGATTCTGGCCAGTCAAGTCCTTCAAGATCTTGCAATAAACGCTCTGCATATTCTGTAATCTTTAACACCCATTGTCGCATTGGTTTACGAACAACTGGATAACCACCAACTTCACTCTTTCCGTCAATTACTTCCTCATTTGCTAGCACTGTTCCTAGCTCCGGACACCAGTTTACCGCAACTTCATCTTCGTAAGCTAGTCCTCGTTCATATAATTTTAAGAAGATCCATTGTGTCCACTTAAAGTAATTTGGATCAGTTGTATTAACTTCACGATCCCAATCGTAACTAAAGCCTATAGCCTGAAGCTGTTCTCTAAATTTATTGATATTCTTAGCAGTTGTAATCTTCGGGTGCGTTCCTGTCTTCACTGCGTATTGTTCAGCTGGTAATCCAAAAGCATCCCAACCCATAGGATGCAATACATTGAATCCATTCATTCTTTTATACCGTGCTATGATATCAGTAGCGGTATAACCTTCAGGATGACCAACATGCAATCCTGAGCCACTCGGATATGGAAACATATCTAATACATAGTACTTCGGTTTTGTTGTATCAGTCGGGGTTTTAAAGGTCTTGTTTTCTAGCCAGTAATTTTGCCATTTCGTTTCTATGGCAGATGGGTTGTAAGAATGCATTAATTAATATCTCTTCAATTTCTATTTTAAGAGAAAATAGGGATTTTGAAATCAAATAATGAGAGTTCTTTAACTAGATAACTTCTACACCATCAGGCTTCCACCAAAGGTCAGGTGTTTGAGCCTGACTTAGAAATTCAGTCTTAATTCCATCTATATTCTCTCCTGTCCGATAAACAGATTGAACTGAACTTCCGAACTGATGATGCAATTCCTTTAATTTCGCATGATCTCCCTGAACCCAATTCAAGGTGAATTCCTGATCAGGAAATTCATCAGTTTCCTGAACTAGAAAATCGTCTAACCAGGCCTGATCTCGTTCAATAGCTTTATTAAATGCATATTGAAATGCTAGATTTTCTTTTGGCTTTTTAAGCTGTGGATTCTTTAACCAAAATTCTTCTACATAGTCAGTAAAGTGGCATTTTACTTGAGATAATGAATATGGACTCACTACCACAGCTACCGATCTACAACCTTTGCCTCCATATCTAAAAATTCCTTCTATCATATCACGAAGAGTGTTTGGATCTTCATTATCTAAGTAAGACAAGGAAAACTTAGCGGTTCGAATTACAAACTCCGTTGCATCATCAACTGCACGTATATTAAATAGCTTTTTTTTAACTGGGTCAACAGATTCTTCGGAACCTGCAAAGAGAACTTTATCAGCTTTCACACCTTCAAAATCTGATAGTCTTAGGGTGTACTTAATTGTATTCTCTAATTCAAATTCTTTGATTTTCTCTAAAAAACTGGTTAGCAAATACGGATCTTTACTGGATAGTTTTCCATAATAATCAGCTCCTGAAAGTATAGTCCCTAAAGCGTCCTGAAATCCTACTAGAGGTAAATTTCCTGCATGTAAGCATAAAACCTTTTGTCCTACAGCATTACTTGTACTTGATAACTCAACTTTTTTAGCCCATTCCTCGATTTGCCCAGCTTCTACTTTTTGTTTTAATGTGCGTATCTGAAACTTGATATCTTCTAAGCTAAACAATCCTTCTACCACCGTTCGATCAATAGCCTTTTTTAAAGATTCATTGTTCGGTTGCAACCATTCTTTGGCCGCTTGGGTGACTTTGTTTATGTGTGCTTGAAATTCTTTCATATATGCTAAATACAATTTTTAGATTTCTTTCCACTAACTAGCGGATTGAAATGAGAAAATTAATCTGCTCGAGTCTTCATTCTAAATTGAGTAATTCTTAATTCTTTTAGTCCTGATCTATTAAAAAATTACACCCTCTTAGATTCTTAGGATTCCATCTCCCTAAAACCTGAAATTTACCTTCGGAACTCATAACTCCCTTATCTCCAGTGAGTATAAATGGACATGAATTTAAGTTTGCGAGGTCCATAACGCCGATCAACCCTTCTTTTCCTAATCCAACTTCTTTCATAGGATTTTCTGGATTTCTAATACTAACCTTCATCCATGGAACACTTTTAAACCATTCATCACCCAAACTATAAGATTGACTTAGTAACTCTGTCATTCCATATTCAGAATGTATATTCTCTTTGGGAAGATCAAAACCTTTGGCTAATGTCTGATGCAATTCATGTTTTGTCATTTCTCTCTTAAAAGTCTTCATTCCGCCAGTTTCCATAACGATGGTGTCAACTGGCATTTCAATCTTGCTTATTTCTAAAAGATCCAGCAATCCAAAAGCAGCACCAAATAACATTAATCTCTTTCCCGAATTATTGATTGCATTTATTTCATTCTGAATCAGGGGCTTTTCAATTTCTAAGAATCTACTCAGTTTCGAATTATCTCTTTCAATTAGCACATTCAACATCCAAATAAGAGAGGAATCAGGGTTAGAAATATAACCGGGAGTATAAGCCCAAATCACGAACTCATCTATGTCATAAAAATGCTTCATTCCTTGTAAAATAGAAGATTTATATAATTCTGTATCTGCTACTATATGTTTACTCCTTTGCATTCCTGAAGTGCCACTGCTTTGAAACAATAATGACTTTTCAGACTTGAGGTTTGAGTTTTCCTTAATGGCAGTAATTTCCTTTTCTTTGAAGGCAAGGATAGGCAACAGGGGGATTTCTTCAATGGATGTTGGCTCATTAACCCCAAGTGCTACACAGAATCTGTTGTAAACAGAATTATGTATTTTTTGAAATTCGAAGATCCTAAGAGCTTTTTCTTCGAAAGTTAGCGAGTCTTCAAAAATGAACTTAGAATTCATCTTAATGGTATTCGAAATAATTCTTCAGAGGTTAACAAGTAAACAAACCCTTCATTTTTAAATACTTTTTGGGAAGGATTTTCTAAATAGATAATTCTGGAATCATCAGCATTAATCTGATTCATCATAAACATCATGTTTTGAACCAGTAACATTTTCCCATCTATAAATTGAAAATTTGTTACGTTTTTTGCTGGATAAAAAGATTCATAAAATCCA
>Ga0136600_1000394_pt1 | contig 23678 bp, 27 predicted proteins | sample AntRauMFilla2698_FD_104634 | JGI IMG/M metagenome (GOLD analysis project Ga0136600, IMG submission 104634) | Saline lake microbial communities from Rauer Islands, Antarctica - Metagenome Filla 2 #698 | ecosystem: Environmental > Aquatic > Non-marine Saline and Alkaline > Saline | place...
AACAATATCAGCCTGTTCAATGGCTAAAATGGCTGTTGGATTCGGTTTTGGTTTTGGCGTCAATGAAAGCGTTGCCTTTCGTGGGTCATGTTGAAAATATTCAGCATCAATCATTCGCTCTCCATTAAGAATAAGGCTTTTATCTTTCCATTCCATTTTTAAGCGAACATCATCAAGCGTTGCCGGAATTACCGTACCATTAACACGGAGGATCTCAGAGGCCGTTTCGACCGCTTCGTTAAAATCACCGGTCACTTTTTCAAGTGCAGTCAACAACAAGTTACCAAAGGCGTGGCCTTGAAAGGTTCCTTCTTCAAATCGATAATCAAACAGGTCACGCACTTTTGGCGAATCGCTCAATGCAACTAAACATTGGCGAACATCACCAGGCGGCAATGTTCCTAACTCGTCCCGCAGTACACCGGTACTCCCTCCGTCGTCGGCCATACTGACAATTGCAGCTATTTGCGACGTGTATTCTTTTAAGGCCGATAGCATTGTAAAACTACCAGTTCCCCCGCCAATAACGGCAATTCTAATTTCTGTTTTTGCAAATGGATCTTTCATCATTCCTATTGTACTACGTCTTCGCCAAAGTGTTTTTGAAGACGAATTTTTATTGACCCTTCGTGGCGGCCCAGCATTCCGCTAAGCTCTTTTAATGTAAGGCCCTGCTGGAACTCTTGCTTCAACAGTGCATCATGTTTTTCTTCCCACGGACGATAGGCGTTTGGGTAGGTTTCGCGCATTTTAGCAATTTTATCGGACCACCCGCTTGTTGCTTTTTTAGCTACAGGTTGCTTGGCACGCTCGCCAATTTTTTTCGTCAGATGATTGAACCGTTTGGCGTCTGTTGCCGCCTTCGATCGAAGGAGTTCATCAATCATCTGTGCGTCTTCACTCACCCGCAGTGCCATCTGATTTATTCCTGCTAAATAAAGGTTGTTCAAATTTTTTACTCGGCTGAGGGCAACATACCCCATCCCTTCGACAAAGGCTTTTCGTAGGTCAATACGGGCAGCATCAAGCGTCATACCTTGTGATTTGTGGACTGTAATCGCCCAGGCAAGTCGCAGCGGAATTTGTGTAATGCTCGCTCGCTTTTTATCGCCATCGCGCTGCTCCCAGGTATCCGGCGACATGAGCACCTCTTTCCCACTCTTAAATTCAACAATCGGGTACTCACTGCCCGGTTCAAAATCAATCACTGTCCCGATACTTCCGTTGGCATACTTTCGTTCAGGGCTATTCTTCACCGCCATCACCAAAGCGCCTTTCTTTAGTTTCAACGCAGCGGGTGCAAGCACAGATCGCTGCAATGATTCAACATAATTTGCCGATCCGGTTGTTGTTTGACTGTAGGTTAACTCATCACCATCAAGTTGCTTTAATTTAGCATCGTTGAGCTTATCGACATCAATATTTACGGTGTGTAGCTCAGTCAACTGCTCAAGATCATCGGGGTATACTTCAGTGCGCGCTAAGAGCGTTTCGGCATGATGACGGCGCAACTCTCCGGCCCGAATTGCATTGAGAATTTCGAGCAGTGTCTCGTCGTCCTGGCGGTGTTGTTCTTGAAGATAACAAATAACCGGATCAAGCTCTTGCCAGACATGTGCGTTCACCACAAAACCGCCCGCGCGCGAATCTCCCCTGTTAATTGGCGGAAGTTGGAAAAAGTCACCACTCATAATCAGTTGAATACCGCCGAACGGTTCATCCTTCTTGCGCACTAAGCGGCAAATCTCATCAACCATATCAAGCCGAAAATCGTGCAGCATACTGATCTCATCAATAATTAACACGTCGGTTTTTTGAATAATTTCTTTGCGTCCTTTTGAAATATGCTCAACGAACCCTTGTTGCATTGAGTCGGCAATCCCCATACCACTCCAGCTGTGAATGGTTGTGCCGCCAAGGTGTGTCGCTGCCAAACCAGTTGTGGCAGTAACAGAAACCTGTTTACCTTCCGATTTAGCCAATGCGATAAACTGGTTCAATACAAAGGTTTTACCGGCCCCAGCTGGACCGGTCAACAACACACTCTCCCCTGAGAGCATTATCTCTAGCGCTAACCCTTGATTCATTGTTTCTATTATACCAGTTATCCGCGCGGCGGTTCACCTTCCGCCTCATCAAGTAACTTTTTACTTTTAATCTCGTAGCGACGGCCGGTAATTTCATTGGTAATATAATCTTCGTTGATAAGGTTCACAAACATATCAAGGTCGTTGCCGTCCATAATAATAATTGCGCCGTCATCATCGGTCATCAGCTCAAGTTGCATCTGGTCAGCGTACTCAATTGCCTTTTCTTGCGACACTACGCCTACTTCGAGCTTTTGTAGCTTATTCACCGCTTTTTTTCGCTCCCGTACAACGGTCTGTAAATCGAGTCCATCTGGAAAACTCAATTTATACTGACGTTCAATTTCGGCTACCTTTTGATCGGCCAAAAGCTGCTTTTTATATTCGTAATTAAAAAGTCGTTCAAACTTATTTTGATTAAAAATAAAGATATCGTTTTTCACAATAAGTACTGGGCTATCGGTTGGCACTTTCCATCCTACATCAGCCTTGAACGAGTCAAAATGTCCCCCCTTAAACTCCCATGCGGTCGCTCCTTGAAGGGTGTTACCGACACTAATCGGCTTAACGACGTAAAATACCTGAGAGGCATCATCCTTGCGGGTAAAACGCGCAATAATCCCCTTCATACGCTTAAATTCGTGTTCTTCTTCAGAAAATTCAACGATTTCAGAGCGCTGCTTCTCAATCATATGAATCAACGTATCGGCATGCTTCACTTTGTCACGTTCAGTTCGAAGCAAAACATTATCTTCCGTTTCGCTCAGTTCGTAGTCACGAACACTCAAGCCGGTTCCCGCGCCAAGTTCCACCTGGCTCATTAAATCAAATAAAAAGAGTGGTTTAATTTGGGCATCTAGTTCGTTCCCTAGTGTCGTTGAATACGGCGTGTAATTCTTATTAAATAAGAAGAACTCAATAATTAGTTCATTTTTTACCGCATCGGTACTATTCGCCCACTGGAAAATATCAGCTGGTTCGGTTTTTTCGGGTGTATAAGAAGGTTCGTCCATGGTTATCCATTGTACCGTACGCATGAACGTTTTTTTGTTGTGATTCGTACCTACGCGTTCACGTCACCGTTTAATTTCTTTGTACGAGCGATGTTTGCCCATTCATCGGCGAGCTCATTACCTGGGTCACCTTCGTGGCCTCGCACCCAAATAAGCGTTGCTTGTGACTTGCTATACAGCGCACAGGCGTCTTTTACAATATCAAGGTTTTTGATTTCGCCACCTTTTTTCTTCCAGCCTTTTGCTTCCCACCCGGGAGCCCATTTGGTAATTACGTTAATCCAAAATTCACTATCGGTAAAAATCTGACACTCAGCACCATTTGCGTCCGTCATGGCCGCTATTAATGCACGACCTTCCATGCGAATATTCGTTGATTCACTCTCATGCCCCACAATACACGGCTGCATTTCTTTAATCACCGAAAAGCCACCCGGACCAGGGTTCGGGCTACAACTTCCGTCGGTGTAGTACGTGATCATCCTTCGACTACTTCAATACCATTCCAAAATGCAACATAGTTTGCAAAGTCTTTTTTCACGCGCTCAACAGAACCTTCCATTGGGCTTGGGTAGTACCAGGCGCCAAATTCATTACTCTCACCCGCGACAACAACATTATAGTAACTCGCTTCACCTTTCCAGTGACAGGTGGTGCGATGATCGCTTTCTTGGAAAAATTCCCAGTGTAGTGATTTTGGAGGAAAATACCAGTTTCCTTCAATTCGAATTAAGTCTTCTTTTGGTGCCTCAGCGAGGACTTCGTTGTTCCATAGTACTTTCATGAGGGTCTCCTTATTATTACTAGAGTTCATCGACGGTGACGCGTCGTTGTTCGGTAGTGTCACGATCACGTACGGTCACTGTTCCATCTTCTAGTGTATCAAAATCAATCACAACACAGAATGGTGTCCCAATTTCATCTTGGCGACGATAGCGTTTACCTACATTCCCGTTGTCGTCCCACATAACAGCGCCGTATTTTGTCTTCAAGATACCATACACTTCGCGAGCTTTTTCAACCAGTTCTGGTTTGTTACGAAGTAGTGGTGATACCGCAAATCGCACCGGTGCAAGGTGTTCTGGAAGCCGCAGGTAAATTCGCTTCTCGCCGTTCACTTCGTCTTCCGTATAGGCAGAAGCAAGCACTGCCATCAGTGCACGCTCGACGCCAAATGATGGCTCAATCACATGAGGCACAAACTTCGTGTTCGTTCCCTTAATCGTGTAGTCCATACTCTTCCCAGTAGAATCTTGAATATTCATTAAATCGAAATCGGTTCGGTAAGCAAGCCCTAGCAGTTCTTCTTTTCCAATCGGGAAATCAAACTCAAAATCAATCGTTCGCTTGCTGTAGTGTGCGCGGTCATTTTCGGGAACCTCAAGTTCATGTACGTTCTCATCTGGTAAGCCCAAAGCTTGTGTCCACTTCCACACCTGTTGACGCCAATGTTCGAACGCTGCTTCCCAGTCAGAAGGGTCAACAAAGTACTCAATTTCCATTTGTTCAAACTCGCGGCTTCGAAAAATAAAATCTCGCGGGCTAATTTCATTACGAAACGCCTTCCCCTGCTGGGCAAGCCCAAACGGCAAACTTGGATAGAAGGTATCAACCACATTTTTATAATTCGTAAAAATACCTTGGGCGGTTTCGGGGCGAAGATAGCTAATGCTCGATTCGTCATCAACCGGACCAACATTTGTCTTGAACATCATGTTAAACTGACGGGCTTCGCCAAACGAGTGCTCAGCTTTACAGTTCGGACACACATTTGGGTCGTCGAGTTTATCGGCACGGAAACGACCATGACATTCAGCACATTCCACCAGCGGATCGGTAAACGTATCGACATGCCCACTTGCCTGCCATACTTTTTGATTCATTAAAATCGCCGCATCAATACCGTACATGTCGTCGCGCTCATCAACAAACATTTTCCACCATAGTTGCATAATGTTTCGCTTCAGTGATACTCCAAGTGGACCGTAATCCCAGGTACCGCTTAAGCCGCCGTACACATCTGATCCTGGGTAAATAAATCCGCGGCGTTTCGCTAGTGAAACAATGTTTTCCATTTTTTGCTGTTGGTCATTCATAACTAGGGGTTATTATAGCATATGCCTACAGCGATGCGTGGGCTCTGGCAATCTGTAAACAGGTTGGTAAAATTTCATCAATACCCCCTACTTGCGCCAAAATTTTCAACGGTCGCGTGGCAATCAGTCGAAGCAACTTAATCTCTTCAACGTGCACTTCCCCGCCTGCTTTTTCGACCAATCCCTGTTCGCTCACATCGTAGCGATATACCTTGTCAGCCATTAACTTCTCACCGGCCATATCACGATCTAAATTCAACTCGTGTCCCATCAGCGACGCGTAATGAAGATAGAACCACGCCTGGGTGAGCTCTATCGCAACCGTTCGAGCATCGAGAGCCATAAGAATTTCTGAAAGCATATCAAACCACTCCGGTTCATCGACCGATTCACTGGCGCTCGCTACCAACTTAATCACCGCATAGCCAAACTGTAGCCGATCGTAATCTTCCATAATGTGCCGGTAAAATTGCACTAATCGCGCAGAGGTCAAAATACCTAATTCACCCTTACCCTCTCCAAGCACCACATCGCTCACGGCGAACAGCTCAATACCACCAGCAAGTTTACTCTTTTCGCGGCGTACTCCCCTTGCCATGACACTTCTGCGACCTTCAGGAGTTAATAATTGAAGAATTCTATCTGCTTCGCCGTAATTCGTTCGACGAAGTACAATTGCCCTCGTTCGAATCGTTTTCATTCGGTCACACTCCGGACTGCAGCCACTAAATCACTTGGAACCATCACCGATTTATCGACAATTCGTTTCACCCCATACTGCGCAAGATCTTTGAGTGAAACCTGTTCGGCAGCATTGGTACAAATAATTACCGGAATAACCTGCGTGTCACCATACGATTGCAGCTCGTGTAGTAAGGCAAACCCCGTACTGCCGGTAAGTAACAAATCTAGAATAATAACATCGGGTTGTATACGGTCGACCGCTTCAATTGCAGCAGTCGCATGTGCTGCAACGTTCACACTGTAGCCAGCCTTCTCTAAGATTGATGATTCAAGCTCGGCCAACCATAAATCATCTTCAACTAATAAAACCTTCGTACTCATAACAAACTCAGTTGACGGGATGCATCAAGTTCAACATAAAACGTTGCGCCGTCACGGTGGCGAACTGCACCAATCGACCCGTTCATTGCCGTGGCGAACTGACTGGCAATATATAAGCCAAGCCCGCTACTTTGTGGCCGCGCATGAAGCGCCTGGGGTGATTTTGCTAAGCGTTTCTGTAAACTCTGCCACATATCTGCAGAAAGCGCCGGGCCATGATCTCGCACGCCAATACGAATACGGCCACTTTTACGTAGAGCCTGAATTTGCAGTGCAACCGCAGTCCCCGGTTCACTATAATGTAAGGCGTTATCGCTAAAGTTCATTAAAATTCGCCGTAATAATTCACGATTTGCCACCAACAATAGTGGATGTGTTCGTTGAGTCAGCGCCAACGACCTACCATGCGCCACAAACAATGGCCCAAGTTCTGCTACAATATCACGACAAATTTGCTCAGGATTGAGTGGCTCCACCTCAAACAATGCATCTTCTAAGCGAGATGAGCGAGTAATATCACTCGTCAGGCGCAGTGCACGTTCACTGGTGAGTGTAATTTTCTGTAACATGCGGCGCTGTTCTTCGGTCGCGTCTCCCGATTCAAGCTGTAAAGCGAGTTGACGCATCAGCGCCAGCGGCGCCTTTAGCTCATGGGCTGCTGCCGTCAAAGATGTCATCTCAAACTGAGATACATCGTGGGTCCCCTCACTCACATTCATACTCCCAGTGTACCACCGCGCCTCATCCAACAACAAAGATGAGCGTCATGATTATTTATTAAATGTTATGGAAGATATAATCTTGTTAAAATCGGCTTTAAACGTATTAGCATCAGTTCGAATGGTGACGGTTTTATCACGAATCTTAAACACAACAGCTGAACCCCTGATATCACTACTAAATGCCCCATCAAGACGCGTTCCGTTCTGGTCATCGGCTTTTACCGAGCTTGAGGTCAAATCACCGCGGCTGACGGCACTTTGATACGAACTAATCACACGATCATATTCTTTTGATTCAATCACAACACGAAGTGCATATTGCTCTTTACTACTCACCGGCGGTACCGCGACTGGGTTTAAGTATGCTTCAAAATCTCCACCACTTGTGGCATCTTTATCAACGTACACGCTCCAGGTTTTTGGATAATCAAACGTTAATCGCCCGTAATCATCAGGGCCAATAAATTGTCGGTTTGGTTCTTTTTCTCGTTCAAAAAATTTCGCTTCGTCGGCGTCAGCTTGTTCTTTTTTAGCCGTTGCGACAGCTGCTGTAATTTTACCGTCCACATTACTTTTTTGTTCAAAGTAATTCACCAGTGCCCATACCATGACACCAGCAGCAATAACAGTTGTTGCGATACCAATAATAGAAACAACGAGCCAGACATTCGTAAAGCCCGATTGACGCTGTGAAGAAAGAGGATGATTCATATCGTTATTATAGCGTAACCGTTTTGTGCTGTACAGGTTCGATACGGTAGATATGATAGGCGTCGATGGTATCGATCATAGAAACGGATTTCAGTGGATTCCCCAAGCACACCAGCCGTAGCGGTCGACCCAGCCGATTCACTTCACGTTGCACTGTTTTCACCACTCGCTGCTCGTCTCTTCCTACTGAAAAAACGTATACCACTGTCGTGTTATCAGGAAATGATGTCGTCCATGCATTAGCGAGCACAGTACGTACTCGTTTTGTTTTTGGAGCGAGTAACCGTGAAATAACAACAAGGATCGGGTTCAGTTCATACCCTACCGCACGGGCACCAAATAGCGCTGCTTCTCGAAGCACCACACCATCACCACTCCCAAGATCAACGACGAAATCTTTATCAATTAATTTCATATGGTGAAATAACCGCCGCACATAACGACGACGACTCGGAACATACGGAGCACCAAACAACGCTACTCCCCCAAAAAGTACCACTAAAATAGCGGCAATAATGAACCAAATCATACTACGTTTCAGTATCGAAGCGTTGCTTCAATACCGTAATGTCGTTCTTAAGCGCGCCAAGATCGGTTTCAATTTCAGTCGCCAGCGCTTCGGCGTTTTTAAACTTCTCAATTGCTGCCTCGAGAGTGAACTCATCACCATCAAACCAAGCAACCTGCCCCGCAAGGTCGTTCATCTTTTCTTGAATTGTCTTATTTTTTCCTGACATTTTTTACCTCTGCCTTTACTATAACCTTTGCTGTCTCTACTTCAATCATCTCACCCACGTTCTGCTTCCCTCGAAGAAGCGCATAGCCTCGTGCAAGCACTGTTTCCGGATTTAATTGGCCTAGTAGTTGTTGTTGTGAACCCAGTGTTTGGCTTGCAAGTTCCATGCGACGCTCAATAGTATGAAGTGCGCCCTGTAGTTGTTCGTTCATTGTTCGTGATGCCCGCTCAATCGCTTGTGACATCGCAGGGAGTAATGAAACTGTTTGCTGTCGAACTGAACGAATGATATCCCGACGATCTGGCACTAACAACTGCGCAGCGTTACTGGGTGTTGCGGCACGGACATCGGCCACGTAATCGGCAAGTGTTTCGTCCACCTCGTGTCCGACTGCTACCATGGTCGGTACACGACTAGCAGCAATTGCTCGCACTAATTTTTCATCGTTGAACGCGGCAAGATCATCGGCACTTCCCCCACCACGAAGCAAAATAATCACCTCAGGTAATGTTTCTTGCTCATTCAAATAATGCAGCGCACGAATCATCTGATCAGGCGCCGATTCACCCTGCACCTGCACATGTGCCACCTGAATAGCAAGTCCACCCCACCGGTCGTTGACGATTTTTACAAAATCCGCATAGCCGGCTGCTTCGGTACTACTCACAACGGCGACACTACGCGGGATTCTCGGTAATTGACGCTTTCGCTCGGGCGCAAATAAACCTTCTTTTTCAAGCGTTGCTTTGAGCAAGTCAAAACTTTTCTTAATCGCTCCCTCACCGCTCGGACGAATTGCTCGGACAGTAATACTAAATCGTCCCCATTTTGTTAACTTCGGCGCACCTTGAATGACCACCTTCATGCCATTTTCAATCGGCACACGCAGTTGCCATACCGACATAAAACACCCCACCACAGATGATTCATCTTTGAGGTTAAAGTACACCCATTTGCCTTGGCTCACTTTAAATTCCGTTACCTCGCCTTCAATTGATACGCTCGGATAGGCGTATTCTAATGTTTGATTCGTCAGATCGACGAAATCACTAACGGAGAGGAGTACGTTTTCCATATTTCGCCACCGTCAGTTGATAAAATACATACCCGAATAAGACCGTTCCCAGCACCAGCGTGACACGTGCCAATAAGGTTCCGGCAATCGCCACCTCTGGCGGCACCTGGCTTGAGGCCAAAAAGGCAATCATAATCGCCTCATACACACCAGCACCGCCTGGTGTCACCGATACGGCACTCGCCAGCGACGACACACCAAAAGCAATGAACAAGACGGCCGGATTCAGTGGGAACCCCAGTGCCCAAAAAGCAATCCATAAAAGTGTTACATCAGCAATATTTGCTAACACAGCCCAAATAAAAGGACGAATTAAAATGCGGCGCTCCTTACGGATCGACAAATAATCTTCATGAAGATCGGTAAAGAATTTAAGCAGAACCGACTCTTTCACAGAACCCTCTTTCTTACCCCTGGTCATGAAAGATACAAACTTATTAGCTAATCGTGTAAGCCATGCCGAAAATCGCTCCAATCGACGCCGATGACTGACGACTAAAATTGCTCCTAATGTCGCCCCAACCGATATAACCACCAATAAGAATGAAACAAGAATAACCGTTCGGTCGATGTTATGATCAATCACCAACGCAGCAACAGCGACCAACAACAACACCACAAAACTGACAAATGTTAACGTGAAACGAATAATCTGGGCCATTGTTGCCCGGCCAGCCGATACACCAAAGCGGCTCAATACCCACGCAAGATAGGAAAATCCAGCTGCACCACCACTCGGCAAAATGTGATTCACAAAATTTAATTCAAGCGCCGTGCGTGTCATTCGCCACTGTGACATTTCCTTCAACTCACCTTTTGAACGCAGGTAGGAGAAAATCATCCCCCCTGTTGCATAGTAGCTAAAGAACTGTATCGGAATAAGTAGCGCTAATATCCATAAGTTTACCTGATCAAGCAAGCCCCATGCCTGTACAACCTCTGGCCACGCAAAAAAGACAACAATTGCCAGTAGCACCAGAGTGATAAGTGTAAGCCAGCCGCGGAATGACATTGTTCGCATATGCGTCTCATTATAACATCAGGTATACTGTAGTTATGCATATCGCACTCCTTGGCCGCCAGCCGGCCATTTCTATCGCTGAACTCGAACAAGCCTACGGTGATGTGGCGTGGTTCTCTGACACCAGCGCACTTATCAATAATGACCAGCCAATTGATATTCAGCACCTTGGTGGCACACAAAAACTCGGCCGAGTTGTCCTTGAAATGCCTGTCAAAGATTGGCGTACCATTTCAATGAAAATCGTCCAGCACTACGCAAAATCGTGGTCTTCGTACGACGGAAAAATCACCCTCGGTATTAGCGTGTATGGTCTCGATATTGATACCCGTGACATTCAAAAAACCGGCTTGGTATTAAAGTCGAAACTTAAACCAACCTCCGCCAGCCTCCGCCTTGTCCCTAATCAAGACCTTGCGCTCTCTACCGCCACCTCGCACCACAATAAACTTGGCCTCAGCGACAATAAGGTAGAACTTTTGGTTGTTCGCGGCCGCAGCAAAATTATCATTGCCGAAAGTACCGGCTCACAAAATATTACTGCACTTGCCGCCCGTGACCAAGGCCGACCTCGCCGTGATGCCTTTGTCGGCATGCTTCCCCCAAAACTCGCTCAAATTATGCTGAATCTAGCCGGCCCACTCCAGGCCGACCCCACCTCAGACCTTCCTCAGCCCCGTATTCTCGACCCTTTCTGTGGGACGGGCGTGCTCCTTCAGGAGGCAATGTTGCTTGGGTATGGTGCTTACGGGACAGACCTCGCAGAAAAAATGATTCGCTTTAGTCGTGACAACTTGAACTGGCTCCAGGAAACTCAGCACGTCACTGGTCATTGGTATTTACATGAAGGTGACGCCACCGATACTCAGTGGCAACACCCCATTGCCGCCGTTGTCGCAGAAACCTACCTTGGACAGCCGTTTAGTGCCCCACCTTCCAGCTCGAAGCTCACTGAAGTTCGAGGCAACTGTAATCATATTATTAGTCAATTCTTAAAGAATTTGAGCACGCAAATACCATCTGGTACTCCGGTTGTTATTGCGATTCCTGCCTGGAAAGACACCTACGGCAACTTCACTCACCTCCAGCTCATCAATAAACTTGATACGCTTGGCTATGAACAAGTGCACCTCCAAACTGTCAGCTCTGAGCAACTCCTCTACTTCCGACCCGATCAAGTGGTCGCCCGAGAAATTTTGGTACTAAAAAAGGCCTAGAGACTACGAGGCCATTGCTTCAAGAAACAAAACTATACAAATTGAGAGTGCAATCAGTAGTGATAGCGCCAGCAGCGCTACTCCCCAATAAAGCCGGTGTTCTGGTATGTTTTTGTGCATTGCGCCCTCCCTCTGGCCATAAATAACCCTAGGACACACAAAACCCGCCGCAAGGCGGACCAGGTTTAGTGGCCCCATGAAGGTTTCCCTACATGACGTGTAAACATACCTGACGACGGGGTCAGTATTGTCTACACGATTTTCAACCATACCACGCGCAAAACACATGGGTTAGGCTGGGTTGCCAAATTGTTATTCGTACCGAAGTACTTATCCACGATTGTACCACACCAACACTTAACTTATGATTACATAAAACGTCTTGCCAACCCCTTGACTATCTCGCACATTTCAGGTAAAATTGAACAGATTGAATGAGCTACAACGCTCAAGGAGAAAAATATATGTCACACGTAAAAGCAGGTGGTTCAAGTAAAAATAACCGCAACAATGCCGGGAAACGCCTCGGTGTGAAGCGCTTTGGTGGTCAAATTGTTCGCACTGGCGAAGTCCTTGTGCGTCAAACTGGAAGCACTAAACTTGCTGGCCCTGGTACCTTTATCAGCCGCAACTTCACGATTCACGCTGCCCAAGATGGCACCGTCAGCTTCGCAAAGGTAAAGAAAAGCCGCTTCACCGGCAAAACTGCACCACGAACGCAAGTCAGCGTTGTCTAAATAGAAAACCTCCCAGACGGGAGGTTTTTTATAGAAGTTTCAGGTATTCCTTTACTTTACCGGAAAGTTCCTGTGAAATCTCATATAATCGCTTTTTACTAAGTCCAGCGTTAGAAAAATCTTTATTTCGAATATCTTCACTATTAATGCGTTGCGCAGTCCGATACCGTTCCACATCTTCTTTATCATCATCGGACAGTAGGTCAAAGGTATCTACCTCAACTGCATCAAGCGCAGCTCCCCCTAAATCTTCTACTGTTCCTTGAGGAGCACCCTCTTCTTCACTCGCTTCAACTCGTTCGATTTGCTGGAGGCCCCGAAGCTCACTCATTGCCTGAAGAAGCGGTGATGCGGTTGCTTCATTTTTCATCAATACATCAAATGCACGGCGTAGACCATCAGCTCGTGGAATACGCTTAAATGGATCAATAGCATTCCCCTCTCTATCTGTCGGATTGTTCATTTCGTTTACAAACGTCGTAAGTTGAGCTTCGATAATTTCTGTGCTGTAGGGATCTCCCTCCGAATCGGAAACTCCACCACCTTCAACATCTTTCAGAAATGCCTGTAAAAATCCACGCATCAGTTCAAGGTTGGCCTCTGGATCTTGCGCTTCTGAATGTTCGATGAGTCGCGTAGCAAGGCCTTCAAATTTTGATACCGTTTCTGTTTGCAATTCTGGTGATGTTGTTTCTGTCATTTTTTTGTTTCTGCTTATCTAATAGTTCCACTATAGCATAAGCTTGATAAAAAAGCAAGCCCCTGTTGTAGGGGTTTATGGAAGTGTGCTTATTTTACTTACGCAGCGTCAACTCTTCGAGCTGCATTCGCGGTTTTAGCAGCGTGAACCGCTTGATCGGAAGCCTGTTGTAACTTTCGCTGTTCTTCAAGCATCCTTGCTTCTGCAATTGCTTTTTGCGCCTCATTAACAATAGGTTCCGGAGTGGTCAATATTTCATTAATTCGTGATTGCTCTTCTGACGAGAGCAGCCCTTCGGGTACCGTTATCGGTACAGGAGACTCTTGCTCTGGTTGAGCGGGTGTTGCGTTTGGTGTTTCTGGATTCATTTTGTTTCCTTTCTCTATTCTGTTGGTTTTTGCTCTAGCATACCAAGGTGAAATTTCACCCGTTCAATGACATCGCCAATCACTACCTGTGATTTAACTAGATAGTCGTTCACACCGAGTGATTCTGCGCGTTCTTTGTCTTTTGGTTGGCTTAAAGCCGTTAACATGATAACGCGAATCTCGGCGGTTTCAGGGGTATTACGTAGGATATCAAGGACATCAAAGCCACTAATTTTAGGCATCATCGCATCAAGCAGAATAAGATCTGGTTTGTAGTTCATTGCGGCCGATAACGCATCTTCACCGTTTACTTCGGCGCGCGTTTCAAAGCCTTCTAATTCTAAGCGAGATTTGTAGACGGCAGCTAGCGCTTCATCGTCTTCAACTAGTAGAATTTTATTTGTTTTGTCCATAGTACCTTCATTGTACTACAGTGGCGACGGTAAGCACAAGCATTGTCGTCACCACTGTTATTTAAGTTGAGCTTTTGCTGCGTCAAGTTGCGGATCTCGGCCAGCGTTAATGTCTTCAGCTGTTAGTGTGACCGATACACCAGGAACGACACCAGTTTCACCAATATTCTTGCCTTGTGGCGTGAACCAACGAGCAATCGTTACTTTTAGTTCTGCACCGCCAGGAAGTGGGATAAGCTTTTGCACGCTTCCCTTCCCGAAGGTTTCCACGCCAACCAGTGTTGCTGCCTTATAATCTTGGAGTGCCCCGGCCACAATTTCACTGGCGCTAGCGCTACTTTCGTTCACTAATACAACCGTGTCGATATTCTCTAGTAGTGGACGCGTGCCGCTGCGCAGCTCATCAACAACTCGGCCATTCGATCGTTCTGTCACCACTACTTTATTGTTCAACCAAATACCAGCAACTTCTTGAGCAGCAGTGACGTAGCCGCCACCATTCCCGCGAAGATCAAGAATTACCTTTGAAATATCGTTATCAATGAAACGTTGCGCCGCTTGTCGAGCAAGACGGCCAGTCTCGTTATCAAAACGAGTAATCGTCATAATCCCGATATCACCGCTCACAGAGCTATAGACACTAGGGTTCGATACTTGGTCTCGGGTGACAGGGATTTCTTCCGTCTCAGTCCCTCTGAGCACCGTCAGGATGACCGTTGTCCCAACATCGCCGCGAATACGCGTCACCGCATCTTGTACCGACCAATCGTCATTTGTTTCATCGTTTACTCCAACAATAATATCGCCTACTCGCACACCGGCCTGTTCAGCAGGATTATCTTTTAAGACACGGAGCACCGTTACTACATCGTTACGTAAGCCAATTTCAATTCCGACTCCTCCACCAATATCACCAGAAAGGTTGTTATTGAATTCATCCGATTCACTTGGATTTAAGAAGAGTGTGTACTCATCGCCTGCAGCATCAACTAAACCACGGCTCGCGCCCTCTATAAGCGCGGTATCGTCAAGTTCACCGTCGTAATTAGCCTTCAGTGTTTGATAGACGTTCTGTACTGAAGAAAGATCAAGTGTGCCCGAATACGTTTTATAGCCAAGAATCGGCAACATCGCGGAAATAATCTGGTTATGAAACGTTCCGGCAACGTAGCCTACCCCCGCAACTAATACGAAAATAAGAACGATAAATGATGTCGGTAATGGACGATTTTTGTTTCGTCGCCGACTCGGTACTTCTTCAGCTGCATGTTCGGCCAAAATGACTTCCTCCAATTAATACTCTATTAATTATACCGCACCTAAGGTCGAGATGCGGTATAAAAGTTATGGTTTTTCGATTCTATTTAATTTTCACAAAGTGGTCAAATGCATCGGCTGATAAAGTCATTAAGCTGTACAGTCCGTAGCCTTGGCCGTAATCGTAATTGTACTGACTGACGGTAATCATATTGCCGCTGACACCTTCTACCCAGGCAACGTGCCCAAAGCCTTGACCGGCTTTAGCGGGATCCATCACCGCGATTGATCCAACACTTGGTGCACCCTTGACGTAGCCGTTATTAATTGCATTTTGTGTAAAGTCTTTCGCATTACCCCAGCTGTAGTAAATACCTGTTTCTTTGGCAATACGCCATGCAACGTAGCTAGCACATTGTCGGCAACCATAGCCTTGGCCATCACCACCGTTACCATCGGCACCACCAGTTGAAAGGTAACCCCACATTGCACAGTTTGAACTATTCCATGGATAATCACTGAGCGAGCCGGCATCAACCAGGGTGTATCCACCACTGTTATTAATTCGAGCACGAAGTGCAGCTTGGGTTGCTTTTGCTTCAGCAATTTCATCAGCGCTATCAGCGATTAACTGTTGGTACAACGCTTCATCGTTCTTAGTTTGATTAAGTAACGACGCCTGTTGCTGTTCTTTAGATACTAAGTTCGCCCGCGCGGTTTTTTGCTGGTTTAGTACCTTTTCAACATCAGTCTTTTTTACGGTTAACTCACTTTTTAATTCTTTGACAGTCGCAATTGTCGTACTTAACTGGTTGCGTACCGAGTTGCGGTATTCTTGTTTATCAATAAATTCACCGATGTTGTCGCTGCTGGCAATTAATTCAATTGGAGAAGTTTGACTATCGATATATAAATTAGCGAGTGTCGTCCCGAGGACATCCTGGTTCTCTTTAATCTTTTCCTCGGTATCGTTAATTTCAATCACTAACTGATCGTATTGCGTTTGGTTCAAATTAATTTGTGCTTGCAGAGCAGCTTTTTCATTGGCAAGCTGTGCGAGAGCATTTTGAAGTGAGGCTGCTTGGTTATTCAACTTATCGGCTTCTGCTTGGTAACGATCCATGTCGTTTCTCAGTTGAGCAATCTTTTCATCAAATTCATCGGCTGATGCAAATTGGCTAGTAATAGCCGGAACTGACGCCACAACAAGAAGCGCGGCAATCATTGTTACACCAACTCGTTTGAGGGTTTTAAAGGCTGAAGCTGGTGTGGTGGTTCGCAGTTTCATATCACTTTTCATTCTAGCATAAGCACGATGGTTCGTCAAGGTTATTCTCCCCTGCTACAGCTTTAAGTAGCGGCGAGTTGCCATAAGTGAAGAAATAATACCGAGGAGTGCACCAACTACTATCATGCCAAGAAGGACAAACCCGACGTAGAGCGACAGTAATTCAAGTGTTGGATCGATAGTAAAGTAACTACGTAGGGTTGGTGCGGCAAAGAACATCATCGTATAGCCCAGTGCGCTGGCAAAGAGTGCCGCGAAAAATCCATAGACAATTGCTTCTACCACAAATGGACCACGGATAAACGACTTCTCTGCCCCAATTAACTTCATCATTTGAATTTCCTCACGGCGGTTAAAAATTGCCATCCGAATTGTGTTGAAAATGATCAGCATCGAAATTCCGACAAACACAATACTTGAAACAATCCCAACGTTTTGCGCAAAGTTTGCTGCGCCCGCAATCGTTTCAATAGTTTGACGTTTTGAGCCGGCAAATGATGGCGGCAGACTTTCATCAATTCGTTCTTTCGCGAACTCATTATCAGTCACGTAGGTGCTTAATTCGCTGGTATCATTAATATCGACAACTTTAATACTCAGCGTCCATGGAAATTTGTTTGTCGCCTCTTTCAGCGCGGCCAGTGAATCAAGGTCGTTTCTACTATCTTCCACAAAATTAGCCCGAGCATCGTCAGGTGATGCAACCGCAACCGTCAATACTGACGGTAATTCACGCAGATCACCGGCTATTTGGTCAACATCTGCCTCGACCGTTTCTGTTTCAAGATAAATCGACATTTGAACGGTTTCACGAAGCTGGCTGAGCGTATCAACTAACACATTACGGGCCACCACACTAGTAAATACAACAAATAACGTGATCGTCATTACTGCTGTAGCAGCGAGTGTGAGCCATGCATTACGGGTAAAGTTATTCACACCGTAGCGGCACATTCGCATAAATGTCACCCACTGTCGGCGGTGTCGCTTTTGCTGCGAGGTTGTCTTTGCGTTCACTTTTTTCTTATGTTTTGCCATTACTGTCGATAACTTCCTTCGGCCTGGTCACCGGTAATTTTTCCGCCCTCTACTGTAATCACTCGTCGCTTCAGTTTATTCACGATATCAGCGTTGTGTGTGGTGAGCAGAACGGTTGTGCCGTATTTATTAATCTTTTCAAGCAGTCGAACAATGTCCCAGCCGTGTTTTGGGTCAAGGTTACCGGTGGGCTCATCAGCAATCAAAATTTTCGGTTGACGAACAACCGCACGGGCAATCGCGACACGTTGACGCTCTCCCCCAGAAAGTTGCCCAGGAAACTGTTTTTCTTTGCCCGTTAACCCTACCAGGTCAATCACTTTTGGAACAGTATTCTTAATTTCACGACCAGTCATGCCGGCAATCTCAAGGGCAAAAGCTATATTTTCGAACACCGTGCGCTGCGGTAAAAGCTTAAAATCCTGAAAAACAACACCAATCTTACGGCGAAGCATCGGAACCTGGCTATCCTTTAACGTATCGTAATCGATCCCCCCAACGACAATTTTGCCACTAGTTGGTTTTTCTTCACGAGTTAAGAGTTTCAAGAGCGTCGATTTACCAGCACCAGAGGCGCCAATAATAATCACAAACTCCCGTGGTTCAACAAATAAACTCAGTCGACTCAGCGCTGGTGTACTGTTTTTTCCGTATGATTTTGTAACCCTATCTAGCAGTATCATTACTAGCGTTATTATAGCATAATCAGCATAGAGAAAATATATCGATACATACGAAATTCAGATGGATTTTTGAGGGGGCTCAGCCGAAATGGCGAGCCCCCTCTGAGGGGAACTAGACGAGTGCGAGGTTCTGCTTCGTCGCCCTTAAGGAAATGACGAGTTTTTGTTGTGTCCACAAGAACAATCTGTTCCCCCGAGGCTATCTGAGCCTCGTATGTAGAGATATCTTAGAAAAGAACAAAGCGCCCACTGCGGTCGACCTTATACCACTTTTATAATTACTAGTCAATTTCAGGAGCTTCTAAATACGCCTCCATGAACGGATCGAGTGCTCCATCAAGCACCCCTTGTGCATTATTGGTTTCACACTTCGTTCGCGTGTCTTTCACGAGTGTATATGGGTGAAGGACATAGTTACGAATTTGGCTCCCCCAATTTGCCGACTCCCCTGCCTGCAAATCGGTAATCGATTGGGTATGCTGTTCCATTTGCATCTGCGCGAGTTTCGAACGCAATAACTTCATAGCAGTTTCTTTATTCTGCAGCTGCGATCGCTCATTTTGAATGGCAATAATAATACCAGTGGGAATGTGTGTCACCCGAACCGCACTATCGGTGGTATTCACCGACTGGCCGCCATGACCACCGGCGCGGTAGACATCAATCTTCAAATCTTTATCGTCAATCGCCACTTCATCGGGTGTGTCGATTTGTGGCAACACTTCGACGAGCGCAAAACTGGTTTGACGCAAATTATCACTGTTAAACGGGCTGAGGCGCACCAACCGATGTACACCGTGTTCACTCCGCAATTTGCCATACGCAAACGGCCCAGTAATTTCAATTACCACCGATTTCAAGCCGGCTTCTTCACCTGTTGAACGTTCGATTGTTGATGATGACATCCCTGCTCGTTCCGCCCAGCGTAAATACATTCGTTCAAGCATTGCCGTCCAATCTTGAGCATCGGTACCGCCAGCACCAGCACTGAGGCGAAGTATGGCATTGTGATCATCAAATTCACCATCAAAGAGGAGGTCTTTACGAAGACCGGCAAACTCTTTTTCCATTGCAATAATTTGGCCTTCAAATTCACCCAGCAGTGAATCGTCATCAAGATCCATCAGTTCCACAAGGTCGTTGGCCTGCGTCTGTAGTGTCACCCATGGTTCAACGAGTGATTTTACCGCCGCAAGTTGTTTACTCTGTGCCTGTGCAAAGGCAGGATTATTCCAAATTTCTGGTTGCGCTAGTTGTGTTTCCAGTTCAGTAATTTCGGTGTGTTTTTCAGAAATACGCAGCCGTTCAATTGCCGCTTCAATTTGCGGCGTCAGTTCAGCGATACGTTTTACCAGTGGTTGCATAGTCTTTATTGTAACAGTTTAGCGAGGCAGCTGCGCCCAGTCCTGTGATGGGTACGTTTGTTTATAGTCGAAAGAAGCGGCGGGAACGTCGAATGAAACCGACCCATACCCTTCTTTTGCCTGCGACTGATGGTAGGCATAGCGCAGTTCTTCAATCTCGCCAACACATTCAAACGGCTTCATTACTCCGTCAATTCCTAATAATCCCCTAAATGTTTCTTGTAATAGTGGTTTGGTGAATAAATCTTGCCCGGCAAAGAGTGACTGTAACTCATCAGCAGCGACAAATGGTGCAAATAACAGATACGAATTGGCACACTTTGGACACTCACCACACCATTTCAGTTCTGAATTGTCAGCGCCTTGGCGGTAATTTGCACGGTTACATGAACTAAAGCGGTGACCAAATGTATCCCAGGCATGTTCAACAAATAGCTCTGCAACGCGTAGCTCACTGTGCTGGCGAAGTGGCGAGCCAATATAGACATCGGTTGAAATATACCGCGTGACATATTCCGCGAATAACTGTTCTGCACCCCATGTTTTTGACCATTGGTGTGTTACCGGTAGGTCACCAATCATGGCGTGTGGTTCTTCACCTTCGTGTGCGATTGATACCAATACTTCATTTTTTCCTAACAAAATTGCTTGCACAAGGGCGATACTTTGCACGATATACGTCACCGGCACATGGCCATTCTTCCCGCCGGCTGCTTGCGCAGCACGGAGCGCTTCGTGGTCGATGGTTCGTTCAGCACTCAAAAGAGGTTGTCCTAATGCTTCTAATACGTTCGGATGATGCGTCGATGACCCAAGATACCATGGGGTATACTCACGCCCTTCTGTTTCAAGCAATGAGGCGACCAATAATGAGTCTTTTCCGCCACTTTGTAACGCGACAATACATTTGCCACTATAAGAAGCTGGTTGCTGATGTTGATCGGTTGTTGCGCTAAACTGCGCAAGATCAGCTCGCGTCAGGTTGTTTTCAAACGCAAATTGACTCAACCCCTCACCGTAGACATTATTTAAGAAATCGGCTTGCCAGGCATCAATCGCACCGCTGGCAAATGAAACTATCGGTGTTGGAGCTGTTTTATAATACGATATTCCAATAATTAAGAAACAAAGGAAAAGTGCTTTATTAAGTGCCACCTCATCGTAATCTGCCTGTGGGGTAAACGTGATGGTTTCAGTAAACGACCTACCGTGAGCGAACGCATAATGAAATGATGCCACCCCTGTTTCGGGCGTATAATCGTACTGTCTAAAAATAAATTCACTCATAGCGCCTGAACTTCTTTTTTAAACTGGTCGCCACGATCATAAAAATCGGTAAACATGTCGAAGCTGGCATAGCCAGGGCTTAGCAGCACCTTATCACCACGATCAGCTTTACTTTGTGCGTACGCAACAATATCTGCCATTTTAGTACCGTCAAACACAGTGACTGTTGCCGCAACATCTGCACGACGAAGTGCTTTCGCAAGCGTCTGTTTTACGTCACCAATCAGTACCACTTCTTTCACGTTGTTCGCCTGCGCAATTGTTTTAACAAGTTGTTCATGTGATGCGCCGCGATGCACGCCGCCAATAATAACAATTTCTGGTTGGGTAAATGCGGTCATCGCCGCAATCGTTGCAGTTGGCGATGATGAAAAACTATCGTTGTAATAATCAACACCATCGACTGTCTTCACTAGCTCAAGACGATGCGGTAACGCCTTAAACGACGATAAGCCTTTTGTGATCATCTTATTGCTCAATCCAAGGTGTTTTGCAACCGTAATTGCTGCACAGGCATTCTCAAGATTATGCTTTCCCGGAACGGAAATAACATCAGTTGAACAAATTTCTTGTTCATCGACATAGAACGATTTTTCATGAATATACGCACCGTTATCGGCCTTAATGCCGTATCGCTGCATGGCTGCAGTGGTATTGGATAGTGCAATCAAGCGGGCGTACTCATTAGTTGGGTGGTAGACGCATATGTCACCCTTTGATTGATAGGTGCGGATACGCTGCTTGGCGCCAACATAGTCTTTCATATCTTTATGGACATCAAGATGCTCGGGTTCAATACCAAGCACCACCGCGACATTCGGTGACCGCTCAGCGTCCCATAATTGAAAGCTCGATAACTCATACACTACAGCATCGCCTTCACTGATATCATCCAGGATATCGAGTGCTGCAGTGCCGATATTACCCACTAACCATACTTTTTGGTAGTTTGCGCGCAGTATACCAGCAATCATTGTTGCGGTTGTCCCCTTCCCCTTTGTCCCGGTGACACCAATAATCGGAACAGGGCACTTTTCAAAAAACTCATTTGTTGCCGACCAACGTTTGCCACGTGTGCGAATTTTATCTGGCGAGAGGCCAGCGGTACGAACGACCATATCAAACCCAATGAGTTGATGAAACGCTCCTTCGCCTAAGATAGTGTCGACACCTTTAGGAAGCGCGTGTTTTGGATGATCTGCCTCATCAACAATAGTAATGGTATGACGAGGGTCTTTCGACCAATATCGGTAGTTCGACTCGCCCTCAACCCCATAGCCTGCTATCGCAATCTTAATACTTGTAGTTTACTCTGATTTAAACAAACCTGCTACCGTATCGTTCAGCTCAACCACTTCTTCTCGGTCGCCACTACTGACCGCAGCCAACACCCAAGTATTTGCTTCAATGAAGCTTTGAGCGGTACTCATAATTTTTTCGCGGGTCACTTTACGAATTAAATCGGGAACTTTATTGTAGTCTTTAATAAAATCGTCAGCAAAATAACGGTTCGTGTAGAAGCCGCTAATTTGAGAAACCGTCTGGGCTCCCATTTGATAGCGTCCGAGGCCAAACGACTTAGCTGCGTCAATTTCTTTATCAGTTAATTTACCGTCAAGCACATCTTTTAACTCAGTCGCAATAATTTCAAAAAGCTGTGGAGCAGTTTCATGGTTCACTTGCCCGAAAATGTCCCAAGCACTGTCGTAGAAGCCTGCACCCGCAAAGGCGCCGACATGATACGCTAAGCCCTTTGCGCGGGCTTTGCCGTAAATACGAGAATGAGCTGTTCCCGTTAAAATATGGTTTAAGTTATGCATTGCGTCGAGCTCATCGTCATCGAGCGTCCGAGGCACACTCAACGTCCAACCAAAGGTTAAGTTAGTGGCGTCTTTGCGCCGAATGACGGTTGGATTCGCGCTGGAAAGTTCATCTTTTGGCACAGGGAATCGCTCCCCAAGTGGCAATGAAAAGCCTTCAAGCTGTCGAATAATTTCAGATTTACGTCCGCGCAGTTTACCGGCAATCACAAATCGCATATTCGACGTCGTATGAGTGCGGCGGTGATGTTCACGAATATCAGCTAATGTGACATTTCCAATTGTCCCCAGTGCCTGGCGGTACGTGAGCACATCCTCACCAAGCAATTGTTGCACTCGTGGCCACAAAATACGGTGATGGTCATTCAAGTAGTTCGTCAGCTCGCTGCGAACATTCCCCTTTTCGGCCTGCATTTCTTCTTCATTAAACTTTGGCTGGCAAATACTCAGCCGTTGTAGCTCTAAAATACGATCCCATTCAAAATCGGCGCAGTCTGCTTCGTACACCATCGAAAGATCGGATGTATACGCGTTGTGATACGCACCGTTTTTGGTAAACTCTGATTCGAAATCGTGCTCTGATTTAAATCGAGCGTTGGCACCAAACGCCATGTGCTCCATAATGTGAGCAACTTGTTCAATATCTTGATTTTTTGCGTAGCGACTGCCCGCTCTGAAATGAAACTGCATACTCATCACGGTTGCACCGGGAACATTAATTAACAGGCCACGAGCCCCGTTTTTTAATTTCACTTCTTCAACGGTATGATGCATATAAAGGTTTCTTTCTGTTATTTACGGCCGGTTTTTCGGTTCTGGCGCTGGTTTTTCTTCTTCTTGCGTGCGGCATTCTTTTTCTGGTTCGCTTCACTTTGTGTGGCTGCTTTTTCAACCGTGAAATCATCGTCACGATTCTTTTCACCAGAAGTAATTTCATTGACGCCTTTTTCAACTGCATTCTCGGCCAAACGAGTCAGTT
>Ga0136600_1000395_pt1 | contig 23673 bp, 18 predicted proteins | sample AntRauMFilla2698_FD_104634 | JGI IMG/M metagenome (GOLD analysis project Ga0136600, IMG submission 104634) | Saline lake microbial communities from Rauer Islands, Antarctica - Metagenome Filla 2 #698 | ecosystem: Environmental > Aquatic > Non-marine Saline and Alkaline > Saline | place...
CCTGAAGGATTCCCAGAGCAAGACCGGCCTGAAAGACGCCATGACATTGGCTAAAGGCACAATCGGCGGAGAAAAGGCCGTGATTGCCGCCTTTAATTTCAGCTTTATGGGCGGATCCATGGGTATGGCCGTGGGCGAGGCCATCGTTAAGGCCGCCGAGATCGCCGTGCAGGATAATGCCGCCTTGATTGCAATCCCCTCATCAGGGGGCGCGCGCATGCAAGAAGGTATGCTGTCGCTGGTGCAAATGCCACGCAGCATTATCGCCGTGGAAATGGTAAAAGATGCCGGATTACCTTATATTGTGCTGCTGACCGACCCGACAACGGGCGGGGTGAGCGCCTCTTTCGCGATGGTGGGCGATGTTCATATTGCCGAGCCAGGCGCCACAATCGGCTTTGCCGGACGCCGCGTAATTGAAGAAACCGTTCGCGAAACGCTACCCGATGATTTCCAGACAGCGGAATATCTGCTGGAGCATGGCATTGTCGATATGGTTGTACCGCGCGCCGAACAAAATAGCGCGATTGGCAGCCTTTTGGGTCTTTTGATGGATCCGCACGGGAAAAACCGCACGGGAAAAACCAAGAAAAAAGGCAAGGACGGGAGCAAAGATAAAGAAGCATCAAAAAAATCAGCAGCCACGCCGTCAAATAATGCCACCGCCGCCATTGCCAAGGTGAAGGCGGCGCGCGATGCAGCAAAGGCGGCGACAAAGAATGCGGTTTCTGCGCCAAAGGCTTCTGAAAAAGCCGCGGGTAAAGACGCTGATCAAGCAACTGATGCGGCTCCCGCGAAACCTGCCAAAAAGGCCGCCAGCGCTTAAATATATCTTGGAAAACCACAATCATTTTGCTTTGATTTTTCACAAGGCATGAAGCGCTATGCGTGGTAAACCCACGTAAGCGATAAATAACAATGTGAAAAAGCAAATGAAAGTGATTGCGACCCATGCATAAGGCCGATCTTTCCCATGATAACCCGGCGCTTCAGGCGAAGTTAGAGCGCCTCTACGGGCTTGCCCGCGTGCGAACAATCGATATGGGGTTTCGCCCGCCTTTCATTGATCTGCTGGCGGCCATGGGTAATCCACATGAAAATCTGCCGCCCGTGATCCATGTGGCGGGAACGAACGGCAAAGGGTCCGTTGTTGCGATTTTGGAATCCCTGATGCAGGCGCACGGAAAAACGGTTCATCGTTATACGTCACCTCATCTGAAAAAATTCAACGAGCGTATAAAATTGGCCGGGTCACATATCACGGATCATGACCTTGAACCATTGATCGATGAAGTCGTTTCATTGAACCGTAATCGCGACATCACCTTTTTCGAGATCACCACCGCGATGGCATTTCAAAAATTTGCACAGGTGCCCGCCGACTTACTTTTACTCGAAGTGGGCCTGGGCGGGCGTCTTGATTGCACAAATATTACACCGATACAAAACGTAGCGATAATAAATAGAATTTCGCGGGATCACTGCGATATACTGGGGAATAGCCTTAAGGAGATCACACGAGAGAAGGCGGGCATTATCAAATCATCCGCGCCTGTTATCATTGGCCCGCAAAGCACAGAGTTCAAGGATTGCGGCGCAGCGGATATAATCCGTGATGCATGTGCGGTTCACGATGCGACTCCCCATTTTTACGGCGATACATGGGATATTGATTCATCTGGCTCGCAGATGAATTTTCGCATTTTTGATGAAACATTAAAATTACCCCTGCCAAACCTGAACGGGCAGTATCAGATCATGAATGCCGGAACGGCTCTCGCTGCACTTCATATGATACCGCATCTTGTGACCCCCTCGCGTGATGCAATGACCCGCGGCCTGCAAAATATTTCATGGCCCGGCAGGCTGCAAAAACTCAGCCGCAATGATTTCGCGCATGAATTTCCGGCTTTCGAAATTTATTTTGATGGTGGTCATAATGATAGCGCCGGAGAAGTTTTGGCGCATGAGGCAAAAATCTGGCAAAAAGATAATCGCCCGCTGCATTTAATACTGGGCATGAAGGGGGATAAAAATCCGCGGGACTTCCTCGCCCCCCTCGTCCCCTATATTGCGAGCATCACAGTGATTCCCTTGCGCGGTGTCGGCCCGTGCCTCACAAAAACGAGCATTCAGGCCGTGATACCGGATATAAACATTCGCGCCGCCGATCATATCCATGATGCGCTCAAGAGCCTTAAAGCCGCGAATACCGGCCATGAAAGCCAAAATGCGCGCATCCTCATTACCGGATCGCTTTATCTGGGCGAACAAATTCTTTAAACCACCATAAAGACGCCTTTTTCTTGCCAAATTACTTTTGCAAAATCTAGAAAGATAAATTGAGAATAGCGCAAACTCGCATAGTTTTATTTTGCAGTAGGCGCTAGCGACGAAGCGTATAAGATAATACGTTAGGAGCGCAGCAACACACTGCAAAATAATAGAAAGTGAGTTTCCCCATGGCAAAAGCCAATATAGCCCTGGTCGATGATGACCGTAATATTTTGACATCCGTATCCATGGCGCTCGAGGCCGAGGAGTTTAATGTCAAAACCTATAGTGACGGCGAAGCGGGCCTTGCGGGGCTTTTGGCCAATACGCCGGATCTGGCGATACTGGATATTAAAATGCCGCGTATGGATGGCATGGAATTACTCACGAAGTTGCGCGAGAAATCGGCCGTGCCCGTTATTTTCCTCACATCCAAGGATGACGAGCTGGATGAGGCGATGGGTTTGCGTATGGGCGCGGATGATTACATCACCAAGCCTTTTTCCCAGCGTTTATTGCTGGAGCGTATTAACGCCTTGCTGCGCCGCCAATCGCTAGCCGGCACAAAAGACACGGCGAAAGAAGAGGCCGAGAAGATTACGCGCGGCGATTTAATGCTGGATGATGCGCGCCATTTATGCGCATGGAAGGGGCAGCCGCTCAACCTTACCGTGACGGAATATTTGCTGATTAAGGCGCTTGCCGAACGCCCCGGCCATGTAAAAAACAGAGATCAGTTGATCAATATGGCCTATGGTGAGAATATCTATGTAGATGACAGAACAATCGATTCGCATATAAAACGTGTTCGCAAAAAATTCAAAGCCCTCGACCCGGAGTTCGACTACATCGAAACACTCTACGGAGTCGGATATAAATACCGGGAGCAATGAAGCCCCGGGCGATGACCGCGCGCGCTGGTTTCGCGCCGGAAAGAAGCTGCGCAATAAAGGCGAGCGGCGCGAGATTGACCGCTTTCTTGATTATTATTGGGGCGGGCCCGAGCGGCGTATAACCGGCCTGACGCTGCGTATCATCGGCGTGAATGCCATTGCGTTGCTTATGCTGGTTCTGGGTATTTTATATCTTGGCCAATATCAAAACAGCCTTATTCAGGCGCGCCTTGAAACATTTAAAACCGAAGTCGAGCTGGTTTCCGCCGCCATTTCCGAAGGCGCGATCGAGCGGTTTCGTGATCCGTCATACTTTATTGGCCCCTTGGGCCGCCACGAACGTCCGCTGCGCCCCGAGATTATTCGCAGGCTTTCATACGATCAGGGCCGTAAAATGGTGCGCCGCCTGAGCGATACAATGGGACGGCGCATTCGCCTGTTCAATGAAGACGGGGAATTAATCGCCGATTCGCATACGCTGGGCGGGCCGAACTCCCAAGTGCAGATGGTGGAGCTGGCGCCGCATAAACCGACATTGCAAAGCGTGGAGATTTTAAAAGATATGGCCGGATGGGTGCTGGATTTAATGCCCAAGCGCCGCGTTTTGCCGCCTTACCCGCAAATTGAGCAGCCCAAATTTGCCTTTGCCTACCCTGATGCGCAGCGATCATTGGAAGGCGGGATCAGCATTTCCGCCTGGACTAACGAGGATGATCATATTTTCCTGTCTGCCGCCGCGCCCATCCATACGCTGAAAAAAGTGAAAGGCGTTGTGCTGCTCACGCGCGCCGCGCCGGATATCGAGGCCGATATCGCCAATGTCTGGCTGGATGTATTGCGCATTTTTGCCGGCACGTTGGTGGTAACAATTTTGCTGTCTATCTACCTCTCCGGCATTATTGCGCGCCCGCTAAGACGTCTTTCAAAAGCCGCCGAATCCGTGCGTATCGGCAACGCCACCGCCGAGGATATCCCCGATATGCGTGGCCGCCATGATGAAATCGGCGATCTGTCGGGCGTACTGCGTGATATGACGGCGGCTTTGTGGGAACGCATGGACGCAATGGAGCGCTTTGCTGCCGATGTCTCGCATGAGCTGAAAAATCCGCTGACATCCTTGCGTAGCGCCATTGAAACGGCGGCGCGCATCGAAGATAAGGAAAAGCGCGAAAAGCTGATGGAGATTGTTATGCATGATGTGGCGCGGCTGGACCGGCTCATCACCGATATCTCCAACGCCTCGCGGCTGGATACCGAGCTTTCGCGCGAGGCCTTTGCCCCCACCGACATCAAAGAAGCGCTGCATCATTTGCTCAATATTTATCGTGATCCGCTTGCGCGCAGCGAACAGCCGCAAAGCAATAGCGCGGTGATTGCAGAGCGCAATATAGAGGTACGCCTGAATATTCTAAGCCACCATAATATGGTGATCATGGGCAATGAGGGCCGCCTTGTTCAGGTCTTCCAGAATTTGCTGTCAAATGCGCTGTCTTTCTCGCCTGACGGCAGCATCATTAATATCTCCGCGCTGTGTGACGGGGGCACTGATGGGGGCAATATCCATATCGTATTCGAAGATCAGGGGCCGGGTATTCCCGCCGCCAAGCTGGATACAATATTCGAGCGCTTTTATTCCGAGCGCCCCGCCCATGAAGATTACGGCCATCATTCGGGGCTTGGCCTGTCAATTTGCAAACAAATTATCGATGCCCATAGGGGGCGGATTTTCGCGGAGAACATCAATAGCGAGCCAGGCCATATCAAGGGCGCGAGCTTTCATGTTATATTGAAACGGTCCTCATAAGATTGATGGGCGCAAGTTTAACTTAGGCAATTAAAGGCAGCTTTTTGTGGCGCAAGCACCAGATATAACCATCATTACCGGCCTGTCGGGCGCGGGAATATCCAGCGTTCTCAAGGCGCTGGAGGATCTGGGTATGGAGGTATTTGATAATTTCCCCCTCACCCAGTTTGACGCATTGATCAATGAAAGCCGCGATGATGGCGCGCCCATTGCCATTGGTGTTGATACACGTACACGCGGTTTTTGCGCGGTCGCCTTGATGGGGGTGGCGGAAAAATACGGCGCCAAGCTGGTATTTCTAACGTGCGATGATCAAGAGCTGCAAAGGCGTTTCACCGAAACGCGGCGCCGCCACCCCTTGGCCAAAGACCGCCCCGTACGTGTGGGGATCGCGCAAGAGCGTACGCTTCTCAAAGACGTACAAAATGCGGCCGATCTGGTTTTTGATACCACAACATTATCCGTCCATGATTTGCGGCATTTAATGGAGGGGCATTTTGAAACGCGCGCTGACGGGAAAATGACCATTACGATGATGTCATTTGGTTTCAAACATGGCGCGCCGCGCGAGGCCGATATTGTCATGGATGTGCGGTTTGTAAAAAATCCGCACTGGGTGGATGCGCTGCGCCCGCTCAGCGGGAAAGACGAGAAAGTCGGTAATTATATTGATCTTGACCCGCATTTCCCTGAATTTATAGGTAACTTCAAACGTCTGGTTGAGCCGCTCTTGCCGCGTTATGAGGGGGAGGGGAAGAATTATCTTACCATTGCCATTGGCTGTACCGGCGGGCGGCACCGCTCGGTTTATACCGCCGAGCAACTAAGCCGGTGGCTGCGCGATCTTGGCCGTACGGTTTATATTGACCATCGCGATTTAAAGGAATAATTAGCCGTTCGTGTGGTCTAGGCCACGCGCAGGAGCGGCTTGCTGTGTTAAACCATTTGCATTTTGTGCCACACCAAGGCCAACATCAAAAGGACTGATGCCACTGCGACCCTTCGTCCCTGCATTGAAAGTAAATTGATCATTAAAATTAATCATTAAGAACACCTTTCTCTAATACCAAAATTGCATTTTCTTTCGACACGCCGTCACCATCATAGGTGCGAAAAATAATTTTCGACGGATCATTATCATTTTTGCGCGGCACCACATTGAACAGCAGCCGCGTATCGGTTTTATCCTTCAAATCCATCAAATCTTTCTTGCCATTCATCAGGCGCGTCAGATTATTCAGCTTAAGCTCCGTCAAATCCGCATCTTCGTCGGTATCGAGCAAAGTATAATCGCCCACAGGCTCGTAATCGCCGTTCCGGCCCTTATAATCTTTAAACTCAAAGATCTGAAATGCGTGCGGCACAAGCGGGTTACGCTTGTGTATGTAACGGGGCTTTTCGCCTTTCTCGTTGAAATTCAAACTCATGCTTCATATTATGGCGTCAAAAGGTTAAAAAAACCTTAGTTTTTGTATGAATTTAGACTTGATTTGTAACCCCCCAGCGCCCACATTCATCAGGCGATTAAACCCTTGTTATTGGAGAGAAAAATGACAGCCCAGCCCGCAACACCGACAAATGCCGCCAATGAAGATTACAAGGTAAAAGATATTTCTTTGGCCGCATGGGGCCGTAAAGAGATCGAATTGGCCGAGGTTGAAATGCCCGGCCTGATGGCCACGCGGGAGGAATACGGCAAGCAGCAGCCCCTTAAGGGTGCGCGCATCGCCGGCTGTTTGCATATGACCATTCAAACGGCCGTGTTGATTGAAACATTGCAGGCTTTGGGCGCCGAAGTGCGCTGGAGCAGCTGTAATATCTTCTCCACCCAAGATCACGCCGCCGCCGCTGTGGCCGCCACCGGAACGCCCGTTTTTGCCTGGAAAGGCATGGATGACGATGAGTTTTGGTGGGCGATTGACCAGACAATCGAAGGGCCCGATGGGCCGGACGGGAAGTGGGTTCCCAATATGATTTTGGATGATGGCGGCGATTTAACCGTGCGCATGCACGAGAATTTCCCGCATCTTTTAGATGGCGTGAAGGGCCTGTCCGAGGAAACGACAACGGGCGTGCTGCGCCTTAATGAAATGGCCAAAGCGGGCACATTGAAATGCCCCGCCATTAACGTGAATGATTCCGTGACCAAATCGAAATTCGACAATAAATATGGCTGCCGCGAGAGCCTTGTGGATGCGATTCGCCGCGCCACAGACGTAATGATGTCCGGCAAGGTCGCGTTTGTCGCGGGCTTTGGCGATGTGGGTAAGGGCAGCGCCGAGTCCCTGCGTCAGGCCGGTTGCCGCGTCATGGTCTCCGAAGTTGACCCGATTTGCGCGCTGCAGGCCGCAATGGAAGGTTACGAAGTTGTCACCATGGAAAATGCTGCGCCGCGCGCCGATATTTTTGTGGCCGCGACAGGCAATAAAGACATTATTACCGTCGATCACATGCGCGACATGAAGGATAACGCCATTGTTTGTAATATTGGCCACTTTGATAATGAAATTCAGGTCGAGCCGCTGCGTAATATGAAATGGACGAATATCAAGCCGCAGGTTGACCAGATCGAATTTCCTGACGGCAAGCGCATTTTGCTGCTGGCCGAAGGGCGTTTGGTCAATCTGGGTTGTGCCACAGGTCACCCTTCCTTTGTGATGAGCGCCTCTTTCACCAACCAGACGCTGGCGCAGATCGAGCTATGGAAGAATGCCGATGCGTATGAAAACAAAGTGTACGTGTTGCCGAAGCATCTCGATGAAAAGGTGGCCGCGCTGCATCTCGAGAAGGTCGGCGCGATGCTTTCGACGCTCACAGAAGATCAGGCTGATTATATCGGCGTTGAAACAAAAGGCCCGTTCAAAAGCGAAAATTACCGGTATTAAGATTTGTCTTTTCATCTTGTCTTTTAAACCATCACGCCTACACTATTGGGCGTGAGTAAGCCCGCCAAAAAATCCAAAACGACATTTCTGGGCCGCCTTCTTGGCGGCGCAGGGCCGAGCGCGGCTTCGCTGGCCGAGGATAAGGCGCGGCTAGAAGCGTTTTTGGGCGCATTCCCGGGCGAGTATTGCGGCTGGGCGGGGGATGGCTCCGTGGCATATAGCGCGGGATTTTGCGGAATTCTCGGCCTTGATCAAATCGAAGGGCTACATGATATTCAATCGTGTCTGCAAGGCGCCGATGCCGCGACATTGGAGAATTTATTTGGCCGCCTGCAAGCACAGGGGCTTAAGTTTTCAACATTACTCACCGCGCAAAATGGCGAACACGCCTATCAATTCTCCGGCGCGCGCGGGCAAGACATAAGCGGGCAAGATCATTTCAATGTCTTGTGGGTCGAGGATAAAACCGCCGACCACAGCGCATCGGCGCGCAAACAAGAAGAAGAGGCAAGCCAAAATGACCGCCTTCAGCTTTTAGAGAATTCGTTTGAAACGATGCCGTGGCCCGCCTGGATTCGCGGCCATGACGGGCATATTAGCTGGTGCAACAATGCATACGCCAAGGCGCTGGATTCGGATGCGCCCACAATTATCAAAGAGCAGCGCGAGCTCCTCCCCCCGCCGCGCAAGAAAAAAGGCGAAAAAGCCAAGCCGGGCAGTTTGGAGTTGGGCAAATTAGCGATTGAAACCGCTCAGGAGCAATCAACGCAAGCCCATCTTATTATTGGCGGAAAACGGCTTTATATGCAGTTTCGCGAAACGCCGCTCCCTTGTAAGCGCATGACGCTGGGCCTTGCCGAAGACATTACCCGCGAGGAAGAATTGCAAGGCGAGCTTGACCGTTATCAGGCGACCAACCGCGAATTATTAGGCCAGCTCAGCACGGCCATCGGATTATATAATAGCGACCAGCAACTTGAATTTTATAATTCCGCCTTTGCCCGCCTATGGGGTCTGGAAGAAGGCTGGCTGAACAAAAAGCCGCGCCTTGCCGATATCATGGAGAAATTGCGCGAGCGTCGGCGCCTACCCGAGCAAGCCGATTTCCGCAGCTTTAAGGATAGTTGGCTGGGTATGTTTACCGCGCTGATCGAGCCGCATGAGGAGATGCTGTATTTGCCCGGCGGCGAGGCGCTACGTATGCTGGCCGTGCCGCAATCGACCGGCGGCCTTATGATGACATTCGAGGATGTGACCAGCAATCTAGAGCTGGAATCCTCATATAACACATTGATCGCGGTGCAAAAGGAAACGCTGGATAATCTGGGTGAGGGCGTCGCCGTGTACGGCCCTGATGGGCGCTTGAAGCTATGGAATCCGGCCTTTAGCCGCCTATGGGATCTCAACCCCGAGGATCTGGATGGCGAGCCGCATATCAGCCGCGTGACCGAGAAAATGAAAGGCTTTTTCAAACCCGAAGAATGGGAAGAGCGTCAGGCCGAGCTTATTGGCAAGGCGCTGGACCGTATCATGCATGAGGGCCGCCATACGCGCATGAATGATACCCAAATCAATTACACCACCGTGCCGCTGCCCGATGGGGGTGTACTTGTCACGTACAGCGATGTGACCGATAGCGTACGCTTTGAAAATGCCTTGCGGGAAAAGAATGCCGCGCTTGAGGCGGCCGAGCGCTTGAAAATGGATTTCCTTGCCAATGTTTCCTATCAATTGCGCACGCCTTTGAATGCCATTATGGGCTTTAATGAAATTCTGGATCAGGAATATTTCGGCCCGTTAAATGCCCGCCAAAAAGAATATGTGCATGATATGGGTCAATCGAGCCAGCGCTTGCTAGGGCTGATTAATGATATTTTGGATCTCTCGACGATTGAAGCGGGATACATGATTTTGCACAAAGAGCCTGTGAAATTGCGCGATCTCATGGATAATATAGAGGATCTTATGAAAGATTGGGCGCGCAAGCAGCGCCTGAAATTCACCATTAAATGCCCGGCCAATATCGGCGAATTGGAGGCCGATGAACGGCGCCTGAAACAGGCGCTGATTAATTTGATACGCAATGCCATTAATTTCACACCCTCCGGCGGGGAAATTATTGTGGGCGCCGCGCGTAAAAAAGACGGCATTGAATTTACCGTTTCCGATAACGGTATCGGTATTTCACGTGAAAACCAGATGCGTATTTTTAAACCCTTCGAAACCGCGCAAAGGGGCGAAATTAGCGCGCAACCGAGCAGCGCGGCACCCGCACCGGATCCGCAAGATAAAGCGCTGGGGCGCGGCGGCGCGGGATTGGGGCTGTCTTTGGTGAAAAATATTGTGGCCATGCATGAGGGCACGATTGATCTGGATAGTGAAAGCAATAAGGGTACATCCGTACGTGTCTTCCTGCCCTTTCCGCAAAAGACAAAAGTTGATGTCACAAAGATGAAAAAAGACGTGACCGCACCGACCTATCGCGATGCGTAAGGCCTATTCATAGCATGTCGCCCAGAGCTCGTAATCGCCATCAATGCGCAGACTTTCGATCAAAATTTCGCCCTGATCAACGCGTGTTTTACATGAAAATACCGGAAATAATGTTTTGAGCTCAAGTACAACTTTACCGCCCGGATAAAACGGCCCTGTTGTGCAAAATTGGGCGCGATCAAGAAAATCACCGCTTTTTTTGTCGCGCTCGCCCAACGGTAATAATTTAAATGTTGAGCGGTGGCGTGTTTTCAGCCCGTCATCCCGCGGGAAGAAATCGGTTTCAATATGCCCGAAAACCTTATTGGGCGTAGTGTTACGCACAATAAAGCATTGCGGGCTGCCGCTAACTGCCGCGCGTTGATCCTGAAAAGACGGCAATGAAGGGGGCGCGGGCAAGCCTTGCGCAAATGCGGCGGCGGGCCAAAGCAAAAGGGTGAGTAGAAGCATTTTTTTCATGAGATCAGTTTAACACAGGAAAATAAAAATCGTACACTTAGCTACGGAGAATCATGGGGCGCATATAGGTCTTAGGGGCCTCGATATGCCGCAAACGGAGTAAAATGGAATATATCGCCAAAAATATCGCGCAAACCGAGAAATATGCCGAAAATATCGCAAAAAACCTGCAAAAAAGCAATATTTTGCTTATAAAAGGGGGATTAGGCGCCGGAAAATCTGTATTTTGCCGCAAGATTATACGGGTTCTATCAAATAATAATGATTTAGAGGTACCAAGCCCGACTTTTACGCTCGTGCAGACCTATGACACGCCACTTTGCCCTGTTTGGCATTTTGATCTTTACCGCCTGAAAGACCCCGAGGAAATATACGAGCTTGGGTGGGATGATGCACTATCCGGCGGCATTATGCTGGTGGAGTGGCCGGAGAGATTGGGGCATTTAGCCCCGCAAAAGCGACATTTTTGTATCGATATCGATATAATAAATGGCGAGCAAGGCGCGCGAAAAATAACCATGACCGAGGCAGGCAAAGAATAATGGCGCAAAACGAAATTCATCAGGCTTTTATTTTATGCGCAGGTATAGGCTCGCGGCTGCGGCCTTATACGCTGGAGCGCCCCAAGCCGCTGGTGGCGGTAAACGGCAAGAGCCTGCTGGCACGTACGCTTGAGCATTTACGCGCCACGCATATTGATAAGGTCGTCCTTAATACGCATTATCTGGCGGATCAAATAAAAGACGCGGCGCGCGATATTACGGCGCCGCACATTATTCTCTCCCATGAGGAGGAATTGCTGGATACGGGCGGGGGCATCCGCAAAGCCCTTCATCATTTTGGCGGGCAGGGTTTTTTCGTCCTGAGCGGTGACGGCCTATGGGAGAATGCAGACCAGCAAAACACGCTTATGGCGATGAAGGCCGCATGGGATCCCGATAAAATGGATATTCTTATGCTGTTGCAGCCTGCCCAAGGCATGACACTCACCAAAGGCGTAGGCGATTATGATTTGGCTAAAAACGGCCAAGCTACTCGTTCATTAGAACGTACAGGTGATTATATGTTCACCAGCATTCGCATTAATAGCGCCCGCATTTTTGATGATGCGCCGCCCGATCAAGCCTTTTCCTATCTTCAATTAATGGACGCCGCGCAGGAACAAGGGCGGCTTTACGGGTTGGTGCATGAAGGAAATTGGCACCATATCAGTACGCCCGATGATTTACAGGCCGTGCGCGATGAATATGAAGAGCGCGGCGCATGAGCAATATTTACACAATCAAGGCGGGATGCCCCTTTGCCGATACATTGGCCCGCAGCCTTTTGAGCGATGCCGGAAATTGCAGTGATTCCCAAAACCTAGCCCACACGCAAATATTGCTGCCGACGCGGCGCGGTATCCGTAACTTGCAAGATAGCTTTGTTAAACATGCACCGGGCAGCGCGCTTTTGCTGCCGCGCTTGCAGACATTCGGCGATATTGACGAGGAGGATTTAACCCTCTCGCTGATGGCGCATAGCGATAGTGACGCGCTGGCTGATATTCCGCCCGCCATGCCCCCTTTAAAGCGGCGCATTTTATTGGCACGCCTGATTATGGGTCTGGAGACGTACAGGCAAGGATTTGATAGCGCCTTGAAACTCGCGGCGGCTTTGGGTGATTTTATCGACCAGCTTTATATTGAAGAGCTGGATTTCGCGGCGCTACCCGATATTGTCCCGCAACAAGAGCTTGCGGCGCATTGGAATATCACGCTGAAATTTCTCGAAATTTTAAGTGAAAGCTGGCCGGAGATTTTATCCACGCACGGCATGATTGATGCGGCTGACCGGCGCTCGCGTCTTATTCGCCTGCTGGCCGGACATTGGGAAGAAAACCCGCCAACCCATAAAATCATAGCCGCAGGCTCTACCGGCTCCGTTCCCGCCACGGCGCGATTAATGGATGTGGTCTCCAAACTGCCGGACGGGCATGTGATTTTGCCCGGCCTTGATCAGGATATGAGCGATGAGGATTGGAGCGCGATCGAGCCATCCCACGCGCAATATGGCCTAAAGCAGTTACTGGCGCGGCTGGATTGCCCGCGCGGGGCGGTGAAAGACTGGCCCGCCACAGACACGTACGGCGCACATACGGCCCGCCATAAACTGATGAGCCTGATGTTAAAACCCGCGGCAAGTACAACGGACTGGCAAAACCTTAACGATAATAAAGACGCGCAAAGCGAGATAAAAAAAGCGCTGGAAAATGTTTCCTATATCCCGTGTGAAACACCGCAGGAAGAGGCGCAGATTATCGCGCTGGCGCTGCGTGATGCGCTGGAGAACCCGCAGCAGACCGCCGCGCTGATCACGCCCGACCGCATATTGGCGCGCCGCGTCGCCGCCGCCTTGCAGCGATGGAATATCGCCATTGATGATTCGGCGGGGCAAAGCCTTATCCACCAACCGGCAGGGCTTTTTTTACGGCTGGTGATTGAAACGGCGTTAACGGGCTTTGCGCCGGTCACAATGCTCGCGCTGCTGAAGCATCCTTTATGCCTTCCAGAAATGGCCGCCGCAGATAAAGCCGCGCTCGTCGCGCAATTAGAGGTCACTGCCTTGCGCGGTTTACCGCCCAAAACGGGTATAGAGGGGCTGGCCGCGCGCCTTGAAGCGCATAATGTAACGCATACTATCCTGCCGCGCCTGCGAGAGGCCTTTGCGGCTTTAAATGAGGTTTTGGCCGCCAATAGCGCCCCCTTTGACGAGATATTGAACGCCCATATAACATGCGCGGAAATATTAGCGGGCACCGATAAATTATGGCGCCGCACGGACGGGCAAAGCGCGGCGCAATTTATCGCGGAGATGAACGGCCATAGCGCCACAATCGGCATCATTGCGCCGGGCGATTATAAGGCCGCCTTCACCGAATTGCTCTCGGCGGTTACATTGCGCCCGGCCTATGGCACGCATCCACGGCTGAAAATCCTCGGGCAGCTCGAGGCGCGTTTGGTGCAGGCCGATATTATGATTTTAGGGGGCCTGAACGAGGGAAGCTGGCCCGCCGATAGCGGCTATGATCCGTGGATGTCGCGCCCGATGCGCAAGGAATTCGGGCTTCCGGCGCTGGAGCGTTCTGTCGGTCTGGCCGCCCATGATTTTTGTCAGGTATTTTGTACGCCGCGCATTATCATGACCCGCGCCAAGCGCGTTGATGGCGCGGCCAGTGTTCCCTCGCGCTGGTTGGTGCGGCTTGAAACTGTGATGGAAGCCGCAGGGCTATCCGAAGCGGCCTTCGCGCCAACGCCTTACAAATATTGGGCGAGCAGCATCGACAAGGCCGGAACGCTGAGCCCTGTTTCGCGCCCCGAACCGGCCCCGCCCGCAGCCGCGCGCCCCAAAGCGCTGTACGCGACCAAGATCGAGAAATGGTTGCAGGATCCCTATAGTATTTACGCGCAATATATTTTGAAATTACGCAAAAAGCAGCCTTTGGAAAAGGATATGGATGCGGCCGATCAGGGTAATTTATTGCATAAAATTCTGGAGCGTTATGCCGCGCAAAACGATGAACTGCATGATGATCCGCTTGCTGCGCTATGCGAGATTGCCACGCAAATCATTGATGAAATGGATATGACGGAAAGCTTGCCAGGGTTTTGGTGGCCGCGCTTTAAAAAGCTGTCAGAATTTTTGATCCGTCACGAAGACCAATGGCGCAAAAATGCCGCCCTTGCCGCCACAGAGGCGCGCGGATCAATTGCGTTGCAAGGCGCCGCGTTCACGCTTTCGGCCATTGCTGACCGTATTGACCGCATGAATGACGGCTCTTACGCGCTGATTGATTATAAATCCGGCGGCACGTACAGCGCAGGGAAAATCAAATCCGGCGCCTTGCCGCAATTACCCTTGGAGGGGCTGATATTACGCGGCGGGGGCTTTGATAAAATCGGAAAAGGCCGCATTGGCGCGCTGTCTTATTGGGTGCTTAGCGGGGGCCGCGAGGCGGGAAAAATTGATACGTTGGATAAGGACATGGACGAGGTTTTACAAAGCACGCATGATAATCTTGTCGCGCTGGTTAATTGCTTTTGTGATGAAAATACGCCCTATCTGAGCGTGCCGCGCGCCGCGCATATTCCGCGTTTTAATGATTACGAGCATCTTGCCCGCATTAAAGAATGGAGCGCCCAGGATGACGCGGAAGGAGAGGCCACATGAGCGTAAAATCTACAAATCCCGCGAATAATAATACTGCGGATGCAGAAAATGCCGCCCTTCAAAAACCGCGCGAGATTGACCCCAATGTCATGCAACGGCGCGCCGCCGCGCCCGATAGCTCTGTTTGGGTCGGTGCCTCGGCGGGGACAGGGAAAACCAAGGTTCTCACCGACAGGGTTTTGCGGTTATTACTGCCGCGCGGCAAAGACCAGCCCGGCACGCCCGCGCATAAAATCCTGTGCCTGACCTTCACGAAAACCGCCGCCAGCGAGATGTCATTGCGCATTCACCAAACACTGGCGCGATGGGCCGTTTTGCCCGAAGAGGCGCTGCAGCAAACGCTGTCACAATTATTGGGCCGCGCGGCCTATGATTACGAAATGACGCAGGCGCGGCAGCTTTTTGCGATGGTTGTCGATAGCGGCGCTGGTTTGCAAATCATGACAATCCATTCATTTTGCCAATCGGTCTTGGGGCGCTTTCCGCTAGAGGCCGGATTAATTCCCTATTTCAATGTTCTGGAGGAAGGCGATGCGCGGGCGCTTTTAACAATGGCGCGCAATCACGTAATTAATGAGCCGCGCGAGGCGGATGAGCCGTTATCGACCGCGCTGGCGCGGTTGACCGATTGGTTGAATGAAGAGCAATTTGAACAAATTATCGGCAATATCATGAAAGAGCGCGGGCAGCTTGCGCGCCTATTGAAAGAGACTTTCGGCCCCGAGGGCATGCATGAAAATCTGTGCCGCTTGCTGGATATTCCCGCATCTTTGGACGAGGATACATTGATCACGCAGGCTTGCGCGCAAATTAACGAGGATGCAGCGGCGCAAGCCGCGCGCGCATTGGGCGAGCATGGCGGCGTCAATGATCAAAAGCGCGCCGCAGCGTTAGTCGCGTTTTTACAGCGCCCCCAAGATACGCGCTTCGCACATTTTGATGATTATATGCGCGTTTTTGTCACCGCAAATTACGAAGCATATAAAAGCATGGCAACCAAGGCCGTGCAGGCGGCCGCCCCCGATATTGTTGCGTTCATGGAAGATGAGTGCGAGCGGATTTTAATCATTCTCGAACAAAAGCGCCGCGTTGTTGCCGCGCGCCTGACCGCAGATCTGATGAGCATCGGCAGCGCCATTGCCGATGAATATGAACGCCGTAAATCCCGTCAGGGCACGCTGGATTTTGATGATCTCATTTTGAAAACGGCGGCGCTTCTCGGCACAAAAAGCATGGCCGGATGGGTGCATTATAAAATGGATCAGGGGCTTGATCATATATTGATCGATGAGGCGCAAGACACAAATCCCGAGCAATGGGAGATTGCCCGCGCGCTGGCCGAGGAGTTTTTTGCCGGGCTGGGATCGCGTGATTATATGAGCGAAAATGCGCCGCGAACCGTATTTGTTGTGGGCGATGAAAAGCAATCTATTTACTCCTTCCAGCGCGCCTCGCCCGAGGCGTTCGATGAAATGCGCGATTTATTCGCCGCGCGCATACAAGATGCCGCGCAAAAATGGGACGAGGTAGCGCTCAATATTTCTTTTCGCTCTACCGCCCCCGTGCTGGAATTGGTTGATAAAGTGATTTCCCACGCGCGCCTGCACCGCAAGGATATTGTGCAAGACCACCAGTCTTTCCGTAACGGACAAGCGGGTCACCTTGCGCTGTGGCCTGTATTGACCAGCGATGACGACCCCGCCAGCGCGCTGTGGGAGCCGCCAATCACCGTTGAAGATACACGCAGCGGCGCCGCAAAAATGGCCGAGCATGTCGCCGAGCAAATCAAAGGCTGGCTGGATGCAAAAGAAGTTTTGCAATCACATGACCGCCCGATCGAGGCGGGCGATATCATGATTTTAGTGCGTACGCGTAATGCCTTCGCGCAGCAGCTTACGCGCGCCCTGAAACTGCGTGATATACCATTGGCCGGCCATGACAGAATGGTTTTGGGCGAGGAATTAGTCATTGAAGATTTGTTATCATTGGGCGAATTTGCCTTGTTGCCCGATGATGATTTAACGCTCGCAAGCCTTTTGAAATCACCGCTTATCGGGCTGGATGAGGATCAATTATTCGCGCTATGCCATGACAGGCCGGGCTCTTTATGGGCACGCGTACAGAGCGTACACCCCGAAATTACCCGCTATTTACAAGATTGGACGCGCCGCGCCGCGCATATGCGGCCCTTTGAATTTTTCAGCCGCGCCTTGCAAATGCCCTGCCCCCCTGATGATAAAAGCGGGCTGCGGGCGCTCAAAACCCGTTTGGGGGATGATATAACCGACCCTGTCGATGAGTTTTTAGGTCAGGCTTTGCAATTTGAAAATACCCATCTGGCCAGCTTGCAGCATTTTATACAGCATCAGCGCCACGAGCATCACGTCATTAAGCGCGAAATGGAAGGCGCCAAAGACGATCACGGCGGGCAGGTACGTATCATGACCGTTCATGGCGCCAAGGGATTGCAGGCGCCCATCGTTATTTTGCCCGACACAATGCGCGTGACGCGCGGCGCGGCCAATAAGGCCGATACGCGCCTATTATGGCCGGCCAGCACCGCATTGCCGCTGCCGCTTTTTGCCCCGCGCAAGGATATGGAGCCGCAAATATACCGCGATGCCAAAGACCATGAAGCGGCGCGGGCGGATGAGGAATACCGGCGCTTGCTGTATGTCGCCATGACGCGGGCGGAAGAGCGGCTTTATGTGGGCGGGTATGCCGCCAAGCGTACACCGATGGAGGATTCGTGGTATTTCGATGTGAAAAAGGGCTTTGAGTCCCTGCGCGGTAGCGCCTATTTCACCGAGCATGAAGACGGCACATTGATATATGACAGGCCGCGCGTGAAAGAGCCCGATAAGGTGGCGCAGGATCATAAGGCGGTCCGAGAGCGCGACAATGAAGCCCCGCCTGCATGGCTGCACCGTGATGCGCCGCCCGAGGCCGCCGCGCCGGGTATGATCGTGCCCTCGCGCCTTAGTAATGATGATAAGAGCGATGGTGAGAGCTTTAGTGAGGGCGGTGTGCCCGTAAACTCGCCGATCAGCGCGGATAATCAATACCGGTTCTTGCGCGGAAATATCACCCATAAATTATTGGAGCTGTTGCCCGAAATTCCTCCCGATAAACGCAAAAAGGCTGCGTTGAATTTTACCCGCCGCTATGGCGCCGCGCTGCCCGCCGCAACGCAAAGCGATACAGCCGAGGAAGTTCTGCGCATATTGGAGCACCCCGAATTTAGCGCTATTTTCGGGGCGGGGTCGATAGCCGAGGTCGCGCTAAGCGGGCTGGTTGATGATAAAAACGTCATGAGCGGCCAAATTGACCGCTTGCTTATTACGCCGCGCCAAATCATGATTATCGATTACAAAACCAACCGCGCGCCGCCCGCAAGCCCCGCCGATATTCCCGCCATTTATATCAACCAAATGCGCAGCTATTGCCAGGCGCTGCAGGCAATTTACCCGCAGCGAAGCATTTCATGCGCATTATTGTGGACAGATGGCCCTGAGCTAATGGTTATCCCGCCTGCAATTTTATAAGCGGGCAGAGGAGCCTTGACCCCGCGCATTTCATATCACATATATAAGTGAGTATTCATTTAATGAGAAAGGACATTGATATGTCGAGCGTTGCCGTCACAGATGAAAATTTTGAAGCTGAAGTTCTGAAATCCGACACCCCCGTTGTTGTGGATTTTTGGGCGGAATGGTGCGGCCCGTGTAAGCAGCTTTCGCCGCTGGTTGACGAGCTTGCCTATGAAATGTCGGGCAAGGTCAAAGTCGTTAAGGTGAATATCGATGAAAGCCCCGAAGCACCGACTAAATACGGCGTACGCGGCATTCCCACATTGATGGTGTTTAAAGACGGTCAACTGGTCGATACGCGCGTTGGCGGCATGCCCAAAAGCCAACTTACCGAATGGGTCGAAGGCGCGATTTAACATTCTTCCCAATTTATCGCCTGAACATCGATGCCCCTCGCTGACGTAGATTTCTACGCGGCACTTGTCGCGCCTTGTCAGACAATAAATTGCTTCGACTGTTCGGAAATAATTATTCTTTCGGTGCGCCGAGCGCGCTGAGCACCATGATAATTTGGCGGCCTTCCATCTTCGGCTCGAGATCGACCTTGCCGACATCGGATAATTCTTCGATCATGCGTTTAAGCAGATCATAACCGATATTCTGATGCGCCATTTCGCGGCCACGAAACCGCATTGTGACTTTAACTTTATCGCCATTATCGAGGAATTTGCGCGCATTACGCATTTTAACGTTATAATCATGCTCCTCAATGCCCGGGCGGATTTTCACCTCTTTGACATCAACGGTTTTTTGCTTTTTACGCGCTTCGTTGGCTTTTTTCTGTTGCTCGTATTTATACTTGCCGTAATCGAGAATTTTACAAACGGGCGGCGCCGCATTGGGGGAAATTTCAACCAGATCAAGGCCGACTTCTTCCGCAAGCTCAAGGGCTTTTGGGACGCTTAGAACGCCGAGCATTTCACCTTCGGCGCCAACAACGCGGATTTCATCGGCAATAATATTTTCATTTACACGGGGGCCGTCATTGCGGCGCTGTGGGGTCATTGGTCTACGAATTGTAATCTCTCCTTCATATTGTTGTGGGTACCGTAAAGTATAAACGGGCTTTACGAAGATACTATTAATAAGGATGTTTCCCGCCCCGCGCAAGCTTTATAGCGGCCGAGCCATGCGGCTTTATTCAGGTAGCGGGATAAATTCATCATCGCCGGCCACTTTATCAAAGCGTCCTTGCGTCCAGTCTTCCTTGGCTTGATCAATGCGCTCCTTTGAGGAAGAAACAAAATTCCACCAAATATGCCGATCACCATCCATGGCCGCCCCGCCCATCAGCATAAGACGTACAGGGTGCTCCAAGGCTGTGATGATAATATGATCACCGGGGCGCAGCACCAAAAGCTGCATCGGGTCATACACCGCGCCGCCAATATCAACCTTGCCGTCCAGCGCATAGATCGCCCGCTCCTCGGTGGTTGTGGGAACCTCCAGTGTTACGCCGGGCTCCAGATGGACATCAACGTAAAGCGTATCGGAATATGTCTGTACGTCTGCCGTACGTCCGAAAAGCGAGCCCATAATCACGCGCGCGCTCATCCCTTCATATTCCAGCAAAGGTAGCTCTTTTTTACCCGTATGTTGGAAACACGGCGCACATTCTTCTTGATCCTGCGGCAGCGCCAGCCATGATTGAATGCCGTATAAATGCGAGGGGTTTTGGCGAATATCGCGGCCCGTACGTTCGGAATGGGTGATGCCTTTTCCGGCAGTCATGATATTCACATCGCCTGGTAAAATGCGCTGCTCATAGCCCAGCGAATCCTTATGATCCAGCGAGCCATCAAACAAATATGTCACGGTAGAAAGCCCGATATGCGGGTGCGGGCGCACATCAACGCCTTGGTTTGTGAGAAATTCGCCCGGCCCCATCTGGTCCCAGAAAATAAACGGGCCGACCATGCGGCGCTCCTTTGATGGCAGCGCGCGGAACACTTCGAAATTGCCGATATCACCGCTGCGCGGGATAATGATCTGCTCGGGCGTGTTGGAAAGCTGGCTCATAAAAGGCTAATTTAGAACCCAGATGGAATAATTCAAATAGGCGGCGAAACTGCCCCACAAAAATGTCGGCACAATAAGAAGCGCAACCACGCGCGCCTTATTCCATGACGCGGCAATCAAAGCCAGCATTACGATATCCAAAACAACAATCCACCAAAAGCCGATAGCTATTTGTTGCGCGCCGAAGAAAACAAAGCTCCAGCCCCAATTTAAAATCATATGCACCCAGTACAGCGCGAATGCGGGCTTCATCCCCTCTTCATTGCGGCGTGTCCAGACCAGCCAGCCAGCCAGCGCGAGCATGATATAAAGCGTTGTCCACACTAGCGGAAAGGCAATATCGGGCGGGTTTAACGAGGATTTAGCAAGCGTATCGTACCAGCCCATATTCTCGCGCGTCATGCCGCCTATCGCGTATGAAATAACGAGATAGGATAAAATCCAAAGGGCGGGGGCGAGATATTTTTTCATTGGCTTAATATGGCGGTTTGGCGGTTTGGGTTATGGCGGCAATCGCCTCATCCAAATTTTGGACATTTTGGTCTTTCCCGCCTAATTCGCGGATGGCCACGGTGTTTTCCTCGGCCTCGCGCGCGCCCACAACGTACATGTATGGCACTTTGGCGTGGGAATGCTCGCGCACCTTATAGTTGATTTTCTCGTTGCGAATATCCAGCTCGGCGCGGATGCCCGCATCCAATAGTTTTTGCTGTACGTCCCGCGCGTACGTGTCCGCACTCTCGGTCACGGTGGCCACAACCACCTGCGTCGGCGCCAGCCACAGCGGTAATTTCCCCGCATAATTTTCAATCATCACGCCAATGAAACGCTCGAGCGAACCTAAAATCGCGCGGTGCAGCATGACGGGGCGATGCTTGGCACCATCCTCGCCAATATAGGCAGCATCAAGGCGTTCGGGCAAATTAAAGTCAAGCTGCAGCGTGCCGCACTGCCATGTCCGGCCAATCGCATCGCGTATTTGATAATCGATTTTCGGCCCGTAAAACGCGCCCTCGCCCGGATCTTCGCGGAACTCCAAACCGGTTTTCACCAGCGCGGCGCGCAAGCCTTCCTCGGCCTTATCCCACAGCGCATCATCACCAACGCGCGTCTCAGGCCGCAATGACAGCGCCACAGCAACATCATCAAAACCCAGATCGGAATAGACATTTTTCAGCAAATCACAAAAGGCCACGGCCTCATCGGTGATCTGGTCTTCGCGGCAAAAAATATGCGCATCATCTTGGGTAAATTGCCGTACGCGCATCAGCCCATGCAGCGCGCCATGCGGCTCGTTACGGTGACAACAGCCAAATTCCGCCAAACGAACCGGCAGATCGCGGTAGGATTTAATACCCTGATTAAACACCTGTACGTGCGCGGGGCAGTTCATGGGTTTGAGAGCCATGAGCTTGTCAAACGCCTTGTCGCTGACCACGGGGCCATCATCATCACCGCTGGGAATTTCATCGGGCACAACGAACATATTCTCGCGATATTTGCCCCAGTGGCCGGATTTCTCCCATAATTTATTATCAATAAGCTGCGGCGTTTTAATCTCTTTATAACCCGCATCATTCAGGCGGCGGCGGATATACCCCTCCATCTGGTTATAAATCACAAAGCCTTTAGGGTGCCAAAAGACCGAGCCTTGGGCTTCGACCTGAAAATGGAACAAATCCATCTCCGCGCCCAATTTACGGTGGTCGCGCTTTTCGGCTTCCTCGATTTGCAGCATGTACGCGTCGAGCTCTTTTTGGTTGCGCCACGCCGTGCCATATATGCGCGTGAGCATATCGTTATTGCTGTCGCCGCGCCAATAAGCGCCCGCCACCTTGGTGAGCTTAAACACACCGACATGCTTCAGCGAGGGCAAATGCGGCCCAAGACACAGATCAACAAAGCCCGAATCACCTTGATGATAAAGCTGGAAATTATCGTCCTGATCGGTGCCTTCGATGATTTCGACTTTGTAATCCTCGCCGCGCTCTTTGAACGCCGCCACCGTATCGGCCTTGCTATTGAGGGTCTTATGGATGGGCGCGTTTGTTTCCTTGATCTTGCGCATCTCTTTTTCGATGGCTTCCAGATCTTCGATGGAAAGCGGCTCGGGCGTTTCAATATCGTAATAAAACCCGTTTTCAATCGTCGGGCCAATGGCAAGCTTGGCCTTGGGGTATAGATTCTTAACCGTGCGCGCCAAAAGCTGCGCCGTTACTGTGTGGCGCATAATCTCGAGGCCCTCGTCACTATCCATCGTGATGATGCTCAGCGCGGCATTATCATTGATCGGGTCGCATAAATCCCGCTGCTGCCCATCCACGGTGACCGCAATGGCGGCCTTGGCAAGGGATTTGGCAATGCTTTCGGCGATTTCCATGCCGGTAACACCCGCCTCATATTCGCGGGTAGAACCATCTGGCAATGTAATTGTAATTTGTGTCATGCTTCCTTTTTAACTGCCAAGCCGATAAAGGCCAAGGCGTTTTTTATGGTTGTTTATTATAACCTGCGTAAGGGTGAGCCAACATTTTAGGCATCGGATTATCACGATGCGGCCACAAAGTTGCAACAAATGTAAAAAGACGTTTATTTAAACTCGACGAAGATATTATTCCAGCTTTGGCTGCGGCAATTCTAATGGCATCAAAACCAACAATATGGGTAGCCTCTCTAACAATTTCGAATTTTTCAGCTAGCTTCAATGTTTGCGTGTTTTGTTCCTGGTGAGATGAAGCAATGGTGAACCAGTGCAGGCCAAAAATCATTTCAAAAGCATTAATTGGGAAATTTCTTGTTACCGGATTTGATATTCCGTATTCATCAAGGTCATAAAGCCCTTCCCCAAAAGATTCATTATTTGCATTAAAAAATCTGATTTGCACGCTGCGATGCTTATCTTGACTTCTAATAACATCAATTTCTATTGAAAGCGGCACGTGACATGAAATTGATTTCTCTAGGCTTGTAAGGTAGAAGTCACCAGCTTTTTTGCACTCAGCCATAATGGAGTTAACTAACTCTACACGTTCGTCTTTTGGTTCAAA
>Ga0136600_1000396_pt1 | contig 23671 bp, 24 predicted proteins | sample AntRauMFilla2698_FD_104634 | JGI IMG/M metagenome (GOLD analysis project Ga0136600, IMG submission 104634) | Saline lake microbial communities from Rauer Islands, Antarctica - Metagenome Filla 2 #698 | ecosystem: Environmental > Aquatic > Non-marine Saline and Alkaline > Saline | place...
AACAGGCGTAAATTGATAAGATTACAGGGCGTGACTAACTCTTGAACACACTGAAATCGCTTTTACTCTTCTGATTCTGGTAGGTTAGAGTCTTCCACAACATCTAGGTCGAAAGCGTCTTCTACCTCTTCAAAATCTTGGAAATAGGCAATATGAAAAATAGCATCTCCCCTATTCACAAGAGGCATAGAACTCATCCCAATAATTAGACCTTCATTCTTTGCAAAGAGGTCCTCTTCATTGAGACCAAAGGGGTCGGAAACGGTCGCAAGGAGGTCACCCGGCTTTAAGATTTCTCCCAGCTTTCTCTTTGTTACAAAAGATCCACTTCGCGGAGCTCTTACCCAATGACTTGTCTCTGCATAGAAAACATTCTTATTCTTCTTAGGTGTTTTGGTTGTTTTCTTTCTTTTAATTGGGGCGATCATTCCCACTTTTTCAAGCACGCCAAGGCAGCCGTGTAAACCTTGCCTAATTGATAGCTCATCAAAGCGAAGGGCCTCTCCTCCCTCGAAGAGAAGTATACGTACGCCTTCTTTTCTTGCTGCCTCTCGAAGGGAACCATCCCTTAACCTTGAGTTGATATTAACAGTGGCGCCAAAGGCATTTACTAACTCTTTGGTTTCAGGATCATTAACATCTGCACGAATCTGAGGGTAATTCATTCGATTGAGAGCACCCGTATGAAGGTCAATGCCATAGTCAGATTTACGAACGACTTCATCCATAAAAATTTGAGCAATTCTTGCAGCTAAAGACCCTTTCATCGTTCCGGGAAAGCTACGGTTCAAATCTCTACGATCAGGAAGATAGCGTGATTTTGCATTGAAACCAAAAACATTCACAATAGGAGCAAAGATAAGGGTTCCCTTAATTCTCTTTAAGGCTTTATGCCGTCTCAACCTTTTAATGATTTCGACTCCATTGATTTCGTCACCATGAATGGCAGCACTTATGAAGAGAGTAGGCCCCTCCTCCTTTCCATGGACAACTTCAAGTGGAATACTTACTTGAGTATAATCAAAGAGCGAAGCAACCTCTATTTCGAAGAAGTCTCGCTGCCCAGGAAGAAGCTCCTTCCCCGCAATTTTAAAGGGTTCGCGCAAGACTAGCCCTCCCCTCTCGTTCGGTTGGTCCTTTTTTCTTTTACTGCTTTTTCTATAAACTGAATAATTTTTTGAGCGACATTGATATCGGTATTCTTCTCAATGCCTTCAAGTCCAGGAGATGAGTTCACCTCCATAATCGAAGGACCGTGATTTGAGCGCAAGATATCCACACCAGCAACATTTAGGCCCATGGCCTTTGCCGCCTCTACCGCAGTTCTTCGCTCTTCTTTTGTAATCTTAACGGCTTCAGCTGTGCCCCCCTGATGGAGGTTCGAGCGGAACTCTCCTTCTTTCCCCTGTCTCTTCATAGAAGCGATAACTTTATCACCAACCACAAAACAACGAATATCAGCGCCCTTGGCTTCCTCGATGAACTCTTGAACAAGAAAGTGAGCATTCAGTCCTCTTAAAAGATCGATAACACTTTCCGCTGCCTTTTCATTATCAGCTAAAACAACGCCCTTGCCCTGTGTCCCCTCAAGCATTTTAATCACACAAGGTGCCCCGCCAACGGCATCAATAAGATGGCCGGTCATTTTTGTTGAGTGGGCAAAGCCAGTCACAGGAAGACCAAGACCTTTCTTTGCCAGTATTTGAAGACTTCTCAACTTATCGCGAGAACGTGAAATCGCGATTGAAGTATTCGTGGCATAAACACCGCTCATTTCAAATTGCCTAAGAATTGCTGTTCCATAGAAGGTAACGGACGAGCCAATTCTTGGAATAACAGCATCATAATAATCGAGGACAGTGTCTTGATAGTGAACACGTGGTTTCTTTGAGGCGATATTAACCCAGCAACGAAGTGGATTTACAATTTCAACCTCGTGCCCGTTTAATTTTGCCTCTTCCACAAGACGTCTGGTTGAATAAAGACTTGGTCCTCTCGAGAGAATACAAAGTTTCATTTTTTGTCCTTTAGTTTCTTAACTGTTTTTGGATGAGTGAGAAAACTGTGAGAGACATCCACCAAGTACTTTCCATTCATTAGAGTCTGTCTTCCAATCAGCAACCTAAAGCCCATCATATCTCGATTAACAAGAGTCACCTCTGTTCGAAATCGTTTTCCACCGATATCGATTTCGAGGTCAACAACAGGCCTTACTGTTTCAGTTCCCACAGAACTTTTAATTGTTCGCTCTTCAATAAACTTAGCTTTTACCCTCTTGGTGGGCCTAGCGCTTTTTTGGATAGGGTGAATATCAAAGTAGACCCAGACCTTCCCTTTTTCTCTTTTCTTCTCAACATTAAAGGCGTGAAGCGCGGTTGTTCTCGCCCCTGTATCGACTTTTGCTTTTATGGGAATATCTGTGAGCTCAGGAAAAAAGACCATTTCCCGCCACCCCACTGTAACCTTGGGCACCGTTTCTATCCTTAGAAGAGTTTCGGCCCCATGATAACGTGTTGCTTTTAAGAAGAAAAATTAAAAAAGAGAGTCTTCGATAATGACTTCGCTATCTTGGTCCATTCGATAAACACCGCTATTGCACCAAACTGCTTTAACAGAACCAATTTCACCCGAACGCACCTTGTTAAAAAAGACGATAGGATAAGCAGTTTCGTCTAAACAAAGTGAACGAAAACGCCTCCTTAGGCTTAGGGAATCAAACCTCTCGATTAGGTTGTAGACGCTTTTTGAAGAGAGCGAAACAAAGTTCGTCGATGTTAAAAGGTCAAAGAGCTCATAAGGGCCAACGGCTTCACCAGAGTTAAATAGGTTTCTCCCCATTTCCTCAAAGATGTATGTCATTTTTAAAGAGGTCCCAACACAGTTCTTACAAACCTTTTCACGCATAAAACAGCTATTGTTACCCATACAAAACTGAACACAAGCTTCATCTTCCCCACAGGAAATCGCCAGTCTTTTTTCAGATGTCTCCGTCCAAACTGTTTCAATCTCTAATGCAAAATTGGAAACACTACAAAATAGAATAAGAAAGAATATAAGTGTCTTCATTACTGTTGCCCCCGACATGCCTTAGGCACATATACCTTTTTAACCCGACAACTTCCTCTTCCTGATGAGTCACTACTTCTCAAGGAAGCAGAGAAGGTAATCTTCTCATTTGGACAAGCACTGTGGACGACATAGCTGCCTCTGCCTTTATTTGCTTGAAAATTTATGATTGAACCAGGAAGGTTTTCAATCTCCTCACTAATATCCTCTTCACATGGGTTTAAGCATCTCTTACCTTTTCTTAAAGAGCGCACACAACTTTTTGGAATCTCACCATAAAGGGCTTTTGTCTCCGAAGCATAGAGAGGATTAACTTCCCAAGAACGTGGAATATTGTGGGGATCTTTCATCGCCTTATAAAGTCTGTATAGACCTCTAACGAGAAAGTAGACAGGACCAACATTTTGAGTAGCATGAGCAAGGACACCACTGACACTTTCAAAGTTTAAGCTACAGCTCAAACACTCTGAGTGACCATTACTGTCATTGGCACGAATATCACCAGCTGAGTATACATTAAGGTTGTAATCCGTATCGCTATTACAGGCGCCTACTGTAATACCAGTAAACCTCATCATATCCATTGGGTTGTTAGGGCTCCGATTTAATGAAAGAGCACAAGGAACACCAGTTAAAGGACCAAAGTCTGCCGTAAGAGCAAGAAGAATCTTTTCCTTTTTAAAGTTGGCATCGTACTCAATTACACCATCTTTAACTAATTGGTTGAAGCTCGTTACCATTCGCGGCTGAAGATCTGCTTTTGTGTAGATCATTCCCGGAACAAAAGCACTAGCTGCTGCTTGACCCATGTCCCAGAGAAATCCAAAGAGAGTAGAGCGCGTTTTAAACCAAGGGTCATAAACTTTACAGGCAGTACGCTCAACATAGGGGTTAAAAAGATCTGGTGATTTAACCTTTTGTTCTAAACTCCAAAAAGTTGAAGCATATTGAGTCGCACTATAAAGACTTAAAATGGATTGGATTGTTTTTCTGGCACAGTCACTTGCATGAGCACAAATAACATTTTCTATTCTTGGATCGTCTAAATACTGTGGGTAATAAATAAGAGGTTTATTCTCTTTAAGATAATCTTCGAGATATTCATCATACTTGCTCTCTACTTTGTTATCGTAAACTCTGGAAGTGTACCATGGGGAGAAGCCCTCTTTTTCTAATTCAAAGTCATCATCCCACACATCATTTTGTTTTAGGGAGTAACAAGCATCATTTACCTTATCCCCAAGGGCCATAAAGTAATTGAAAAATTCCTCTGTCGTTGAGGTCGTCATGTTTCGAGTAAGACCATCAACAATTTTCGATTTCTTGAGAATTTCAAGATTTTTACGGATAAATGACCACTTCTCATGCTGGCTAAATGAGAATTCACTACAAAGGTAATAGAGATTATTTTTTTCAGTCAAGGAGAGAGCATCAACTTTTGCACCACTAAGAAGGCCATTAAACTGAGTATCAAGTTTTGATATAAGGGTTTCAACAGGCATGGACTTCAAGACCGTATTAAGGTGAGTTAAACCTTTGATAAGTCTTTTCTTGATAAGAGCTCTGGAGCTGGAAAGATTACCAGAGAATTTCTCTAGCCAATCACTCGCAGTTCTATGAGCAGAGAGATCCAGCTCATCAATGTTCACAGAAGGAATCATATCATCGACAAGAATATCATCTGGTCCATTTGGCGTTTCTGAGAGTATATCGAGCTCCAAAGCATTTTCTCTGAAGTCTTCTTTTGCAAACTCTCTAATCGAATTAAGGGCAAGGCGGTCACCGTCACATTTTGGTGGCGCTAACGTCTTACAACCATTTGGAACTAACATGACACTTTCTTCGAGTGTAATACCACTAAAGAGGTGGCTAAAAGGATAAGCAATGCTAGCCATCTCAGGAGCATTTCTAAAGGCGTAGCTAAGATAAATTCTCATACTATTCCAGTAGTCAAAGCCTTTAAACTGCCAATCACTCTTTCTAAATAAGGAATTGCCACGAATCTCAGGTATATCTATCTGAAAGCCAGCAACTTGAAGATTTTCTTGGGATTCAAAATCATCACATGCTGCAAACTTTTCACTTTGAGTAGCAACGGCATCCGCAATAGCTTCTAGCGCACCTCGTGTTGGTTTTGTTCCAAATAGGTGAGCTTGAAGAGGACTAAACTTTTTAAGGTAAGAGCAGTTGAGTTCTCTAGGAGCATTTTTGTTAAAGTCTTTTTCGGTTAAGTAGCTATCTTCACTATGGAAGTTATCTACTTTAAAGAACTTCAGGTATTTAGATCCTGAAGATAATGAAGGATCACTTGAGATTTTCCAAATCTTTGCAAGATAGTCATCAAGTGCGCCACAGTACCCATCATGACGGCAATTCTTCATAACGTTCTTATAATTTGAAGCGATGTGCCCTTCTTCTCTTGTTACATCCGCAGGAAGAAGGGGAAGCTCTCTCGAATTAATCTTATTGTGTATTAATGTAACCAGCGTTGTAACTGAGTAGCGAAACTTATCGATACCCAGTTTAGTCACCTCTTCAATATTTTCGCCTCTGAACTTTGCAAGACGATAGACCGCTTTCGCCGCTTCAACATTTGAAACCAACAGAAAAGCACTTGTTGCAGGTTTACCACTATCCGATGCACACTGAGCACGGTTGGCGAACCTTAGAGGCTGAAGCTCATAACGAGGAGCCGCTAATTCAGCAGCTCCTGCATATAGAGATAAGAAAATGAATATTACTATAAAGAGCTTCATTTTAATCCAGAGTAAAAAGTTATTGCATTGTACAGCCGTTAGCCTTGCTCATAATTGTTGTATAGAACATGATCATTGCTTCATCAGCAGGAGTGAATCCACGTCTTGTTCCACCGTCTTCAGTCATAAGCCCGTACATATAACGATTTACTGCGTAGTAAACTGAACGAGGTACATTAATTCTCTGAACACAGTTTCCACGAGAGTACTTAAGGGTAATTCCCCAGTAGTCTCTTGGGCAATCATCACAGCTGTTTGAACCACCTGTATAAATATTCGTTGTGCTGCTTCCATTATTACTAGTTGTTCCTTCGCCTACATTAAATGAAGCTTCGAATCCACCATAAGTGTTTGAAACAGAATGCAGCGTACAAACGCCTGCATGACAAGCAACATCAGCATCACGATCAATCGCGAGAAGAATTTGACCATCAGAAAATCTGTCAAATTCAAATTCATCTTCGCCACCACCAAACATGTCGTCGATGTCGCCAGCAAAAAGTGCTGTGTTAAAAAGTAGTGCAAGTACAAGTAAAAGGTTTTTCATTTTAAATTTCTCCTTAAATATTTAGAGGATATCACCCCAATCAAAATCATTATCACTATCGTCACGATCATCACTGAAAGCCCCACAACTTACCTTAGGTGTGTTTTCTGCCTTCCAGGTCTTATTTGCCACGATATTACTCTTTCGCTGTCCCTTTAAGACAATGGGGCTCAAGCCTTTTTCTGTTTCTTCAAGAGTAAAATCTAAGGTCAGTTGAACATAAGCCTTACCACTCTTTTCACAATTCCCACCTACCGCACAAACATCTTCGAAGTATGGTGGCCAAAAAGCGTTATCAAGCTTACTTTGCCAAGTTGCCAAGGCCCTCGAAAGTCCATTGAGGTTGCTATTATCAAAGGATAAGTTCCTAATGACCGGCACTTCTGGAACTTCCCCAGGCTTTGCGATGAGGCTAATCTGAGGAATCATATTGATTTGGCCTGTTCGGCTTAAAGGCCCAATATAGTTTCTTTGAAGCCTTAGTGCTCTATCAATTCGGCCGCTAAAGTAAGCAAAATCAAGATCTGGCTCCCTAAAGATGGCCTCAATTTGATATTTCTTGTCTGCCTCAAGAACACCTTTTGGAACAGACACTCCCATTCCATAAAGTAGCCCTTGGTAACGAGCAGGGGCCACAGATCCGTCATGCCATAATTTCAAGAATTCTCTTTTTCCATTAATAACTTCATATAGGGTGAATTCGCCAACAATAGGCTGGGCGTAGTCACATGGAGAACCGCAAAGGTTCCCCTTACACTTTTTCTCACACTTGGTGTTTACTGCTAAAGGAAGAAGAATCTCATTATAATTATTGGACGGTGTCGTAACCCGTAATTCACCAAAAAAGAGATCTCCACCAACCCAAGTCGTAGGCCATGTTGGTCTATCAGAGCCAAAATCGTCGCTCACTCCCATCAACTCTTCAACCGGGTTATAACTCAAGCGAACCGGAGTGGTAGAAGTTGCAGTTAAATCAGCAGAAAAGCCCGTTGCATCACCTGCAAGGTAAGTGTTAAGAACGGCATTGTAGTCAGAAAGAGTAACGATTTCACTTGTTAGGCTCTTCTTTTTCCTACAGTTAGGAAGAACATCAAGATGAATTGAAATATTCGACTCTGGATAAGGTTGAAAGAAGCAATAAGGGCCCGAGAAATCCACTGACCACTTGCTCTTCTTGGTAACCTTGCATCCTGGCTGTTTTTCAGGATAGCGGATTCCAATATTCTCATTAAGCTCAGTAACTTGCACAACAACACATCTGTCAAAAAAGTCTCTCTTAGCTTGGTTTTCTTTAAATCTTTGATCAGCAGTCTCTTGAACTTCGAAGGGGTTATTTTCCATTCGACATTCTACTGTTTCCTCTTGTGGCGTAAAATTAAAGCCCATCACTTCGTTAGTGAGTACAAGGTTCTCAAGGCCAAGACCAACCATGACAAACTTTTTCGCAAGAGCAGTATCCCGGCAATTATTTACCGAAACACTCGGACGATTATCGAGCAACCTCTTTGAAGTATAGAACTTCTGAATACCTTTATTAATATCAATAGCGAGATTTATCTCTTTTGGCGCAATTGGACGACATGCAAGCGCGCTATAAATATTAAAAAAGAAAGTCAAAGTTAAGAGTAATCTCATTTAGTAGTCCGCATTAGGGTTAAAGAAAGCGGAGCCGAAGCTCCGCTTTAAAATATTTTCAATTTATTAAAGCGCTGGCTCGTTGAAAGAAGTGTAAGTACAAACTCTTGCTTCTTGAAGGTTCCAACGACGAATTGATGCAACACCACTTCTGTTTGACTCTTTGAAGTAGTAACGAACTTTACATTTTTCAAGATCTTTAGTGATGTTTTTCTTTGCCCAGTTGATAAGGTCATTTCCGTTGAAAGATGACCAACCAGAATCGTTAATAGTTAGTGTAGAACCATTTTTCTGACGACAAGCGACTTCTGCTCTAACTTGAAGACCTGAAAGTTCTTCATAGTTAAAACCGTTGTTAGCAAGATCAGTGATCGTTACCTGTCTTTGAAGTGCCCAATTAATTGTTGAACCTGGGTAGTCATAACTAATTTGAGTTGCACGAAAACAAACATCAAGAAAGTAGACAGCACCATATCTTTCAGAACCGAGGTTAAAAGTAAGTGACTGAAGCTCTTTATTAAAAGCTTCATTATTAGTGAAAAGCTTGTTGAAGTTAGACTTACCAGCTTCCTTAACTTTTCTAGTAAAGTTAGCTCCTACTGTTCCATGGTCTGCCCAATCTGTGTAAGAAGCTTTGAAATAATCAAGTCTATACTCACCATCATCTTCACCATTGATTGCACCAGTACAAACACAGTTACATGCTTGACCTTCTTCACAAAGAGCAGGGTTACAAGATTGCTCAGGATTTTCACGCTCATAGCAAACACGTTGCTGATAAGTGCCGTGCTTTAGACCAGCATTACAGGCGTAGATATCTGATCCTGAAGAAAAGATATCAAGTTTAAAAGTTAAAGAAATAGCGTTTGCATTTGAACAAACGAGCAATAAACCTACAATTAGGCCAAAAATGTTCTTCATTAGGCTCTCCCAAAAAAAGTGTGGTTAATAAATGTAAATGATGCGGGGTTTATATCCACAAATGTGAAAGGTGTCCACGCATTGTTCTCTATTGTTTTAAGAAAAAAACAATATGGTAAAAATTTCAAGGTTCTTCACTAATGGGGATCAAGAAAATTTATGATTTTAAATAGTCTTGACCAAAATCTAACAAAACCCTATAACAACGCACTCTTAAGACTTTAAAGCTACCCTCAGTGAATAATATTGAATTCGGGAGACTTCGTTGAAAAACCTCATACTTTTTACCTTTCTTATAAACGCCTTTCTTTTGATACCCATCTCTTTTGCAGGAGAATGCACAAACATTAACAAAGTACCAATCTGTCATGTAGGAGCCGGTGCTCACCCGCAAGACAAATCAGTCAATATTTGCATAGATTTCGGCGGCCTCTGGGGCCATATCGTTCAACACCCAGGGGATTATGTTGGTGAATGTGGTGTCGATGTAGAGGATAATCTCAAGGTATGGGCCTGCAATGCCGGGCTAAAGCACCCAGAGCATAGTGATAGGAAATGCTTTGACCTAAATCTTGGTGGTGTTGAGGTAACAAGTTGTAGTGGTTTAACGAATTGTCTTTGCAGTGGAGATGCTCTTCCACAGATACTTAATCAATTTGATTATTTTGAATTTGCTATTGCTCAAGAATTCAACGGTGCCCCTACTGGTCCCTATACTCTTCAACAGAAAACAGCTGGGCTTTCCACCTATTCTCAAGCCACTCAAAAGCAAGGAACTGAAATATTGAATAAGGAGCTAGGAGCGACTTTTTCATTAGGAAGTGAGCGCTTTGGTTCTCACTACTTTCTTGATATTTGCTGGAAGTATCTCGACGAATCTTTATACGATGTTCCGATGAAAGTAGAAGTAAATCTATCCTTGGCAGAGAATATATTTCAGGGATCAACGGGTTACTTACCAATGGCGAAAGTAAATCAACAGTCGGCTATCTTTTGTGACCCTAGCGAAGATTTCTTAGGAGACCTAACTTTTAACTCTAATCCCGTAACAACCACCCCAAAGCTTCCCTTTTTAAATGGCACACGTTCATTTGGAACGGTCATTTCTCAAACGAGAGGATGCTTTGCCCGCTTACAGTTCAGTGAGACTCAAAATGAAGTCTTGAGACCGTGGGACCTTAAGAAAGTGAAACTTTCGGCTCAACTAGATGTTTCACCTGTAAATCCCCTGCCCCCTAGGAGCGAAGGACTTAGGTTTTGTAATGTTAGGCGTGTGCGCGGCAATTCTTTTACCTGTGAACAACTAGACTTCCCGGACACAGAGAGCTTAAGAGCTTATCTTCAAACCCAATACAATGACATCCGCTCGTGGACTCAAGAGCATAATCTTGACTACAGGGGCGATTGTCGGAGTAAATGTGAACCCCTAACAGGGAATGAAGGAAACGCAAATTAAATGAAAATAAACCTTCTTTCTTTTATTCTTTCAATAAGCTTTCTTTCATTAAATGCTTCTCTTGCGAGAACATCAAATGACAATCATACGGGATTTTGGGCCAGCCTAAACCCTACAACCAAAGCATCATTTCATGTTGGAGTTGAAACCTCTGGAAAACTAGCTCCCGAAAAGACGACGCATATTTTTATCGTGGGCTCAGCCATGGGAGATGAGTCCGATCAGTTTTTCCAATCAGCCCTACTCAAAGCTAAAATATATGAAAAACTATACCCTGAACACCAGGTCATCATCATCTCACAACCGGATGTTATTAAAACAGTTAGTAACAGAGAGGTATTTAATCGCTATCAAGTTAAGATTGTAGCTTCAGAAGAAGGACAGCTAACTCAGAAACAACTTTATCGAGTGCTTGTTAAGTTTAAGAAAATTGCTAGTATAGACTTTTACGGTCACTCAACACCTTGGGCACTTAGACTTGGAAGGGGCTCAGCGATACTCACAGCTCACTCAGACTGGGAAAAGCTAAGAGGTCACTTTACCAACGGTGCCTATGCAACACTTAATGGCTGCAATGGCGGCTTCACCCTAGCGCCAAAGCTTTCAGAACTTTGGGGCATACCAGTTAGCGGTGCCCTTACTGGTAGCGTCTTTGAGAGAATTCAAGCTGACGGCAAGTGGTATAAGAAAATTGATCGTAGCTCATCAGAATATGTAAGTGAAAACATTGTTAACTTTGATTCAAGAATCTCCTGCGCAAAAGGCGTTTGCTGGCGATTAAAAGCTCAACGACACGATTATGCAAGCTACTGGGGCCATTTCAAATCAGGTGGGCTCAGTTTCTTTAAATTCTTTTGTCGCTTTGATGATAAAGAAAAGTGCTTAAAGGCCATGGCATTAAATCTATTGAGTTCACCCTCAATAAACCGGATTCAAGCAAAACCATCTTGGGAGAAGTTTCAAGAAAAAATATTTGATCAACTCTGCTCGACTGCAAAAGATTCTAACTACTTTGACAAGTGTAAAGAAGGTATTCTTGCTGCTGTGGAACGTGGTGATAATATATTCCAGATGCATCCTGGAAATGCACTTGATTGCAATTTTCGAGGCTGTAAAGCAGAGGTGAAGTGTCAAAGAGAACGGATTGGTAACGAAGTGAGGCCAGGAAGTTGCTCATTGGCGACAAAGAAAAATAATAATCCAACAACCTTAGTGAGAGAATACCTTGCCTACAAAGATGGATTTAAACTCCTCTTTATAGAATAGACTCTAGATTTCCTCTATCTTTTTAAAGCGAGCAACTCTAGCCTTCAAATCAAGAACATATTCCATGTGATCTTCATGCCGAGAGTTTTTTTCGAGCCAGTTGGCATAGAAAATAGCCTTGTCGAACTGACCTAAACTCTCGTGAAGCATTGCGAGATTATAATTTCGGGCGCCTGTCTCAGGATACTCTGATAGCATCTGGATGGCCTCAGGGTACCTCCCATCATCGATGATATCCTCGACGCCTTCAAAGTCAACAGAGTCGTCAATGGCCCTAGCAAAGCGCTTTGTCTTTGGGGTTATTGCTAACACGATTTCCTTATTAAACTTTTTTTCTAAGAGTTTCCTTGCCTCGCCAATGGCATCCTCATCTTGGTTTCGGATGGCCTTTTCTCTCTCTGTTTTGATATCTAATAAAGCGCTAAAGATTGGTCTTAAACTTTTCTTGCCAGGCTTCTCTGGAAGGTCAATGGTATTACTAAAAGTGGCGTAAGATTCAATATAATTCCTTCCCGGTATCTTTTCTTTATTGGCTTTTTGTAATTCGAAATATTGGGTACCTGAACATTTGCCAGTTGCCGAGCGACTATTTCCCTCAATGCTTTCCGAGGCTGAGCAATCAAAATCAGTCTTACCCAGCATAAGATTAACAACCCCCTTTTTGGTGTATTCCTTAAAGCTAGCGCCAGGCTTAAGAAAAGAAATAGGCTTTGTTTCCAAGCGCAGAGGATTTTCTCTTTCAAAAGTCTTAATAAATTCACTGTGAACTTTATCAAGCTGAGCAGAGCCATACTCATTTCCCGGCCCAATATAGAGGACGATAAACTTATCCCTTCCTAAATTATAATCAGGAATTTGGTAATCCTTGAGATTAACTCTAGTAGCACATGAAAATAGGTTTATGAGTGTCACGAGGATGCATAAGTTCTTAATATTCATAAGGAAATGATACGGTAAGAATTTCAAAATTACCAAAGAATCTTTAGTTATGGATAGCTTTTTGGTATGAGTGCATTATAAAAGAATTAAGGAGTATTTACTATGCGTGCACTTATCATCTTTGCCCTTATGGGTATAAATACCTTTGCCAATAGTCAGCCTACAATAGAGTTAACCTTCCAAGGAAAACTCGAGCTCGACGACACTCTCAAGAAATCTATCGTTAAGCTTATTAAAGGCAACACAGACCTAAGCAGCTCTTACTCAACTTCTATGGACCAAGCATTCGACTTCCTTGACCCACAAGACCCTAGGAGAATGGGTGCTTCTGATATCGCAAATCTAGAAGAATACTCTGTCAGTACCTGGAAACCAATATCCAGCTTTAGAATAGGACAAGGTGACTCCACTCTTTGCGATAGTGAAGACCAAATAGCGTCGTATGAACACGGTTCAATCTTGATTGGTTTTGATACAAGCTACAAAAGAGAGCAAACCTATGGCTTCTGGGCCAGTGCTTTCTATACTTATGACTATTGTGAGAGTGAAGATTTCAGTGAGATGAAAAAGAGCCGTCTTAGGCTTACTTTTAATCGCTGGATATCCTCTACCGAGGTTGACCTTCTCCTTCAGCAATCTCATTAAGAAGGAGTTGTTGGTAGGAATCTACCACAAACCAAAGACCAAAGAAGGTCGCGACAGCGCAAAGTATCTCGATCTCTGTTTTCTCTGTTCCAAAACGTAAACGATGAAGCTCTCGGGCCATCCTAAACTCATGCCAAATAAAGTAAATACCAAAAGTAATGATCGTAAATAAGAACATAAGAAAGAAGCTCATGCTCTTTTGACCTTTTAAATTATTCAAATCACTTATCTGACGGTATTGCACCCACAAATTAAAAAGACCAAAGGTAATTATCGTCAATAGAATATCGAAAAAGATTGATTTTGATTCATTCCTAAATGGCATTAAAGAACACCTAAGTAGCTGGCGTTAAGAACATCACAGTAGCGTGCAACTCCCCCAGCATTTAGCCAAACATTGACCTTAACTGAATACTTCCAAGTCCATTGTTCTCCCTCATCATTTTCTGCATCTACGAAGAAGACATACTCTTCGTCTAAGTTATCCATATCATGACGAACAGTATTTAGCTCAAAGCTAATGTCTTCACTATAGCCTTGAATGACACCAACATCTTCTAAGACCAATGTGTGCAATACTTTCATCCAACTCTCGGCCTTCTTTTGGCAAAAAGCGTTTTCTTGAGCATGAGTGAATTGACCGAGGCCCATAAGAACAAGGGCGCTAATGATAACTTTCATTTTTATCCTATTTTAAAGTTTGTCCTCTTTTGCTATCAAAAAGAGCTGTTCCCGAAAAGAGAAAATTACAAATTGGTTAATCTGTAGTGGGGAAGTAAATCTACGCAATCAGGTCTAACTCTTTGTCTCAACTGACCTTGTTCAAAAAAGAGAAAAAATAATGATGTCAAAAATGGCTTTATAAACATAGCTTCCTCCAGCTTTTGGGCCCTTTTGAGCCTATTGTCTTGAAAGTTTTATATATAAATTGATACCTGAGGTGAATTCATATATGAAAAGTATTAAAATACGATACCAAAAGGGTCTTTTAGCATGAGTAAACGCACCTACTACCAAGAGGTCATGGAAGGTCTCAAAGATATCCTCAAGACAAGACGTCTATCTTATAAAGACGCCGCAACAGCTCTCAAGCTGTCAGAGTCCTCTGTTAAACGCCTCTTTAATGCATTGGATGGCAGCTTTAGTAAGATAGAATCCCTATGCGAATGGCTAGAGATTCAGTTCTCAGATCTAACAGATCTCATTGAGGAAACTCAGGATGACACTTATATTACCACTCCTGAGCAAGAGAAAGCTTTTCTCAAGTTTCCTGGTGCTCTTCAGTTCTTTGTTGAATTGAAAGAGTACAACCAAACCGTGAAGCAAATTGAAGAAAAGCATGAGCTCTCCAAGAAAAGTGTACAGAAGTATGTTTCGTTGCTTGAAAAGCTTGAGTTATTAGAGCAACACCCCGGCAATAGAATAAAGATTCTAATAAAAGGCTTTTTCTCAATAAGTCATAATGGAGATTTGGCCAAGAAACTCCTCCGCTCCTCTATGGCGAATATTACGGATTATACAGTAGGAGTCATGGAGAAAAAGAGCTCTTCCGAAGGACTAAAGTCTTCAATGAAGATTGGAGAGCTCCTCTTTTCCAAATCATCGTTAGAGGAAGTGTTTTTAGATCTTCAAGCACTCGATACAAAGATGGCGCGACTATCCTCAAGAGACATGAGACTCTTTCCCAAGCAAGAACTCTCCTCTTATCAGTATATTAATGGCCTCATTCCACAAAGAATGCTTAAGGAGAAAATTCCGAATATCAATGAATAGACCCTCATAAAAAAGAAGCACTCACTTCTTAAAGTTCTTGATGGCCTTTTTAGTTAAGTGAGTCTTACCTGAGGAGTCGATAAGAACGCCAGATTTACCTTCTGAGTTAAGAAACTCTAAACCCTTTTCTACATCAACTGCCATACAGATGGTCCCCCAAACATCAGAATCCATACTTGTATCCGAGAAGACGGTAACAGAGACTGGCGGGGCCTTGACCACTAAGCCACCTTCTGAATAGGATGATAAAATGTGATGATCTTTGTGCTTATTGCCGTTTTTATTAAACTGGATATAGGAGCCAGAGGTGGAAACACTCCCCTCAGTTAACTGAACAAGACCAGCACTCTGATTTGGGTCTTTTGAAAAAGGATTCCTAATTCCGACTTTCCACGGCCTTGGTGCACTTGAATGCGAGTGAACACGAATATCTCCTGAGCCATTCACTGAGAAGTTAACCAGACCTTTGTTTCTCAAGAGATCATACGCTCTATCAACGGCGTATCCCTTACCAATGCCACCAAGGCTCAACTTCATTCCCTTTCTTCTTAGAAATACAGTTTTTTTTACTGAATTGATCTCAAGCTCTCGATAGTTAACAAGCGCCCTTAACTTCGACTTCTCTGCGTTACTAAGAGCAACACCTTCCTTCAGGCTTTCTCTCCACTTTTGGCCATAAGCTGCAAAGGTAATATCAAAAACTCCTTGCGAGGCATCTGCGTAGTGGCGGGATGATGTAAGAAGCCAAAGTGACTCATCATCAACATAAGTCACGACTTCTCCAGCATTGTCATTAATTTCTGTAACAATACTCGGGTGAAACTCTGTAAACTTTTTTTCAATTCTTACAACTTCGGCATGGGCCTCTTGGACAAGGCGAGTAACTTCTTCTGTCGAAAGTTGAGATTGAGGGAAAACTTTATAGATAAACTCTCCCCCCATGGCGGGGCCTTTGAACTCTAAAAAGGATGGAAGACTATTGAGGGTAATGCTTCTCAACTAAATATCCTTCGGTGGAACTTCCCCATGATAAATAACCTTGCCAGAGGCATCAACGACAAATGTCTGGGGTAGGCTCAATACCCCAAGGCCTTTACTAAAAGACTTATCCTTGTCCATTAAAATTTTATAAGTGAAAGTATTCTTCTTTAAGAATTTCTTAATCTTGCCCTTTGATTCACCAGCATTAATGGCAATAAAGGTAACATTTGGGTGGTCTTTTTTTAGCTTTTCTAAAATAGGAAGTTCTTGAATACAACTAGTACACCACGAAGCCCAAAAGTTAATAAGGGTCTTACCTTTTCCATTCCCTTTGAAAATAAACTGCTTATCAGAGTTATATATCGGTAAGTTAATTTCACTTATCTTAGAAGTATCTGAAACCTCCCCGGCTAGCGGCTGTGTTATAAAAAATACCATAACGATTACTGTTAAAAAGATGAAACCTTTCATTTGACTCCTAAAACTTAAACCCAAAACCCGTTTGATAATAACCATAGCGCATTCCGTTTGTCCTTGTGCTATAGACAACACTATGACTCCATGTCACTTCTTCAAAAGAGACACCAAAGAGAGAGAAGTCGTCTCTTAGCGCTTCATAAAAGACGCCTGCCTCGTAAGCAGTAAAGTCTGCCATATCAGAGTCGCTCGTCATAAAAGTTCGTGAAGACTGAAACTGGTCTTCATAATATTGAACCTTACTCTGATTATGGATTCTACCAAAGACTTCAATAAAGCTCTCATCTTCTTCTATATCAAAAAGATAAGCTCCACGCATGGTATGAGCAGTAGCATCCCACTGATCCCAGTAATAGCGATAGCTCAAGTTCATTGCGCTTGTACCAGAGAGTCCGTGGACCCACTTTGTTGATAGAGAATAGCGGCTACGAGTCTCTGGCAAACTTTCAAGGTTTCTCACACCTGCTATTGAAACTGTATTTGCCGTAGACTCCAAATAGCCCTCAGACCTAGCAAAAGTGAGATCAAACTGAAGGAGGTCTCTAGCCGTTAGGATTTGGCTTGCCGTTAGATTGGTGGCCAAGATTGTTCTTTCTCGATTTTGATTTATTGCTGAAGTTGCGGGATTGGTGATTTGATCAAAAAGGCCTACTTCATCTTTATAGTATTGAATTCCACCAGCAAGAGTAAAGTTATCCTTAGCAAAAGAGCGTGAGAGGTTCAACGAGCCATTTAATGAACGATAGTCATACTCACTAGAGAAACCTAAATTGGCACCATAATTCCATCTATTCTTATCAGCTTTCTTCTCCTGTCGAATCCCAAGATTAGCAGCAATTCGCGCCTGACCCATAATAGGCGTTCCACTTGCCCCCGTATAATTATCCAGCTTTGTATCACTCGCAGCAGTCCACGCATCAAAAATGACATGACCACTTATCGCTGTATCTTCATTAATTTGATGCTCGATAAAGATCATCGGCTCAACGACATTTGTCTCTTCTCGACCAGAATTATCAACAACCTGACGGCCATCATTACTATTTTGATGATAGAGGTTAAAAATAGTTTTTACTTTCGTTTTTCCCTTCTCCATCATTTCTGCAAAGGTATTTTGAAGGGCCAAGATGAAAAAAAGAATTGAATGAAATGCCTTTAAATACTTATTAGTTGCATCCACATCCGCCCCCTACTGCTGCAGAACCGCCGACTGCAGTTTCACGAAAGGATCGGACTTCATTTCTGAAAATTGATTCTTCTGGGTGAGGGTCAAGTTGCATGATTTTCTTTGAGAGAAAACCACGATCAATTTGATCGACATTGGCACAACCTATGAACGATGCCATTATGGTTAAAGCAAACAAACAAGCTAAATTTTTCATGCTTCTCCTTATAGTGATTCTAGTGAGAATATTTTAAGTTAAAAGTATCGAATTACCTTGATTTAAATCATGAAAAAAAATCTTCAAGATAGTTAGGCAAGCCCAACAAATGTTAGTCGCCTAGAAGGAGCGGAGTTCAATGATCATTTCAAGTATAGTAGCAATGGGAAAAAATAGAGTTATTGGTAAAAATAACTCTATGATGTGGTCTATTCCCTCTGAAACAGAACATTACAAAAATATTGTAGGTACTCACTACTATCTTATCGGTAGAAAAAACTTTGAAGGCTCAATTGAAGCTCATGAACCTCAAAAGGGAAAACATCCTCTTATATTGACTAGGAATGAGAGTTATAATTCCCAACATCCAGTATTTCAAAATATTGACCATGCGATTGAATTCGCTCGCCAGAAGAATGAAGATGAGCTCTTCGTTCTTGGCGGCAGTGAAATCTATAAAGCCCTCATGCCTAGAATCAATCGCCTCTACCTGAGTATCGTAAATTTTAGTGAGCAAGGAGATGCCTACTTTCCCCAGCACGAAGAATTTAATTGGAGTGTTCTTCATAAAGAGCATTTTTCAAAAGGTGCTAATACACCTCTTTCTTGGGACTTTTACCTCTTAGAAAAAGAAAAGGCACACTAGAGCTGTCACAATTCTATACGGCCTCCGTAAATTTTCCATAATAGACCATTTGGGAGCTTGTCATTGGTAATATTTCCTTAAATTAATGTTGAAAGGTATTTTACCAAGGAACTAAGTTCATGAAATTACTTACATTTGCGTTGGCGCTCTCATTAACGACCTCCACTTTGGCCTCTCAGTTTGTGACTGGCTACCTCCTTGATAATGGCGCTGGAGAATTTGAAATTCAAGGCCCTAAAGGTACTTTTAAGATTGAAGCGACTGATATCATTAAGGATAGCCTGCCTTCATTGGCCAACCCAACTTACGTTTTGCAATCCAATGGCAACCCCTACTCTTACGAATTTAAAGGAGAGATAAAGGGAAATAGTTTTCTTCTTGAACAAACTCCCACGAATATTCCAGGAGCGACAACCTTTAAAGGGACTCTTCAACTGGACAAGAGCACCGGAAAGTACAAAATAGGCAATCAAACTGTAGAGTTCGGCTATACAAAAGTTTTAAACGGCTATGAGTTTGATGAAATATCTAGAAATTCCTTTATCGGAAAAAATATAATCGCAGAGGGCGAAATGGTTGGCGATGTCTTCGTCATGCAAGCCCTTACTCCCGTTGGTCTTTTCAGCGCAGGACCAGATCATAAAACTCCCTACGATTCACAGTTTGCAAAAAACCCTATTCAGTTCATTGAAAAACAAGTTTATAAAAATGAAGTTTCAAAATCTCATAATTCTTTTAGAAAAACTCTCTTTAATAAAAAGGGTTATAACCCTAAAGCTGGCGAATCTGTATTTCTTGTCACTCTATCTGGGCGTCAAGGTGATTCCTTTGGGTCAGTTAACGGCCACTTTGTAGCAGGACTTGGTGAAGTCAAAGAAGATCTTTCTCTTAGAGCAGAGGTCTCAAATGCCTATGTCGTTAACGGAAAGGATATTCTTTCTGGCAACACAAGTCTTACTAATTACTTTTCTAACTTAGTTCAAGGTCAAAATAATTACCGACCTACATATACTTTTCTTGCCTACGGAATAGACAAAGAAAAGCTTAAGAAGTTTCGAGATTTTCTAGAGCCCTCTCACGTGGAGTTTAGAACAAAAGATCTAGAGATAACCTTGGATTTTAACTGCACAACGGAAACTGCAAAAGGCTTAAGCTTAGCCGGTATCGTTGGAAACCATAAAAGAACATGGGCCAATCGAGTATTTGACCTTAATCATCTTGCCTTTCCACTTAGAGCAGCAAGTGTTTTTGGTGAAGCGGGAGAGGCCCTAGGCCAAACAGCAAATGCTGATAAAGAAGATTTTCAACCAAGACCAGCCTTTCACAGTTATGTAGACACTCTTATCAATAAGAAAGTCATTAAAGAACTTGGAATAAAAAGAATGGACTATGTCTTCTATTCACAAATTCCCTCCCAAAGACCAGTTGGTGGCGCACCGTCAAATTTCACCTTCCATGTTGGCGTAAAGCATGACTCACTTTTTTACAAAAAACTTTATGATAAATATGAAAATAATGACAATAAATCAGACAACTTATCTCCTGACGAGCTGCTTAAAGTATTGCCTATTCTCGATAAAGTAGAATAATCCTCTTTGACACAGTTTTACAATCAAGAGTTCACTCGCTAAGTTTAGTTTATGAGGATTATTAAACTTAGCTTACTTTTAGGTCTCCTAATAATGCTTAGCTGCCAAAATAAAAGCTATAGGAGCCTCTCTCAAATAAAAAGATCTGAAACTCTCAGGGTTCTTACTTTAAATGGTCCCACCACTCTCTACGAAAATAGAGAAGAAGTTAGTCATGGCTATGAATATGAGTTGGCCAAAAAGCTCGCAAAGCACCTTGGCGTTGAAGCAAAATTTATCGTCAAAGATTCAACAAATGAACTCTTTCACTCCTTGGATAGTGGTGAGGGTGACATTATCGCTGCTGGAATTACAAAAACGCCCTCTCGTATGAAAGACTTCTTCCTCACCAAAGATTATCAAACGGTAGAAGAACTTCTTATCTGTCACAAATCTATAAAGACTAAGCTTGGCAAGATACCTGCGGATAAGTCAATTGCCGTTGAAAAAGGAAGTAGCTATGAGGAAACTCTAAAGAAACTTTCAGCCAATGGAAAATTTGCTTCTCAATGGGAAAGTGTCCCAAAGACCTCGACGCCACAATTGTTAAAAGAGATCAGCGAAAAGAAGAGGGACTGCACTATCGCTGATGGACATCTCCTCAATATTTACAAACGCTTTATCTCCAACCTTAGAAAGGTCTCTTCTATTGCTCAAAAAAGAACCTTTTCTTGGGTTCTCCACAAAGAAAATAAATCGCTTGGAAAAAAAGTTAATCAGTGGTTTGCTGATGAAGGTATTGCCTTCGCTAATAAACTTGAAGGCGATTACTATGGATACCTAAAGAATTTTGACCCCTATGATGTTTACACCTTTAAAAAACGAATCAAATCTCGTCTTCCCAAATATATTGAACTTATTAAAAAGATGGCAAAGAAACATGATTGGGACTGGCGCCTGATTGCCGCTATTTCATACCAAGAATCTCATTGGAATCCAAAAGCCAAAAGTGCCACTGGAGTTAGAGGCTTGATGATGCTCACCTTGAATACAGCAAAATCCCTAGGTATTTCAAACCGCCTCGACCCTGAGCAAAGCCTAGAAGGAGGCACGAGATATCTGAGGAAACTCTATAAGAGACTACCAAGTTTCATCCCCAAAAGAGATAGAGAATGGATGATGCTCGCTTCCTATAATATCGGCTTTTCTCACCTCAGAGATGCTCGCGCTCTCGCTGTATGGAAGAAGAAAAACCCAAACTCATGGAATGGAGTAAAAGAAGCCCTCCCCCTATTGTCTCAAAGGAAGTACTACCAAAAGCTTCCCCATGGGTATGCTCGAGGCCTTGAGCCAATTCTTTATGTGAAAAGGATTAAAGAGTATTACAGTATTCTTAATGGACTTGAATCTATTTAGTAACAGTGATTTTTTGACCTTGAAATTCAACTATTTGACTTGCCCTAATTTTACATCTCTTTCTTAACTCAACCTCTCCATCAACTGTCACTTCTCCCTCAGAGATGACAAATTTTGCCTCTCCGCCAGATTGACAAAGACTCACTTTTTTCAAGAGATCACACAAGGGGATAAATTCCCTTCCTTCAAGATTATATTCATTCATCACTAAATCCTTTGCACCATTGATAATCATTCTAAGCCATTCAAGCAATCGAAAAGGGACTGGATGCCGTTGTTTTTAATGTTTTTGAAGATAATTTGTCTACTTTCTTCAATGGTAACAACTAACTTCGGTCTAACTTATGTTGAAGAGCCCACTAGTAAAAGCTGGCATAATTAAAGCATGAGGTTCCTAAGCCATCCCATCCTTAAAACACTGAGGAAAGGTACGATAAACGCACTCATTATTGAAACTCCCCTTGAAGGGATTTTTATCGTAAGTCTATACGATGATGATTTCTATACCCAAATTGACTTTGATATTATTGACGGGAAAACTCGTTCTCTTATAACAGCAATACTTAAAAAGGTTGGTTACGATTCATATGGCAGCCGCCATTTCATCTCCCCAGAGAAAGAATCTTTCTTTTTTCCCAAGCCTTCTCACACACTTGGCTGTAACCCAGCTGATAAGGTCAAGGAGGGCATGAATCGGCCAGGTTTCTACTTCACTACTCCGACTCAAGCCCTCCTTCTACTACTATCATTATCTTTTGAACTTCAGCCAAAGCAACTCACTCATTTCCTCCATCATCAGCCGGTGAACATAAAGAAGCTCTTCCAATGGGCAGGCGAAGAAAACCAGAAAGGACTTCTTCCCTTCAAGGAAACTCAAATTCAAGAAATATGTAATGAAGGCAACCACCTGAGGAAGAACCGTAAACTCCCCTCCCTGGAACTAGAGGAGATTAGCTCTCACTTGCATAAATTGACCGAGAAACCCTAGAGGCACTAGAGAAACAGCCTTGTAAGAGGTAGCCACCCGTTGGCGCCTCAAAATCAAGCATTTCGCCGGCAATGTATATCCCGGGAAATTTAATAAGCTCTAAATTTTCGCTTAGCTCACTAAAACATACCCCACCAGAGGTTGATATAGCTTCATCAATAGGTCTTAAGGAGTTGAAAGAAAGTCTTAAACCCTTAAGCCTTATTGCTAGCTCTTCAGGATTTGTAAGCTCCTCTTCAGATAAAACCTCTTTCATAAGCGGATAAATAACAGGAGCGAACTTTAGACTAGTTTTAAAAAACTTACTAAGACTAATTTTTTTCTTTCTCTTTTCGATTTTACTCTTGAGCTCAATGAGACTCATACTTGGCTTAAGATCTATTGTTATTATCGCTTTTCCATGCTGTTCTATCTCATCCCGTATTTGGCGGGAGAAGGCATAAATCAATCCCCCCTCTGCTCCATAGGGCGTAAGCATTAATTCACCAGACCGTCTCTGCCCTTGAAATTCAATAGCGATATTTTTAAGAGGAGTATAATCAAACTTATCTTTAAAGTATGGCGACCAATTCCTTTCGAAGCCACAATTTGTTGGTTTAAACTCCTTAACTCTTACCCCAATTTTTTCAAATAAGTTTTTCCATGAGCCTGTTGAACCAGTTTTTTTCCAACTCGCTCCGCCAAGGGCAAAAATAATGATATCCCCCAAGACTATCTTTTCTCGCTCTTCGAACGAGAAGGTTAATTCCTTATTTTCAGTCAAGCCCACAAGTGAGTGTTTCAAAAAAAGGTTGAAAGAATCATGAGCTTTCAAGTGATCCATCCATTTTGTCAGGAGAAGTCCTGCTTTGAGGTTTTTGGGAAAAACCCTTCCACTTGTTCCCACAAAAGTGTCAATCCCGAGTTTGCTACACCAATCTCTTAAGTCAGTGGGAGTGAACTCATCAACTAGTGATTTAAAAATCCCTTCTTTATCACCATAACGACGACAAAAGAGGTCTAGGTCTTCAGAATGGGTAAGATTAAGGCCTCCATTTCCTGCGATAAGAAACTTCTTAGCCGGTCCCCCTGAATGATCATAGAGATCAACCTCAAAACCCTTCTCTAGGAGGATATAAGCACTAAATAGCCCTGCAGGGCCTGCACCAACAATGGTGATTTTTCTTTTTCTGTTCACAGCATAGCTTAGCAGTTTCACCATAGTCTTCA
>Ga0136600_1000397_pt1 | contig 23642 bp, 23 predicted proteins | sample AntRauMFilla2698_FD_104634 | JGI IMG/M metagenome (GOLD analysis project Ga0136600, IMG submission 104634) | Saline lake microbial communities from Rauer Islands, Antarctica - Metagenome Filla 2 #698 | ecosystem: Environmental > Aquatic > Non-marine Saline and Alkaline > Saline | place...
AATTTGGGTTAAGCCAAAATTATCCAAATCCATTTAATCCTTCTACAACAATATCTTACGCACTGCCTAAAGCATCTGATGTGTCAATTGATGTCTTCAATATTTTAGGTAAAAGAGTTGCTTCATTGGTAAATCAGCGTAAAAGTGCAGGAAACTATTCAGCACAATTCCAAGCTAGTAATCTATCAAGTGGGGTCTACTTCTATACACTTAGAGTCAATGGTAAAGTGCTGAAGTCTCAAAAAATGTTATTAATAAAATAAATAAGAAAACATGAAATCAATTCTAAAAAAAATAATAGGAACTTTAGCAGTAGTATTACTTACAGCTATAAGTGTCTACGCTCAGGTTCCGCAGGGGTTCAATTTTCAGGCAGTTGCTCGTGGAGCAAATGGAGAAGTTTTAGCAGATCAGGCTTTAGGTGTGCAGGTCTCAATTATAAAAGGAACCGAAGATGGAAATCCTTTGTATCAAGAAGCGCATACAATTACTACCAACCCTCTTGGTTTAATTCAAATTGTTATTGGTGAAGGAACACCTGGCGATGGCCAAACTTTTTCAGCTATTGATTTTGGGAATGATAATTATTTTGTGCGATTAGCAATTGATCCAGCAGGTGGATCAGAATATGCAGATTTGGGTACCACACGATTGCTTTCGGTTCCTTATGCTTTAGTAGCTCAGAAAGCAGTTGAAGGAGGAGGAGCTACGGCTACCGAAATAAATTTGAATACCGCAAATGCTGATTCTTCATTTGTAATAAACTTAGAGGGCAACAAACAAGCAAAGCCGTTTCAGGTTTTTAGCAGATCTACATCTGACAACAGAGCGATTTGGGGAGAGGCAGTAACTGAAGCTTCAAATACAGGAAGTCAACGAGGAGTTCTTGGATTTTCAAATGGATTAGGAACTGGGCAACAAGTAGGAGTTTTTGGAAGTGCAATAAACTTTGATGGTACCGGAGGAGATCGAAAAGGAATTTATGGTCAAGCGGCTTCTAAAGGAAAATATAATTATGGAGTTCAAGGTCTCGCTGCTGGAGATGGAAATGGGGAATCTGAAACAGATCCTGCAAATGGAGATTTTGGCTCATTTAATTTAGGTGGATATTTCCAAGCTTATGGAAACCTCAATGGAAATACTGGAGTGCATGGTGTGACTTCTGGGAGCAATGGTAACTTAAGGAATTTTGGATTGATAGGTACTTCAAGAACTAGTGCATCAGGTAGTAATATTGGCCTTAGAGCGGAAGCCTTTAATTCATCATCTGATAACACTGCCCTTGATGGTGAAGCAAGCGGAACTACAAAAAATCTTGGTCTTCGATTGAATGTTTTTAATGGTTCATCAAACGTTGGTATGGAAGTTAATGCAGATACCGCAGCAATCCTAAATGGTACTTCTATCATTAATGGCGACCTAACAGTCAATGGAACAATAAATGGTGGAGGAGTTGGTGGGGGATCTGCTATTACAGAATATAATTTGGATACAGCTGTTGGAGACACCTCTTTTATAATAAATGCAACAGGCTCAAACTCAATTTCTGGAGCTTTAAAAGTTCGATCAGAAACAGATGGGCAAAATAGAGGAGTAGACTCCAGAATTAGTACAATATCAGGCAATGAAAGTGCTCAGTTGGGTATTTATGGAAGAGCGGATGGAGAAGGTTCTGGAGAACATTATGGATTATATGGCCTTGCTTTAAGTTCTGGAGGAGGGAATAATTTTGGAACTTACAATATTGCTGAAGGCATTGGAAAATTTAATTTTGGTGTTTACGGAATTGCAAGAGGCGCAGGTTCAGGTGAAATTGTAGCAATTGGTAATGAAACTGCCGGTAATGTTGGCTCAGTCAATATTGCAGGTGGCTTTTATCCACGTGATAATCTTAATGCTAACGTTGGAGTTGATGTCGCAGTTGGAGGAAGTGCCGGAGAACGTGTTAATCTTGGTGCTGAATTTAGAGTTAATACTACAGCAACTGGACTAAATTCAGGTGTTCAGACTATAGTTAATGGTTCTTCAACTTTAAATAGAGGATTTTGGGGTCTTGTAGATGGAGACAACAATAACGTTGGAATGGACCTTACAGTTAACGGCGGTACGTCAAATATTGGTTTAATTGTTAATGCATCAACAGCTGCAGAATTAAACGGTAATGTATTTGTAAATGGAGATCTGAATTATTCTGGAGCACTGAATAATACTTCTGATCGTAACCTGAAAGAAAACATCCAGCCTTTAGAAAATGGTGTTAGTACAATTATGAAGCTTCGCCCAACTAGCTATAACTTCCGTGGTGATGGTGAGTATAAAGGATTGAAGTTGTCTCGCGGACTACACTATGGTTTAATTGCTCAGGAAGTTGAAGAAGTGCTTCCATCTTTAGTAAAAGATAACAAACATACATATTTGGAATCTGCAGAGGGAGCAGGGCCAAATAATCCAGAAGAAAAAACAGAAGTAAAGAGCATGGATTATAAAAGCATGAATTATACAGAACTGATCCCAGTTTTGATCAAAGCTGTTCAGGAGCAACAAGTAGAGATTGAAAAATTACGAAAGCAAATCGAGTCCTTAAAAAAGGATAAGTAAATGCTTTAACTCATAACTTACTTAATAATGAAAACCCGCTAGATAGAACTGGTGGGTTTTTTTATGAATCATGTTTTTCTCCATGAAAACTGTATTATCTTCAAGAAATTTTAATTTAATAGATACATGTTCATCACTTACTACATCATTGCGGCAAATGTAATTATTTCACTTATAGGTCTTTTTGTCTATCCAAAAGTTGTTGAAGTAGGCATGATGATTCCCTACCGAACAATTCGAAACAAAACCTGGTATGAGATAATAACATCAGGATTTGTTCATGGAAGTATATCCCATCTATTATTTAACATGATCACGTTGTTCTTCTTTGGCCCAGTCTTAGAAAATCAGATTGGCGAAGTTCAGTTCATTGGTATTTATTTTACCGGATTAATCGTTTCATCTTTACCTTCATTGATTCGTGAAAAAGACAACCCTCAATATGCAACTTTGGGTGCTTCAGGCGCTGTAGAAGCAGTATTATTCGGGTTTATTATACTGTTCCCTATGGAAAAACTATACCTGATGTTTATTCCCATTCCAATACCAGCAATTATATTTGGATTCGCATTCATTGGGTATAGCATTTACGCAAGCAAAAAAGAAGGGAAAATCAATCATGAAGCTCATATTGCCGGAGCAGCCTGGGGGATTATATATATGCTTGCATTCGTGCCTTATACCATTGATCACGTACTTACAATGTTAGGACTTTTATAGATCTAAGATTTAAGACACAAGATGTAAGAATATTAAAAATAGACTTTCTCTCACATCTTAATTCTTGTGTATTTTATCAATTTTTAGAGCGGAAATCTTTCATGAAATTAGTTAGAGCCTCTACACTACTCATTTCACACGCGTTATAAATACTCGCTCGAATACCACCTACACTTCGGTGTCCTTTTAATGCTACGAGATCATGTATTTTAGCTTCTTTTAGAAAAGTTTGCTCTAGTTCTTCAGAAGGTAAACGAAAAGTTACATTCATTTTCGACCTTGAATTGACCTCAGCAGTTCCTCGATAAAAATCATCGCTATCTATCGTATTATATAATAACTCAGCTTTCTGAGTATTTAATTTTTCGAAATAAGAAAGCCCACCTTTACCTTCTAACCATTTAAGCACTAAGCTAACCAGATAAATAGTAAACGTTGGTGGAGTATGAAACATTTTCGAAACATGAGTTCTATAATCCATTATAGTAGGAATAGTGGTCTTCTTAATTTTTGCTAAGAAGTCCTTTTTGATTATAACAACTGCAACACCTGAAGGGCCAAGGTTTTTTTGAGCACCCGCATAAATCAACCCATATTTCTGTACATCAATCGGTCTAGATAAAAAGTCAGAGGAGGCGTCGCAAATCAAAGGAACACCATTCGTTTCTGGCTCTTTTGGAAATTCAGTTCCAAAGATGGTGTTATTGGATGTAAAGTGTACATAGTTTGCATCCTTTGTTAAATGAAGCTCTTCGCTTAAGGGAACTCTATTAAAGTTTAATTCTTCACTACTATAAGCAACATTCACATTTCCAAAAGGTTTAGCTTCTTTAATTGCTTTTTGAGACCATGCTCCGGTATTTATATAATCTGCCGTTTCCCCTTCACCGAGAAAGTTCATCGCAACCTGAAGAAACTGAAGACTTGCTCCTCCCTGCAGGTATATCACATCAAAATCATCCCCGAGGTTTAGAATTCTTTTTAGACTTGCGGTTGCGTCAGCATCGACCTTGGTATACTCAGGGCCACGATGACTCATTTCCATGATCGAAGCACCGGTATCCTGATAATTTGTAAATTCTTCCTGAGCTTGTTTTAAAACTTCCAGTGGTAAGGCAGCTGGTCCTGCACTAAAATTATGAACACGTTTCATAGGGTAATTTCTTAAGAGTGAGTTAAAATGAGTGTACTTAGAAGGTATGTACTAAAAAGCCTGAGCGCAATTTTGGTTCAAACCATGTTGATTTAGGTGGCATTAATAAATTTGCATCAGAAACAGCCACTAATTCTGAAATATCAGTTGGATACATACTGATTGCCATGTCAGCTTTTCCAGAGTTTACCAAACTTTCCAGATATTTAGTCCCCTTGACACCTCCTACAAATGATATATTTGTATCTGTCCTTTGATTTTGAATGCCTAAAAGTGGTTCCAAGAGGTACTCTTGTAGCCTTGAAACATCCAAACCTGAAGCAATATCTGTATGTTCACTTTCTGGCAATGAAACTGTATACCAAATCTTATCAATATACAGACAAACATCTCCTTTCTTTTTTGGTATAGATTGAGATGTTTTTTCAATGGTAAGTTTAGACTCAATTAGCTCCAGAAAATTGTTAGGAAGTGAAAAAATTATTCTGTTATAAGCTAATATTCGCATTTGCTGCATTGGGAAGATTACTGCTGGAAAAAAATTATAATCCTCTTCACCAGTATGTTCAGGATTTTGAGAAGCCATCAACTTTGCAACACGTGATGCGCTTGCGCATCGATGATGCCCATCTGCGATGTACAATGACTTAATTCGGCTAAATGATTTATTAAAAGTTGAATAATCATTGATTTTCCAGATTGTATGTTCAACTTCATCGATTTCAATCTGATAAATTGGGTTGGTTGATTCGATTTGAGTCATCAAATTTGAAATGCCTTCTGTGTCGTTAAAGGTCATCATTACAGGCTCAGCATGAGCTTGCTGAGTCAAGATATGTTTGGTACGATCATCTTCTTTGACAGGTCTTGTGAGCTCATGTTTAAGTAATTTACCTTCATCATATTCTTTGGTGCTAACACAACCAAATATTCCCGACTTCGAACGGCCTTCCCACGTTAGTTTATATAGGTAAAGAGCTTCCTCTTTATCTTGTAAATAAGAAGGTGAGTTTATAAGGTCGGTAAGATTTTCTCTACCTTTTCGATACACTTCTTCAGAATATAAAGGCGTATTTTCTGGAAGATCAATCTCAGGTCTAATAACTTGAAGGAAACTGTGGGGTTTATTTTTTGCAAGCTTGCGAGCTTCTTCTGAATCGATTACATCATATGGGACACTTATAATATCTTTAACTAAACTTTGAATAGGTCTATGCGCTTGAAAAGGCTTTACAATCGCCATTGGGATAATTAATTTATAAATTTGTAAAGATGAAAAGATAATTAAAAAAGAACTTTATTTAGTTGAAAAGCCCTTATTTTTAAAGAAATCTTAAAAGAGAAAAGAAAATGAATACAGATAATTTAAATCCAGACCAACAAGACCAATTGCTATGCATGATGTTAATTCAGCAGCATCAACAAATTGCAATGATGGGTTTGGGTAAAATGAAAAACCCGGGAACAGATAAAATTGATAGAGATCTACCTTCAGCAAAGTATGCTATTGATACATTGAAAATGCTAGAGAAGTATACAAAAGGCAACATTCCTCAAGAACTAAAAGGGTTCCTAGATCAGACGCTTACAACTCTTAGGTTGAATTATGCCGATGAGTCTAAAAAAGGAGATAATACCGATTCTGAAACTGAAGAAAGTGAAGACTAAGAATATAGAAGCTGGTGGGGGTGTAGTTTTTAAAAAATCCCCCAAAAAAGAGGTCCTGGTTCTGCTTATTTATAGAAATGGAGTCTGGGATATACCTAAGGGCAAGAGAGAGAAGAAAGAATCTAGAAAAATGTGCGCCCGCCGTGAAGTAATGGAAGAAGTCAATGCTGACTCTCTTCCCATTATAGTCGAAGACTTAGTAAGTACATATCACTCTTATCAAGAAAAGGGGAATTTGTACAACAAAACTACCTATTGGTATAGTATGGAGTTTGAAAATTCTGATCAGAGTTTTTCTCCCGAAGTTTCAGAAGGTATCGAAAAAGTAGAATGGGTGGAATTAGATAAAGCTATTTCGAATGTTGGTTATAAAAATCTTATCCCTGTTCTAGAAGATTTCCAATTAAAAATAAAGGCATAAAAAAAGGCGTGAAATAAATTCACGCCTTGGAAAATCGAATCTAAAAAAAGCTTAATTACTGAGCTTAAATAATATAGGTAAACTCATTTGGACACGAACTGGACGTCCTCGTTGCATTCCAGGAGAAAACTTAGCTGTTTGTACAACTCTTAATGCTTCTTCATCACAACCGCCACCAATACCTCTGATAACTCTTGGATTTACGACATTACCGTTTTCGTCAACAACAAATTGAATAGTTACTCTACCTTCAATTCCAGCTCTAATAGCAACTTCAGGATATGAAACTCTTTTCTGTAATCCTACCTGGCCACCTTTAAGATCTGGCATATTTTCAACCACAACGAAAACTTCGTCTTCATCTTCATCAGGTGGTGGTGGTGGTGGTGGAAGATCCATTGGTCCATCTAAATCAAACTCTGCAATGTCCAGAATCTCATCTTCAATAATCTCGTCGTTAGGAACCTCAACCGGGACTGGTGGACGAGGTGGAGGTGGAGGAGTTTCAATTGTTTTCGTTTGAATTGCTTCTTCCATTACAACTTCTTCCTGCATATCTATTGGAGGAGGCGTTGGAGGAGGGCTGTATAAATTAATACGTACAGCAGCAATCATAAAAAGCAAGGCTGCAATTAGACCTACTTCAAGAAACAGATTGTACGATTGCTTTAAATCAGCTTTAGAATTTTTTCTTCTATTAATCATTATTGAATGCCATTAAATTTGAATCTGAAAGAAAATGATATTTCAGTTTGACTGCAAGTTAAATTTTTGGATATATGTAAAAAAAACGTTCATAATGTAATTTTATTACGTTTTGTGAAATAATTTTATCGATTATACACTCAATTAGCAGGCTCTTTGTTTTTTTTTGATAAAGAATTAAATAAATAACGAAGTAAAATAATAGCCGCTAATGAACCAAGAACGTCTGCTAGAAGATCAAAAGCTTCGGGACTTCTATTGGTCGGTAGAGCAAATTGAAGTACTTCTATAAGTAATCCATAGAAACTACCAAGCATGAATATAATCCAAAGTTTTGGCTTCCCATCTTTCTTAGTGAATCGATACAAACCATACATAAAGGTCCAAATACCAAACATTATAAAATGGCCCAGTTTATCGTAATTCCAGATATTAAATGGAACAGATTTACCTGCAGGGTACAATGTAGCAACCAGAATGGCTAAAGTAACGGCGATCAATAATACAGCGGGGAGTTTCTTGTATTTTAAAAAAATATGAATGACTAATTATTCTCCTAAATCAGATCAGTTGGTTCAAGTTGATTTTTATCCGTGTGAGGATACGAAAATGCTTTATGTTTTCCATCTAATAATGCATTAATTGATGCGTTATTTCCATCGTTGGTCTTTAAAAAGTAAGCACTCACTTTACCAGCCAAAACATCTCCAAATCCTGCCCTTGAAAATACTCTGGTATCATACCCTGTTAAGTAGGCATTTCCAGAATTTGTTCCTAGTATTCCAGGGAAACCCTTAGAAAGAATAGTAACACTCAATTTTTTTGCGTACTTCGTTACTTGAAGAAGTCGATCAAAATCATCAGAAATATCGAAACCTAGCAGTGTTTTTAGCTCTCCGGGATGTGGTGTCAAAATCCAATTAGAGACGGTTGGTTTTTTAATGTCCTTAAGTTTTGACAACGCAAAAATTGCGTCTGCATCTATTACAACATCACCCTGAAAATTAGAAAGTATTTGTTGAGTGAATGCTATAGTTTCTGGGTTTCTTCCAATCCCAGGACCAATTAGTAGCTTGCCAGGTTTTTCATTTAGGACTGTTAGAACTTGTTGTAAATGGTTTTCAGAAAAAATAACATCTTTATCCGTGCCAATTGGTTTTTTTATAATTTGAATCAGATGTTCTTCATATATATTTAACAAACCTTTGGGTGTAATGAGAACTAAGGCACCTATGCCTGTTGCCCAGGCACTTTTACATGCTAATATTGCAGCGCCTGTTAGACCTTCGGATCCGGCGATCACGTATAGGACACCACCGTCATATTTATGAGCCCGTTGCTTTTCTTGTTTATCCAATTTATCTACCCATTCTTCATCAATCAGTATCGCAGCTTTCTCGCGTATATGATTTGGGACAGGGAGCTCGCAAAGAATAATATCACCAGAAATATCAAAGCCATCATTTAAATAATACCCGGCTTTTAGTGCTCCAAAAGAGAGTGTGAAATTAGCTTGTACTACCACTCCCATTATCCTTCCGGTATCAGAGTGTAAACCTGAAGGAAGATCTAAAGAAAAAACAGGTTTGTCTGAATTGTTTATTGATTGGATTACTTCATCAAAGGGAGCTCTTACATCAGAATTTAACCCTGTGCCGAACAACCCGTCTACAATAAAATCGTATTCTGAAAATGAAAAAGGAGTCGCCCAATCCAGAAAATGTATATTTCCTGATAGCTTCTTAAGTAATTCAAGATTTTTCTTTGTGTCAGCAGTAAGGGAGCTTGTACCGTCTACGAAACAAATAGAAACGGAATAATTCTGTTCAGATAAAATTCTTGCAACAACTAAAGCATCACCGGCATTATTTCCTTTACCACACAAAAATAATCCATGAGCATCAGGATTAGTTTCGGAATAAATAAAATCGGCTGCTTTGGTACCTGCTATTTCCATTAATGTGAATCCATCAATACCGAACTCTTTGATGGTTCTATCGTCCATCCTTCTACATTGTTCAGCAGAGCATAAATAATATGGAAAAGGAGCAGTATGCATATTCAAAAAAATAAATCTAAGTCATTCTGATCAAAAATAAAGAATCTTCACCTCTACTAATTCAGAATTACAATTAATCCTAATAAGATATTGCAAAAAGTACTTTCTGTTTAGAAGGCTTACCTGATACCATACATTTTCCCTCAGTAGTATCACCTTTTAGTGGAATGCACCGTATTGTTGCTTTCGTTTCATTCTTGATTCGCTCTTCAGTTTCGGCAGTACCATCCCAGTGTGCATAAATAAATCCACCTTTTTCATCCAGAACTTTTTTGAATTCTTCATAAGTTTCAACTTCAGAAGTTCCTTCTTCTGTACGCTTTTGAGCTGTTTCAAAAAGATCATCTTGAATGGTATTAAGAAGGTTCTTCACCATTGCACCAATACCATCACGAGATTCAAAAGATTTACTAAGCGTATCACGGCGCGCCAGCTCTACGTTATTCTTATCAACATCGCGAGGACCGACAGCAATTCTAAGAGGAATTCCTTGTGCTTCATGCTCAGCAAACTTAAACCCAGGTTTGTAGTTGTCCCTGTTATCAAGTTTAACTCTAATACCGAGATCTTTCAGTTCCTTGAAAATTGAATCACCATATTCGAGTACCATCTCTCTTTCTTCATCACTTCGATAAATAGGTACAATAACAACTTGTGTTGGTGCTAAACGTGGAGGAATCACTAATCCCTGATCATCAGAGTGAGTCATAATTAATCCACCAATTAAACGGGTAGAAACGCCCCAACTTGTAGCCCATACATATTTGTGATCTCCATCACTGTCCTGGAATTTCACATCAAAAGCTTTGGCAAAATTTTGTCCTAAGAAATGAGAAGTACCTGCTTGTAAAGCTTTTCCATCTTGCATCAAAGCTTCGATACAATACGTATCAACCGCTCCTGCAAAACGCTCGCTGGCAGTTTTAACACCTGTAGTTACAGGCATTGCCATGTAATCTTCGGCAAAAGTTCGATACACTTCCAGCATTTGTTCAGTTTCTTCAATGGCTTCTTGTTCTGTTGCATGCGCTGTATGACCTTCTTGCCACAAAAACTCCATAGTTCTGAGAAAAAGACGCGTCCTCATTTCCCATCGAACTACATTTGCCCATTGGTTTACTAAAATTGGAAGATCACGATAGGATTGAATCCAGCCTTTATAGGTGTCCCAAATAATAGTTTCTGAAGTAGGACGAACGATTAGTTCTTCTTCAAGTTTTGAATCGGGATCAACTTCTACTCCACCATCAACCGACATTAATCGACTATGAGTTACAACAGCGCACTCCTTTGCAAAACCTTCAACATGTTGCGCTTCTTTAGATAAAAATGATTTTGGGATAAAAAGGGGGAAATAGGCGTTTTCATGTCCTGTTTCTTTGAACATCTTGTCTAATCCTTGTTGCATATTCTCCCATAGAGACATCCCTGTGGGGCGAATTACCATACATCCTCGAACTGGTGAATGTTCAGCTAATTTCGCTTCTCTAACTACATCTAAATACCACTGTGAATAGTCTTTTTCCCTTTTTGTGATCTTCTGCGCCATGTGCTTTTTTAATCCTTTTTTTAAGTAAAACCTAAGGTAACAAACTTAAGAGTGAGTTTTAGCAGATTTCCCCTAAAAATTGTTTACGGTTGATGCAGGAAGTCCTTATATTTGGGATTCTATGAAAGAAAATGGCGTGGTTCCGCCGAGAGTCGGACTTAGCTCAGATGGTTAGAGCGCACGACTCATTAATCCGCCAGCTGGCGGACGGTTCAACTGAAAGCCAATTTTCGGAGATACTGTTCTAAAGCATCGGATTAAAACTTACTGAAGAAATTAAGCGGCGTGGTAGCTCAGATGGTTAGAGCGCACGACTCATAATCGTGAGGTCGACGGTTCAATTCCGTCCCACGCTACATTTATAAAAAGCTCAACTTGTTTTCAGGTTGAGCTTTTTTATTTTGGGGGATGTTTCAGGTATACGCATTATATAGCTCTAAATTCAATGAGATTTACATTGGTTATTCAACTAATGCTGAGAATAGACTAGCTTCACATAACCATGAGAGGAATAAAGGCTACACAAAAAGATATCAACCTTGGGAAATGGTTTTTAAGGAAGAATTTAAAACGAGGTCAGAAGCAATGAAGAGAGAAAAAGAATTAAAGACAGCTATGGGAAGAGATTATGTGTGGAAAGAAGTGAAAAGGAAATTTGCTTAGAGCGCACGATTCATTAATCCGCCAGCTGGCGGACGGTTCACCAAATTAGCCCACGCTACACAAATAAAGCTCAACTTGGAAACAGGTTGAGCTTTTTTATTTTTGTACTATGTTTCAGGTGTATGCATTATACAGTTCTAAATTCGATAAGATTTACGTTGGATATTCAACCAATGCTGTAAACAGATTAGCTTCACATAACCATGAGAAAATAAAGGTTATACAAAATAATATCAGTCATGGAAAATTATTTTATTTTTTACATAAATGAAATAAAAACAATAGTTAAAACTGATTAAAAAACGAACTGAAAAGTTATTGTTCCCCATTGTGCTTGCTGAGGAACGCCACTAGGAAGTTTGGAGAATTTCCAATTTCTAAGAGTTTGTGTAACTTCTTTTTCTAGCTCTGGATTCATTTTCTTTAAAGGGACGATTAAACCAACCGTACCATCAGGTTTTACCTGAAAACGAACAGAAATAACTCCTTCGGAATTGCTTGTATTCTGAGGTAATGGTTGAACCATTGGATCTCGTTTGATATTACCTTCCCAACTTAGTTCATACGTATGTTGATTTAATTCATTGGTTTCACCTTTTGAAACTAACTTATTGTTTCCCCTCATTTGGGTTAAAACCTTATCTATCTCTAAAAAGTGATCTTTAACTTTTTCTCCAAATGAGACAATATTTCCCTCAACTCTCAACCTTGTTATTTGAGATTTAGTAAGTTTCTGAAGTTGATCATAGGTAAAGTCAGCAACTAAAGCCGAAGAGTAACCATATTCATATATTTCACTTTGAAGATTCTCATCAATATTTTCATCAAAAAGTGAACTAACTAGTAATAAAAAAAATAACTTACCAGCCGATAAGTCCTCAAAAGCCTCTTCAAACTCTTCATCAGTGTATTCTTCGTTAAAATTTCCATCAGTTTGAATAGCTGTTATTGAAATTTCATCTCGATCATCATCAAACAATATTGGATACTCATTTGATAGCATAAGTTGATCTATATTGAATACCTCTAAAACGGAAGCATCCTCAGAGACGATTATTAATTTAAACTCACCGCATAGATCCCAATCACATTCTTTTGTTCCTACAAAAGTAGACATCGCCTTTAAAACATCTCCATTGCTTAGTGCAATTGATGCATCAAACCCTTTAGAACGAATAGTTAATTCGTCCGTAAATTGATCATAAAATGAGATTATATCTTCATAAACTGTAATCTCTGTTCCATTGTCATCAATTGATACTTCCTGAGCAAATGAAATACCCATAAAAGATATGAGCAGAAATAATGGAGTAAGTAGAGTGATTTTATTTAGCATAAAAACATTATTTATTTAAACTCTTTAAATTAATGTAATTAAGATGTAATAAAAAAGTCTGATCATTTTCGGAAAAAACTACTTCCAATAATCCCTAAAAATAATGCACCAGCCCCAACCAACATTTTCCAAAAGCTGTCTTCTTCGTCTTTTTCTTCCATAAAATAAAGATCATAAATTTCTTCTTTACTCATTTCATGTGCATGTCTTGCATGAGAAGTAAGACCTCTTAGGTCTTTATGAATAATCTCGTTTTTATTCCCCGAAATCTTCCCATCCCCAAGATGGAGCAGGTTGTTCTACTTCTTTAGTTAGATCAAATTCTACGGTAAATACACTTGGTCTACCAATACGGCGAAGATTGTATGAGTAAACACTGTCGTTAAGAGTTACCCACCAAACATTTGAAAAGGCATACGGGATTAAATCTAACGTTTCTTGATCTGCGGGAAAAATCTGCATATTTGCCATTCCTGTATTAGAAGAAGTTCCACCATACATGGTTACATCATCGTCACTGCCATCCTCGTGACGGTGATCATGTTTCAGCTCAATTCTTCCATTATTATAGGTGAAAATCCATGTTCTGGAAAGGTTATCACCCACATTAAAAGGAACCAAAATTCGTTCGTCATTGCAGGATAGAACATTCAAAACTAATTTTTTATCAGCAAAACCATCCACCGGTTCAGTAACAAGTTCACCTTCAAAAGATTTTCCACATAAAGCGGATAGATTACTCCAGAATTGTATTGCTCCCATATTTTGGACATCAACAGATGCTGAAGTTTCAGTTGGTTCTACTTGGGGTGAATTTGAACACGAAAGGAAAAAAGCCAGAGCAAATAACGCTATGAGATATTTTTTCATTAGTCTTCGATACGTTTTAAGAGGAATAAAATTGAGAATTACTTTGTGATTTAAAATAATCAAAAATTAATGTAATGCTTTATTGTAAACATGTATTTGGAGCTTAGTTACGTATTTTACAATAAAAGCTCAATTTGTAAACATGCTGAGCTTTTTTGCTTTTCAACTATGTAAACCCCCATCCTGAAAAGCCAGTACTTACTGATGCTTAATTTGAGAATTGGAGCTTTAATTCCCTAATTTGTGTTTAAGCATTTCTACCTAGCTAAAGGAAGTTTAAATAAGTCAAAGTTGGAGAAGCGTCATGATTAAAGTAGTTCCTCAGATTGTATTAGCTATCTGTTTACTAATTTGTTCAAGAGAAGTAAACGCACAAGGCTCCTTTGCCCTCGCCGAAAACGGAGTTACCATTACTTGTGTAGGAGCAAGCACAGGAGATACCGGCATTGTAAACGAAATAACCTACACCGCAGTAAGTAACGCTTCATTACGAGATAGCGTGAGTATTGAAGCAGATATAACACTTGTCTGTACTAGCTTAGTCACAGAAATGGATAGTTTATTCCATGATAGAGAATCCTTTAATCAAGATATTGGGAATTGGGATGTTAGTTCAGTAACAAATATGTCCGGTATGTTTTTGGGTAGAAGGATTGCCCCATCTATTTTCAATCAAGATATTGGAGCGTGGGATGTAAGCTTAGTGACTAGTATGAGTAATATGTTTCATTACGCACATTATTTCAATCAAGATATTGGAGCATGGGATGTTAGCTTAGTGACTAATATGAGTTCAATGTTTAATGGCGCTAGGGCTTTCAATCAAGATATCGGGAATTGGGATGTTAGTTCTGTGTTAAACATGTTGAGTATGTTTTCTCGGGCGCCATCTTTCAACCAGGAAATAGGGAATTGGGATGTTAGTTCTGTGTCAAATATGAGGAACATGTTTCAAGGCTCCACAAGTTTTTTTAATAAAGATATCGGGAATTGGGATGTTAGCTCTGTGACTAGCATGGTAGAAATGTTTCATGGAGCTACATCATTTAATCAAGATATTGGGGCTTGGGATGTTAGCTCGGTAAAGGATATGACTGAGATGTTTAGCGCGGCGTTCGATTTCAACCAAGACATAAGTAGTTGGGATGTAAGTTCAGTAACGAATATGGCTGATATGTTTAATACTACATGGGTATTCAACCAAGACATAAGTAGTTGGGATGTGAGTTCGGTAAAAGATATGTCATCTATGTTTGCATATACTTTGGCATTCAATCAAGATATAGGAGGTTGGGATGTGAGCTCGGTAATCAATATGGAAAACATGTTTTATGGAGCTACATCATTTAATAAAGCTATTGGAAATTGGGATGTAAGCTCTGTGAGTACTATGTATTCTATGTTTAATGATAGTGAGGTTTTCAATCAAGATATTAGTGACTGGGATGTGAGTTCTGTAAAGAATATGAAAAATATGTTTAATGATGCTGCAGTGTTTAACCAAGACTTGAGCGGTTGGTGCGTTACCAATATAACGAGTGAACCGTCAGGGTTTGCTATTGAAAGTGCTCTTTCATCTTCTTTTTACCCGAATTGGGGAACGTGTGTGGCAACTTCATATGAACAAGAAACACTGCTTCCAACCTCGTTTGCCCTACAACAAAACTATCCAAATCCTTTTAACCCGACAACTTCTATTAGTTTCGAGCTTCCAGAAGCGGCGCTGGTAAAAGTTTCAGTACATAATATGCTAGGCCAGGAAGTTAAAATACTGGTTGATGGATTTCGAAGTGCGGGTGTTCATAGTTTAACGTTTGATGCCAGTGGGTTTGCTTCGGGAGTATATATCTACCGATTAGTAACTCCAAGCCAATCGTTTACTAAGCAAATGATATTGGTGAAATAGTAATTTTGCATCAGAGTATAAATAAAAACTCGATTCAGGAATGGGTAGAGCTTTGATTACTTTAAGAAAGGACACTTTTTGGAATTATTTTAAATATTGAAACCAATCAGAAGATGTCACCAATTAGAATAATTTTCTTATGAATGCACCTCCTACTAATCCCCATGAATTAAAAGTATATACTCTTCATAGAAGGATAATTGGAGTGTTTTTCGCTTTACTGGTTGTTGAATGGGGACTGCTATTAATAAATCAATCTTGGCTTTCTTTGTTTTTGGTGACATGTATTTTAGCAACCCTTTTTGTGCCAGTTGTTTTTCGAAAGCGTATGCAAATGGAGATACCGGCTGAATTGCATATAATTGCAGTCGTATTCATTTTTTGTGCTTTTTATCTGGGTGAAGTTCTAGATTTTTATAACAGGCTTTGGTGGTGGGATATTGGGCTGCATACTTCGGCTGGCTTACTAATGGGTATTTTTGGATTTTTACTTGTATACGTTTTAAATGAGAGTAAAAAAGCACACTTGAATATAACTCCAAATTTCATTGCTTTATTTGCATTCACTTTTGGGGTTACAATAGGCTCTATTTGGGAGATTTTTGAGTTTAGTATGGATCAGTTGATGGGAGCGAATATGCAAAAACCAATGCTGGGAGATCCTTCTGGGTTAACAGATACTATGTGGGATATTATCGTAAATGCTATTGGGGCACTTTTTATTAGCTTCATCGGCTTCGGATATTTGAAAAGTGGAAAAAGCTTTTTTGTGAGGGACTGGATTAAATCTTTTATAGATAAAAACCCGAAGATGTTTAAAAAAGATTAAGGAATTAAATTAAAGTTCAATGGTTATCTTAATAGTAACCCTGTGTAACATTTTCTTTAATTAAAGGCATTAGTCAATCAAAACGCTCAATCTATATCAGAATAACTAACGTGAATAGATCCGATCAGCTCGAACTAATTTATATTGCTCAAAATGTATTTCTCAAAGCATACGAGAAATACCAAGAAGTAATTGAAGAACTTACCGAGGAGGAGAAACAGCAATCGAATTTAGTTTCATCTATTCATGATTCGCTACAAAACTTGAACCGAAAGATAAAAGCACATCTCAACGGCAAAATAGACATGAACAAGCTGTTGGATGAGTTTGTTTTTGAAAAAGGAATACTTGTTGGGGAATTAGAATTGGCAAGAGAATCCAATCCAAGAGTTACGCGCCTTACGAAACGAATTTTAGTCAGTATTGAGGAGTTTTTAGAAAAGGCAGGAAGTGAAAAGAAATCACTAATTCCCAAGAGACTAAAAGAACCAACGCATTTTAAATCTACAAAAATTGCGTACCTGCTTTGGTTGGTTGGATTTTTTGGTATGCTCGGCTTCCAAAGGTTCTATCTTGAAAAATACGGAACAGGGATAGGCTGGTTTTTAACTGGGGGTGTATTTGGGTTTGGTGCAGTCTATGATCTACTCACGATAAGTAAAAAGGTCGATGAGCATAACGACTTGGTTGAAATGAAATTCCATGAGTTGAGAGAGACAGAGCGGAAGCGTCAATTACCCGAAAAAGAGCTTTAGATTAGATAATAAAAAAGCCGTCCCCAACTCAATGGCCAACGGCTAATATCATCTACAGACGGCTATTACCCCATTTGCATTACAAACATAGGTGTACATATAGTCACTCTCAATAGATAGAATTGTGTATTTTTAGTACGTGTTTTTATGTAGATATAAAGTGGAGCCTGATACGTGCCAAATCCTGAAATAAGTATAAATAGCTATTTCATTTCATTACTAAGAGAATAGTGCACCAAACTGGCTGTATTTTTTAGCCCCAACTTTTTCAAAAGATTTGTTCGGTGCTTGTCAACAGTTCGTGGACTGATGTACAGCTTTTCTCCAATTTCTGAACTGGTAAACCCTTTTACCAGATAGGAAATAACTTCTTGCTCCCTGGGTGTTATGGACGACCGCTTTCCTTTTTTCAGCCTCGATAAACGCATGTATTCTCTTGTCATCATTTTAGAGAATTGTTTACCAAGATGAGTTTCGCCGGAGGCTATTTTTGTTGCAGCTTCAATAAGCTCAATTTTATCTGCAGTTTTAAGTAGTAAACCATTAGCGCCTGAATCCAGAAAATCTGTAAGGGTTTCTTCAGATGCATGTTGCGCAAGTACAAGTATCTTTGCTTTAGGAAATTTTGAAACGATTTTATTCGCTAATTGGATTCCGCTGATTTCAGGCATGTCAAAAGAAAGCACACATAATTCAGGAAGGTCGCTTTCATAAGCGGTTAGAATGAGCGCACCATTATCAATCTCACTGAGGATCTGAAAATCTGCCTCGCGAAGAATGGAACTTAACCCATGTCTAAATATTTCGTTGCCGTCTGCAACAATAGTGGTAATAGTACCCATGAGACCTCCCCAGGCTCAATGGTTTACAAATGGACAGTTAATTTAGTTAAAATAGTTGGTTAGACAAGTATTTTTTTCTTTAGGGCACGTACAACAAACGAAATTTACCAAACTTATATAGTGAGTAAATATTCGATCATGCTGACATAATCCAAATACTGAGCGCTGATTTCATGCTCCAGAGAACTGTTCTGAACCAGTTTGTATTAACCAAACTAGATATCAAAGAATCAACTTTGCCATGAGTTAATGCGTTATGCTTTGGAACTGAAAAGAATAGGGTTGAAAGCCATATTAGAATCACAATATAAAAGCCTAAGGCATTAAGTGTGAACCACCCCTCATTCCAGGCCAGAGCGCCAGAAGTAGCAAGTTCTAAACTCATAACAGGCATCACTATAAAGCCAGTTTTTAATGAATGATGAGCATGAAATTCACTGAATACATCCTTATCTACAAAATGAAAGGAAGGATAATGCACTAACTGAACATACCAAATCAGTCCTGTCATAAAGAAAGTGCTAAAGGTATTAATCAAAAAAATTGTTTCAACTGACATCAATCAAGCTATTCGTTATTCTATTCCTTATTTTTGGTGGTTATATAACCAAAGTTTTCACTCTACGATTCACTTTAACTAAAAAATGACTTTAAAAAGAACACACACTTGCGGAGAATTAACGGCCAAGAACATTGGTGATGAAGTAATATTAAATGGATGGGTAGGCCCACGCCGTGATCTAGGTGGAGTTATATTTATAGATCTTCGAGATAGATATGGCATAACACAGGTATTATTTACAGAAACAGATAGTGAACTTCATGGCAAAGCAGAAGAACTGAGAGCAGAATACGTTATTGGAGTAAAGGGCAAAGTGATAAGCCGTGGAAGTGAGAATAAGAATTCTAATTTGGTCACAGGGGAAATCGAAGTTGAAGCTACAGATTTAGTCTTTTATTCTGAGGCTGAAACCCCACCATTTGAGATTAAAGATGGTATTGCTACAAATGAAGATGTTCGATTAAAGTATAGGTATTTAGATCTTAGACGCCCTGAATCACAGAAGCGGTTAATGCTACGATCAAAGTTTTATCAGTCTGTTCGTTCTTTCTACCATAATCTAGAATTTGCTGAAATTGAAACTCCTGTATTAATGCGAAGTACTCCTGAGGGAGCTAGAGATTACTTAGTGCCAAGCAGAGTAAATGAAGGAAAGTTCTTTGCTCTTCCTCAAAGTCCGCAGACTTACAAGCAGTTACTAATGGTTTCAGGTTTTGATCGTTATTTTCAGATTGTGAAATGTTTTAGAGACGAAGATTTAAGAGCAGATAGACAGCCTGAGTTTACTCAAATTGATGTTGAGATGAGTTTTGTGGATGAAGAGGATATCTATTCAACACACGAAGCGTTGATGAAAAAGGTATTCAAAGACACGGTTGGTTATGAAGTTGAGACACCATTCCCAAGAATATCTTACGATGATGCAATGAATACCTATGGCTCTGATAAGCCGGATATTCGTTTTGGCTTAGAATTCAAAGATTTTTCTGAAATTGTTAAAGAGGCAGAATTTAAAGTTTTCTCAGGGACAGTCGCTAACGGAGGTGGAGTTGTTGGAATCACTGTTCCAGGGCAAGGAGAAATGGGACGTGGGGCTATTGACAGACTTACAGAACGGGTAAAAAAGGAAACTGGCGCAGGTGGATTGATCTATATAAAAATGCAGGAAGATGGACCTTTATGTAGTGTTGGTAAATTCCTTACAGAAGAAATTGTTTCTGATATGGTAAAGGCTTCAGATGCTAAAAAAGGAGATCTGGTTTTAATTCTTGCCGGACCAAAGCCTGGTGTACTAAAGCAACTTGGTCAGTTACGATTGATGATGGGTAAAGAGTTTGACCTGATTGATGAAAAGGCATTTAACTTTTTATGGGTTACTGAATTTCCTTTACTGGAATGGGACGAAGAAAGTAGAAGATACCATGCAATGCATCATCCATTTACTTCTCCAAAAGAAGAGGATATGGAATTAATGGATTCAGATCCTGGTGCTGTAAAAGCAAGAGCCTACGATCTTGTGTTAAATGGCAATGAGCTAGGTGGTGGATCTATCAGGATTCATGACCAAAAGTTACAGCGACGAGTTTTTGAATTACTTGGTATTGATGAGCAAGAAGCACAAGAGAAATTTGGTTTCTTGTTAGATGCATTCAAGTATGGAGCTCCTCCGCATGGAGGAATTGCTTTTGGAGTGGATAGAGCGGTTATGTTATTGACAGGTTCCAAAAGTTTGAAGGAAGTTATTGCTTTCCCAAAAAATCAAAAAGCACAAAGCTTGATGGATAATAGTCCAGATACAGTTGATAAACATCAGCTAGACGAGCTTCACATTCAACTAAAAAAGAAATTAAATTGATGAAAACAGGCGGTATTGACGGATGTAGAATTGGATGGCTATTTATTTCCTTTGACGAGGGAAATGAGCGTTATGAGGTTTTAGAAACGAAAGAACAGCTCGAAGAAAAGCTATTAGAAACAGGCCGTATTTTTATTGATATGCCTATTGGCTTAGAAGATGAAGTGTATACTCGTAATTGTGATGCATTGATGAGAAAAGAAGTTGGGGGAAATTATTCTTCTAGTATATTTTCGCCACCGATACGCCCTGCATTAGCCGCACCAAGTTATGTGGAAGCTAATATGATTAGCTATGAGTATACTGAAAAGAAATTATCGCTACAGTCTTGGAATATCACTCCTAAGATTCAACTAATCGATAATCTACTCACAAAGCATAAGGGCTTAGAAGAAAAAGTGCTTGAAAGCCATCCTGAGCATCTTTTTATGAAACTCAACGATGGGGAGATTTTTCAAAAGAAAAACCTGAAAAAGGGTATTAAGCACAGACTTCAATTAATTGAAGAAGAAGAACCAATTGTAGATGACTTTTTCAGAGATATCAAAGAAGAATATCGCAGAAGCGATGTAGCTGAAGATGATATAGTTGATGCAATGGTACTAGCTTTGTATGCAAAATGGTCAAAAGAAAAACCCATCAAAACAATTCCTCCAGAGGTAGAAAAAGATTCGATGGGCTTGCCAAAAGCATATCATTTTGTTTAAAAGGTAGATTTAAAATATAAGCTTGAGGATTTGCTTAGGTCTAGAGATTAAATCTATTTGAGTATTTTTTTGTATTTAGCCCCTGCTTTATAGACAAAATTAATTCCATTAAAGGCGGCAATTCTGTAGGCTTCACTATATGTTGGGTAGTTTAAGACATGATCAATAAAGTATCTGATATCTCCACCTAAATTCATTACAGATTGACCCAAGTGAATTAAATCACTTGCTCTTTCTCCAATAATATGAATTCCCAAAATCTTAAAAGTATCCTGATCGAAAACGATTTTAAGTAATCCTATTTGTTGATTACTTACATCGCCTTGAGTAATATTTTTATAGTTGGCACGTCCAGCTGCGACATTGAATCCTTTTTCAGTGGCTTCTTTTTGTGTTAATCCAATGTTAGCAATTTCAGGTATGGAATAGATTGCAAAAGGTATCTGATCAGGCATTTTCAAGGTGTTATTCTCTCGAAACATTTCACATGATGCAATTCTACCTTGTGAAAATGAGGCAGACGCTAATCTTGGGAATCCAGAAGCATCTCCTGCTGCAAAAACATTCTCTACGGACGTTTTAAAAGTTGAGTCTGTTTTAATGAACCCTTCATCGTCAGTTTCAATACCAACTTTTTCTAAGCCGAGGCCACTAGTATTCGGCAGTTTTTTTCCAAGATATAAGACATGTTCTGTTTCAAGTACATAATCACGACCTTTTTCAGAGTCATTTTTTAGCTGATGTTTAACTTCAACAGTTCCACGGAGGTCATTAACTGAAACACCAAGATTACGAACCTTTTTTACTATTTCGATTGTGTTATCACTTAATACTTTATGGAGTTCTTCAGCAATATCCTCATCCAAAAATGGGAGAAACTCAGAGGTGTAACTCAAAATCGTAACTCTAGTTCCCAAAGAAGAAAATGTAGTAGCGTATTCCAATGCATTGATTCCACTTCCAATAATAACTAGACGGCGCGGGATGTGCGTAAGAGAAAGAATGGAGTTGTAATCTAAAACGATATCATGATCGACTTCAAAGCCTTCAGGAGCTTTATTAACACTACCTGTAGACAATAGAATATATTCAGCGGTAAATTTCTTTTTTTCGCCTTCCCAATTCTTTACTTCTATGGTATTTTTATCGAGTAATTTACCATAACCACGATAGGTATCCACTTCATTTTTGGAAAGGTCTTTTTCAACTTTTTTGTTTTTACTTTCTAAGATCTGATCTTTATAAGAAAGGAGGTCAGACATTAAATATTTTGAATAAGGCTTTTCTTTTGCTTCGTTTGGAAACTGGTTTTGATACCTTTGAATAATTCGGGCAGTTTCACGAAGAGCCTTACTTGGGACTGTTCCATAATTAATCCAGGCACCTCCCAAATGATCTTCATTGGCTTCGACGACCAATACTTTTTTATCAAATTTTGAACTTTGCATGGCACATGAAAAGCCAGCAGGTCCGCTTCCTAAAATAATAACGTCGTAATCGTATTTCATAAGTAACTAAAGTGAATGTGAGTTTGGAAGATAATCGATTTTTTTACCTAAATCAGATATTCTGTCATGTAATAGTGTAAAGGTATTGTGAAGATAGATACTATATATGTGTATATGAACGAATTTGACGGGCTCATTGCTTATTATATTAAGAGTAAAAAGATGGCATCAAATTTGTAGATGTCAGAGTATTAGAAATTATAATTAAATAAGAGGAATCATGGCTTACGAACTACCAGAATTACCATACGCATACGATGCACTAGAACCTCATTTTGATGCTAAGACGATGGAAATTCATCATACTAAACATCATCAAGGATATACAAATAAAGTAAATGCCGCTTTAGAAGGACATGCATTTGCCGATCTTGATATTGAAGAAGTGCTTACCAGAATTAATGAAGTTCCTGATGCAGCTAAGCAAGGTGTTATTAACAATGGTGGTGGATATGCAAACCATAAATTATTCTGGACAATTTTATCACCAAATGGTGGTGGAAATCCTGATGGAGAAATTGCTGAAGCAATAAATAGTACTTTTGGAAGCTTCGACAAATTTAAAGAAGAATTTAGTAATGCAGCAGGAACGAGATTTGGTTCAGGCTGGGCATGGCTTTCTGTTGATAAAAGTGGAAATTTAAAAGTTCATTCAACAGCTAATCAAGATAGTCCTCTAATGAATGGCTTAACCCCAATTATTGGACTTGATGTTTGGGAACATGCTTATTATTTACATTACCAGAACAGACGTCCTGATTACATTTCATCTTTTTGGAATGTTATTAATTGGAATCAAGTAAACAAAAACTTAAAAGACGCGAAGTAATCTCAATTAGAGATTTCGTATCTTAACTCCAACTTAAACGGAGATATAATGCAATTTGGATTTGGAATAGGCCCCGACACTTCATGGATGAGAGAAGAACTCACACG
>Ga0136600_1000400_pt1 | contig 23575 bp, 27 predicted proteins | sample AntRauMFilla2698_FD_104634 | JGI IMG/M metagenome (GOLD analysis project Ga0136600, IMG submission 104634) | Saline lake microbial communities from Rauer Islands, Antarctica - Metagenome Filla 2 #698 | ecosystem: Environmental > Aquatic > Non-marine Saline and Alkaline > Saline | place...
GGACGCCGCCGCGTGGCGCGTCTGGAAGTGCAGGGCGCCATCGCCTCGATCCGCGGCTGGGCGGTGTCTGCACCGATGCTGGCACCCAAGGCCGGCTGGCTGGAAGGGCGCTCCAATCCCAAGCTGAAGCATAGCGGCCAGTACGTCCCCTATGCGTTGGTGGGGGTGATCAGCCCGTGGAATTTCCCGCTCACCCTGTCGCTGATCGACGCGATTCCGGCGCTGGCCGCCGGATGCGCGGTGATCGTGAAACCCAGCGAGGTGACGCCCCGCTTCGTGGAGCCCCTGCGCAAGACCATTGCTGCAGCCGGCCTTGAAGATTTGCTGGCGTTCACGCCCGGCGCCGGGGAGACCGGACAGGGCCTGATCGCGCGCTGCGACCTCATCTGCTTTACCGGCAGCGTGCCCACCGGCCTTAAGGTCGCTGCCAGCGCCGCGGCGCGCCTGATCCCGGCCTTTCTGGAGCTGGGGGGCAAGGACCCGCTCATCATCACCAAAACCGCCGATATCGACATGGCGGTCATCGCGGCGCTGCGTGGCTCGGTGCTCTCCACCGGCCAGGCCTGCCAGTCCATCGAGCGTATCTATGTGGACGCTGCCCTTCACGACGCCTTTCTGGAAAAGCTTGTGGCCGCCGCAGAGGCCGTGCGCCTGAATCAGCCTGACATCACGTCCGGCGAGCTGGGCCCGCTGATCTTTGACCGCCAGGCGGGCATCATCGCTGGCCAGATCGAGGACGCCAAAGCCAAGGGCGCACGCGTTCATACCGGCGGCGAGATCGAGACCCATGGCGGCGGCGTCTGGATCCGGCCCACCGTGCTCTCCAACGTGGATCATTCCATGACCGTGATGGTGGAGGAGACGTTTGGTCCAGTCCTGCCGGTCATGGCGTTTCACGATATCGACGAGGCGGTGCGCCTGGCCAACGATACTCAGTTCGGCCTGTCCGCCGCGGTGTTCGCCGGCACGCTGGATGAGGCGGAAGCCGTCGCCCTGCGTCTGGAGGCCGGCGCTGTCAGCCTCAACGACGCCGCGCTCACCGCGCTGTTCTATGAGGCTGAAAAGCAGAGCTTCAAGGCCTCCGGCCTTGGCCCCTCACGCATGGGCGCGGCCGGCCTCACCCGCTTTTTCCGCCGCAAGGCCCTGATCGCCAACACTGGCGCACCTCTGCCGCTCAGCGCCTATCGCGAGGAAGGGTAGGCGCGCTCCTCGGCTTCCCGGACTTCACGCAGGATTGCCGCCTCTACTTCTCTTTTGCAAAATGGGGAGGGGTAAGGATGAGGTGTGTTCTGGGCGCAGGCCCGAACGGATCAAGCGTCAAATTTCTCCATTACCGGCCAGGGCGGGCGGCGATTGAGGCACCGGAGTGAGCCTCAATTCACAGACCAATTAAATTCCTGAGATTGCAGGCTTAAGATGATTGCAAGTATTTTTCTCCCACAGAGAGAAAATAAATTTCTTGTAGCTGTGCGGCTTGATATGAAACCATGAAGTTCAAATTTGCCAGGAGCGCGATATGCGCGATTTTACCGAAGCGGAGATGAAACGCGTTGGTGGTTGCAAGGACGTTTTTGTCGTCACAGGCAAGCGGACCCAAAGCTGGTGGGAAAAGCAGCAAATCATGGATGCGCTGCAGCCGGCTCGGTCGAATTTGGTGCGTTTTTGATACGTGATGCGGGCGGTGATGTGCGTATGTCGGCTCCGTTTACTAGTGGCAACTCGGATACTATCCGGGTCGACGATATTGAATCAGCGGCCAGGTCTTCGATGGGTGCTGGAGACACCTTGGTAGGGTTCGTCCATACGCAACATGTATCAGGCACGGCGAATGCATCCCAAGGTGACGCACTGGCTACCCTGACAACGCTTCCCAATGCTGCAATTGGCACGGGCGCGAGCTCTGACTCGAACATGATGAATTATATTATCGGCCCGAACGGTGAGGTACAGGAATATAGCAGAGCAGCGATTTTGGATGCGGGCCGTGAGACAAACGGGACTGATCTTGAGGACGCGCGCAGTGGTGGATCTTGTGGGTAAGCCTATGGTCTTGGCGCTTCTCACCTCTCTACTCGCGGCGTCGCCTGTGCTGGCGTCTGACGACGGTCTGTCATGCCGGTTTGCACTTACGGTTCATGCTGTTGAGCCCTCGCAAGCCGATCCGGCGGGAGAATGGTTGTCGCGAACGCAGCCGGGATATCAGTATATCCAGATTGAGCCCGATACGGTCCGGCCGCTTGTGGGACTTCCCGAGCCTGCTGCCCGTGCGGGCCTCTGGTTCCATGAGCAGTCGCAGATCGAGCCTCGCGCAGGGGTATATCCCACGCAGGACGCATATTATGCCTTCGCCCCCGGGGGCGAGTTGGAGACCCTGGTATTGGTGCACGAGCACGAGGGGGGCGATCAGCGTGCAGTGCTGCTTGAGGCCAGTCCACGGGGCCCGACCAGCCTGTTCCTACCGGGTGCCAGCGGGTTGATTCAGACCGGCTTTGGCCGTTGCGCACCGATAGGCGAGGCGGCCCGTGTTTTGGGTCGGCAGGACTGAAGCCACACGACGTCGATAAGGTCTAAACTCCGGGTCCGGACGAAAAAATTAATCTTCGCGGCTGCAATAAAATATCCGGACCCGGAACGAAAACTTGCCTTCGGGCGCTTTTCATGACAGTTATATAACATCCCTCGCAACAACAAAAAGAAAGGGGTCTGTCATGTCACGACTTTTACTTCCTGCAATGGTCATCAGCGCCTGGCTGGGCTTTGCTTTCGCGGCACCGCGCCTTCTGTCTTCGGATATGATCGTGCTGTCGGTGCTCGCCGGCATCGGCGCGACGTTCGCGATCCTGGCGCTCACCGGTCACGTCTCTCGGCCTGATCCGTTGTCGCTGAACCTCACCGGCCGCCGCCCGTGGTGGGAAATGCGCTAAGGCGCATCCTGGCGCTGGCGAACGCCGCCCGCCGCCAGAGGACGCAGCGCGTCGGCGCTGTCCCAGATCTTACCGCCCAGATACTCGCCCACGGCGAGCGTCTGGGCGTAGATCTCGACCCGGCCATAAAGCCCTGAGGTAAAATAGGGATCGCCGTCCATGAGGGCGCGCGCATCCGCCTCGGTCTCCGCCAGCACCAGAAAACTTGACCCGATCAGGCGTACCTCGCCCGGTGTGCGGATTGGACCGGCGGTGATATAGCGCCGCCAGTGCGTTTCCATGTGCGCCAGATGCCCGTCCAGATGCTCGGCGCGCAGCTTTGCCGCCCTGTCCTCATCCTGGCAATCATGGGCCAGGATGAGGAAGCAGGGCGTTTGCGGGCGTTTGACGGTGGGGCAGGGCAAGCCCGCCACGCTGTCTTAGCTGAACGCCTGAATGCCCGTCTGCGCACGGCCCAGGATCAGGGCGTGCACGTCATGGGTGCCCTCATAGGTGTTCACCGTTTCCAGATTAATGGCGTGGCGCAGGATGTGGTATTCCTCAGCAATGCCATTGCCGCCATGGATGTCGCGGGCCTGGCGCGCGATATCCAACGCCTTACCGCAATTATTGCGCTTCATCATGGAAATGGCTTCGGGCACCCAGGCCCCCTCATCCATAAGCCGGCCCAGGCGCAGCGCGCCCTGATAGCCGAGCGCGATTTCGGTCTGCATGTCGGCGAGCTTCTTCTGCACCAGCTGGGTGCCGGCGATGGGCTTGTTGAAGACCATGCGCTCCATGGCGTAGTCGCGGCTTGCCCGCCAGCAGAACTCCGCCGCGCCCATGGCGCCCCAGGCAATGCCGTAGCGCGCCTTGTTCAGGCAGGAGAACGGACCGCGCAGGCCCGATACGTTGGGTAGGAGGTTGTCTTCGGGCACGAAGGCGTCGCTGAGCGAGATCGAGCCGGTCACCGAGGCGCGCAGCGACAGCTTGCCCTCGATTTTCGGGGTTTCGAACCCGTCCGTGTCCCGGTCCACGATGAAGCCGCGGATCTTGCCGTCCAGCTTGGCCCACACCACCGCCAGATCGCTGATCGGCGAGTTGGTGATCCACATCTTGGCACCGTTGAGGATATAGCCGCCATCGACCTTCTTGGCGTTGGTGCGCATGGCCCCCGGATCAGAGCCGCCATCGGGCTCGGTCAGGCCAAAACACCCGACATATTCGCCGCTGGCGAGCTTGGGCAGGTATTTCTGCTTCTGGCTCTCAGACCCGAACGCCTCAATGGGATACATCACCAGCGAGGACTGCACGCTCATGGCCGAGCGGTAACCGGAATCCACCGCTTCGACTTCGCGCGCGATCAGCCCGTAGGACACATTGGACAGGCCCGAGCCGCCATATTGTTCGGCCACCGTAGCCCCCAGAAGGCCCAGCTCGCCCATCTCGGTCATGATCGAGCGGTCAAAGTTTTCCTCGCGATAGGCGGCAACCACCCGCGGCAGCAGCTTTTCGCGGCAATACTGGCGCGCCATATCGGAGATCATCCGCTCTTCTTCGCTGAGCTGATGGTCCAGGTGGAGCGGGTCTTCCCAGGAAAAGCTGAGGCCCTGTTCGTTTGCAGCGTCCAGCGCGGCCATGGCAGTTATCCTTCTTGTCAGGCCCGGGCGCACCAATTTGCTTTTCGGCGCCACAGGCTGGGTTCACAGCGAATGATATAAAGATATATCTTTTGCGCGTGACTTGTCGAACCGGTAATTTAACACGAAACCGGTTGGTTCCACCGGTGTTAGCGGAGGCGGAGATATGCCCGCAACCCTTACTGAAAAGATCCTGGCCCGCGCGAGCGGGCGCGACGCAGTGTCGCCGGGCGAGATGATCACCGTGAAGGTGGATCTGGCCATGGCCCATGACAGTTCCGGTCCGCGCCGCTGGAAAGCGCGCCTTGAGGCTTTGGGAACAGGGCTTTGGGACCCTTCCCGGGTGGTTCTGGTGTCCGACCATTACGTGCCCGCCGTGGACGCTGACAGCGCCGCGATCCTGAAACTCACCCGCGAATTTGCGCGCGATTACGGTGTGAAGAATTTTTACGACATGCGCGGTATCTGCCACGTCATGCTGGCCGAAAACGGGCACGCACGGCCGGGCCTGTTCATCGCCGGCGGCGACAGCCATTCCACCAATGCCGGCGCCTTTGGCTGCTATGCGGCCGGTTTTGGCGCCACCGACATGACCGCCATCGTAGCCACCGGCGAGACCTGGACGGTGGTGCCCGAGACTGTCCGCGTGGAAATTTCCGGCGCTCTGTCGCAAGGGGTTACCGCCAAGGACATCATGCTCGCCCTGTGCCGGGATCTGGGCATGGGCAATCATTTCAGGGCGATTGAGTATGGCGGCGAAGCGGTGCGCGCGCTCGACATGGAGCAGCGCACGGTTCTGGCCAACATGGCCGCCGAGCTGGGCGGAGAAACCGGGATCATTGAGCCCGACGCGGTCACCCTGGCCCATGTGCGCGGCCATGGCGGCGCGGTGGATGAGGCCGCGCTCACTCTGTGGCGCTCTGATCCGGATTGCACCTATGCGCTCACCCATCACCTGGACGCTGGCGCGCTGGAGCCCCAGATCGCGGCGCCCCATAGCCCGGCCAACGCTGCGCCGGTGTCGGTTCATGCCGGGATCGCCATTGATCAGGCCTATATCGGGGCCTGTGTCGGGGCGAAGCTGTCGGATCTGCACATGGCCGCCGCGGTGCTGAAGGGCCGCACGGTGTCGGCGCGCACCCGGCTTCTGGTGGCCCCGGCCTCGGCGAAGGTGACAGAGGCCGCCGCCAAGGACGGGACGCTGGCGATCCTCACAGAGGCTGGCGCGGTGATGCTGCCATCGGGCTGCGGCGCCTGCGCCGGGCTGGGCGCGGGGCTTCTGGCGGAGGGCGAGGTGTGTCTCTCATCCACCAACCGCAATTTCCAGGGCCGCATGGGCCACAAGGACGCGCAGGTCTATCTGGGCTCGCCTTATGCAGTGGCCGCCGGCGCGGTGGCGGGCGAGATCACCGATCCGCGCCCCTTCCTGACCGTGAACAGGACAGCGGCATGAGTGTTCGTGAGGGCAGAGCATGGCTCTATGGCGACCGGATCGACACTGATCTGCTGGCGCCCGGCTACGCCATGAAGAAGGGCCCGGCAGAGCTCGCCCTGCACACGCTGGAGGCGGTGGATCCTGCATTCGCCACATCGGTACAGCCCGGCGACATGGTGGTGGCGGGCGCTGATTTCGGCATCGGGTCCAGCCGCGAGCAGGCGGCGATCTCGCTGAAAACGCTGGGGGTCTCGGCGGTGATCGCGACAAGTTTTGCGCGCATCTTCTATCGCAACGCCATCAATATCGGCCTGCCGGCGATCCATTTTGATCCTGCTGGCCGCATCTCGGCCGGCGACCGGCTGCGGCTCGATCTTGCCGCCGGGCAACTCGACAATCTCACCACCAATGCGAGCTTCGCCGTCACGCCGATCCCGCCTCACCTCATGGCGATGATCGAGGCCGGCGGGCTCATGGCCCATCTTAAAGAGCGGTTCGCAAGCACCGCCGCAACGCCGCCAGGGAGCGCGTCATGACGTCATCGAACGCCAGCGCAAAAAGCGCGCTGAAAGCCCGCCTGAACAGCCAGGCCAGCGGGGGCGCGCCGGTTCTGGCGCCGGGCGTGTACGACGCCTTCTCTGCTCTGATGGTGGAGCGCGCCGGCTTTGAGGCCGCCTATCTCTCCGGCGCCTCCATCGCCTACACCCAGCTGGGACGCCCGGATCTGGGCCTGATGAGCGCCAAGGAGGTGGCCGACACCATTGCGCGCATCACCGAGCGCGTGGACCTGCCCCTCATCGTCGACGCCGATACCGGCTTTGGAAACGCGCTCAACGTCATCCGCACGGTGAAGACGTTCGAGCGCGCTGGCGCCGCCGCCATCCAGCTGGAAGACCAGCAATTGCCAAAGCGCTGCGGCCATCTCGCCGGCAAGACGCTGGTCAGCCCTGCGGAAATGGCCGGCAAGGTGCGCGCCGCCGTGGATGCGCGCGCCTCTGAAGACACGCTCATCATTGCGCGCACCGACGCCATTGCGGTGGAAGGTTTTGAATCGGCCCTGGAGCGCGCCGAGGCGTATCTGGCCGCCGGCGCCGACGTCCTGTTCGTGGAGGCGCCCGCCGATTTGGCGCAGATGGAAAAGATCGCCGCCCGGTTCAACGGCCGCGCGCCCTTGCTCGCCAACATGGTGGAGGGCGGGCGCACCCCGCTGCGCAACGCGGCGGATCTGGGCGCCGCCGGCTTCCAGCTCGTGATCACGCCCGGCGCCCTGGTGCGCGCACTCGCCTTCATGGCCGACGAATTTCTCACCGAGCTAAAAACCCACGGCGCCACCGCCAACTACCGCAATCGCATGCTCGACTTCGGCCAGCTCAACACCCTGCTCGGCATCGAAGACATGAAAGCCGACGGCGACAAGTATGACGCGCAGGGGAGGGAGGCGGCGGAGTAGGGGGTGTAAGGCCGCGCGTATTTGTTCAAGCAGGGCCCGCTAAAGGGCTACCCACCGAACGCTTCGGCATCCTCTCGCCCGTCCTGCAGGGTGGAAGGAGCCGGGCGGGACGTGTGCGCGCGTGTCTCGGGAGTGGCTGGCCTGGCTGCAGACACCCGACCCCCCGACCCCTAAAGTCTATCCTCTCGCCATCTCCTCTTCGGGGAGGTGATGGCCAACCCGGTGACCAACCGCGACCAGGCCACCGGCCTCACCTACGCCCAGGCACGATACTATAACCCCGTGACGGCCAGGTTCCTGGCGCCGGACCCGGTGGGGTTTGCCAGCGGTGGGCCGGGGTATTTTAATCGCTACGCCTACACGATGAATGATCCGGTGAACTATTGGGATCCGCACGGTGAAGACCGAATTACTGTTGGATTCGAGTTTAAGCTAGCTCTATTTGGCGGTGCCAGAGCTACCCTCGCGGCTTCATACGACACAGATCATCGACAGGCGAGCGTTCATGCGGCGGGCGAGGCCAGCATCGGACTTCAGGTTGGCGCCAAAGGGTCGTTCTTTGGCGGGGTTTCCGAGAGCCCGTCCACTGCCAGTGGTTCAACGCATTCAGCCCAGCTCGTTGGTACGGCCTCCGCTGAAGCCGAATTAAACCTGGTTGGGATGAACCCGTCAGCCGGATCAGAGACAGCAAACGGGTATGCGGTTGAATTCGATGGATTGGGCTGGATGAGCGGAGGGGAGATTTCTGAGGTGATAGAGGAGTGGGCGCCTACCGCGGGCGTGTCAACGCCACTTGCTCGCCCCGAAGACCTCACAGAGATTGGACTTGGCGTGAACGTCGGTCTTAAGGTGGGGGTCGAGTTGCGCGAGACAATTACTATTAACGTTGACGATATATTCGGTTCCGAACAATAGTTATGAACAATTTTGGTTTTTCAGAGGTTGCTTCGTTGATTTCCTTGTCAATGATTGTAGTAATCTCTTCATATTTTAATTCACTTAATGCTAAAGCATATTTTTTTAAGCTTAGATGGGTAATTGTAGTATTTTCCTTATTGTTTTATTTAATACACATTTATGAATTCGGTATCTCACATAAAATAATTGAGCAGAAATATTATATAATAATTTTATTGTTTATTTATTTAGTCATATCATCATATCTATTTTTTCAGTGTTCTTTATTTCAAAAATTTTAAAGGGTGTGATCCGCTTTGTTCGATTCAATATTCTACGACGGAACAAGTAGGCATGCCCAGTGTTCGCGCTGGATCGAATAACTTGATCCATAATTCTAGCGACTGAGAAGAGCAGATATACTCCGAGACCCTGTCCATCGACGGGAGGACCTATCCGGTCACCCACCGCTACGGCGCAGACGCTGGATGGCGAGACCATCTACTCGGTCTACGGCCTCGACGGGACGCTGCACTACCGCGAGGACGTCACCACGGGGGAGACCACGGACTATATTCGCATGGAGTCGCATCTGGCTGGCCGCATGGACGAGGCGGGCGGGTTCACCTGGGTCCACGACGACCATCTGGGCAGCGCCAGCGCCGCCACCCGCCCGGACGGGACAGTCATCTGGCGCGAGCACTACACGCCCTTTGGAGACCTCATCACCAACCCGGTGGCCAACCGCGACGAGGCCGAGTTCACCGGCCATATCCGCGACCAGGCCACCGGCCTCACCTACGCCCAGGCGCGGTATTATAACCCGGTGACGGCCAGGTTCCTGGCGCCGGACCCGGTGGGGTTCAGCTCAGGCGGGCCGGGGTATTTTAATCGCTACGCGTACACGATGAATGACCCGGTGAACTATTCCGACGCCCATGGAACATGCGTGGGGCCGGCCCTTGTCCCTTGTGTCGCGTTCGGCGCACGCGTGGCTTATGCCGGCTACCGTGCCTACAGAGCAACAAGGGCCGCAAGGCAGGCGCGTCGCGCGTTACCAATCCCGCCGCCACCCATCGTAACTACAGAAGCTGGCGAGGGTGGAGAACGATCTGGTGCCCCGCCTTTGCCGGAAGGTATCGTCGGCGAGGGACCTCGGCCTACCAAAGGACGAATAAACAGTGGCCCGCTTTTGCCCGAACACGGAGGGACTGGGAATGCGGAAGAGGACTTTGAAAACCTCACTGGAGGGATCGGCGAGGAAAACGAGGACAGTGGACGGGACCCCGGCACCCTCGTTGGAGGAAATGGTATCGAGTTACGGCCTGGGCGACCGGCTACTGGGAGCAGGCCTGCCACTGGGCCAAGGATCGATATTCCAGAAACTGAAGACAAGCCGCGTGAGACACTTCATTATCCACCAAAGCAGTAATTAATGGGCAGGAGGCGGACCAAATGGCGAAAAAAGAGCACATTTTTTTATGGCAATCACAAGAACTCAAATTCTTGCTTCTCAAAGCCAAAATACTAAAGTTTCAATTCACTCAACATATAAACCAACCCCCATCAAACATGCATATTTTATTCGAGGGGGGGGAGTCGGCTCATGTATTTGTTGATATGATATATATTGATGAACGCGAGGAAATTGGTCAAATTCAAATTGAGATGGACGCTCAAAGCTCATTAAGTTTGATGCCAGTAAATATTAAACCAGGATGCAAATTTTTTGAGTTCGAGCCTCCATTAGAAATCCAAACAAATAGGAATTTTGAAATATTACGATATCAAGATGATAAGATACTAGTTGATGTCGGCATTCGTATATTAAAGAGCGAAACGTATTTAAATATTTCCGCAAGTTCATTTCCTCGCAAATTAGAGATATTATCTTCGGATCGTGGTATTGCCGATCTCGTATCAGGAATCTCACGATATCAACCAGAAGTGCCATTGGCTGATCTGACGTCAATTCCAATCTCGAATTGATCTTAGTGCCGCTATTGAGGCGAGGGCTGCCGAAACACGCGCCTGATCCCGTCGGGCGCACCGTCACCTACGCGCCCAGCGGCCATGGCTTGCCGCGCCGGGCGCGGGTGGACGGGACGGACTATGCTGCCAACGCGGTCTATCACCCCTCGGGCCAGCCGATCTCGATCGATTGGGCCAACGCGGTGAGTCTGGAGGCGGTGGTCAATGCGCGCCAGCAGGTGACGTACTTGCGCTACGCCTCGCCGGCGCAGACGGCGCTGGATTGCGACTACACCTATGATGCGCTGGGCCGGGCGACCTTCATCGACTTCCTGATCTGGTCGTCCCCGACCCGTAGCCACGCCTACAGGAATGACGCCCTTGGCCGTCTGGTGTCGGCTAGCGGTGAGTGGGGGGCGGGCAGATACACCTATGACCTTCTGAATAATCTGCGCGAGAAGGCGCTGGGCCTGCGCACGGTGGAGCTTCAGTATGACGCCTCCGGGCGGCTGAACCGCTATCGCGACACGGGTGAGATCAGGTCGCGCGAAGCGAGGAAAGGCCTGATCGAACGGCTTCACCTGGCGCAACCAGGCCTATGACAGCCGGGGCAATGTCACCAGCGATGGCGTGCACGGCTTCTCTTACGACACCTCCGGCCAGCCCATGCGATCAGCGGGGGAGCGTCGGGCTCGTTTGTCTACGACGCCCACCGCCCGCCGGGTGAAACAGACGCTCGACGGCGAAACGATCAGCCCCTGCCGGGGCCTTCTTCGCCTTCAATCGATCCCCCGGATCGATTGATCGCTCACGCGACCGGCTGCGAAGCCATCTACGGCCTGGATGGGACGCTTTATTACCGCGACAACGCCGCCACCGGCGAGCAGACGGACATGATCCGGATGGGCGGCCACACCGTGGGCCCGGATGCGCCAGAGCGGTGCCTTTGTCTGGATCCACGACGACCATCTGGGCAGCGGCACGGTGGGCCTGAATATCAACCAGGTCGAGATCGGGCGGGAAAGCTTCACGCGCTTCAGTGAGCCGATCATCAACCACCCGCTAGGCTATGACCAGCCGGGCTTCACCGGCCATATCCGCGACCAGGCCACCGGCCTCACCTACGCCCAGGCGCAGACACTCTGGCCGCCCTGCGCCTACCCCCCGAAGCGGGCTTTTAGCGCCGCGTCCAGCTCGCCATAGACTTTGGCGCCGGCGGGGTCGGATTGGGCGGCTTTGAAGCCGCGGTGGCATTTAGGGTGGTCGGCCAGCGTGGTGCGTCGGTACCAGGAATCGGCCCAGCTGATGAACCACAGTACCGGCGCCAGGGCGCAGTCGGCGGTGCTGGGTTTGTCGCTCAAGGCGAAGGGGCCGGCGGGGTCGAGATAGCGCTCGATATGGCCGAGGGCGCTGGCGACGGTTGTGAAGCCTGCGTCCACGGCGGCTGCGTCGCGCTTTGACGGGTCTGCGTTCATGAAGAGCGGGCCGAGGCCGGGGGCGAGATAAAGATCAGCCAGGCGCGCACAAAGGCGGGCTTTTGCCGCGGTCTGCGGGTCGGCAGGGCGCAAGGAGCGCTGCGTGTAGCTGTCCTCGATATATTCCAGGATCAGCTCGCTTTCCGGCAGGCAGAACCCGTTCTCCAGCTTGAGGGCGGGCACCTTGCCCAGCGGGTTTTCCTTCAGATACGCCTCGCTCTTCAGCCCGCCGGGCGGGCCTTCAAAGGTGATCTGGTCTTCCAGACCCTTCCAGTACACCGCCAGGCGGACACGCGCGGCATAGGGCGAGAGATCGGCATTATAGAGAATGGGCATGAATTACTCCGGAAAATCGGGGGTGCGCTTTTCCAGAAAGGCACGATAGCCCTCCTGAAAATCCGGGCCCTGAAAGGCTTCAAGGAAGAGCTTTTTGGTGGCCGCGTCATCTGTGGCCTGGCCCGCGAGGATGCGCGCGATGATCTGCTTTGTCACCGCGGCTGAGCGCCCGCTGGCTTTGGCCGCAAGCGCTACCCAGCCGTCCACCGCGCTCATCAGGGCGCCGGGCTCCACCAGCCGGTCGATGAGGCGCAGGGTGCGCGCCTCCTGCGCGGCGAGGATGCGGCCTGTGAACAAAATGTCGCGCGCCGCCGACACGCCCACCACGTCGATCAAACGCTTTGTGTCGTTGAGGGTATACACAAGCCCCAGCTTGCCCGGCGTTATGCCGAATTTGGAGCCTTCGGCGGCAAAGCGCAGATCACACGCCAGCGCCAGGCCGCAGCCCCCGCCCACGCACGCGCCCTCGATGGCGGCGAGCGTTGGCTTGGGAAACGCCGCCAGCCCGTCCAGCGCCGCCGCGATGCCTGCCGAATAGGCTTCGGCGCGCTCCGGCGTGGAATACACCGCTTCAAACTCGGAAATGTCTGCACCGGCCGCGAACGCGCCGCCTTCGCCGCGCACCACAAGCACACGCACGCTCGTGTCGGCTTCAGCCTGGCTCAAAAGGCGCGGGATCGCACTCCACATGGCATGTGACAGGGCGTTCTTCTTTTCCGGCTTGTTCAGTACCAGATACGCCGCCGCGCCCGATTGCTCCAGATACACCGCCTCTTTTGACATGATCTGCCGACCCCCTCTGGCAACGCGATTCAAATGATATATCTTTTTCGCCGACGCGTCCGCCAACCTGCCGCAGGCGCTCTGATTTTCCAAGCCTGATGAAGGGGAACACCATGAAACTGATCCGCTGGCGCATGCCGGTTCTGGCCCGCCATGAGGGCGAATGGGAAGGCGAATACATCCATGTGGACGCCGACAGCAAAGAGATCGACCGGCACAAAAGCTATCTGATCTGCGGCTTTCCAGACGACGGTGAGTGGGACTACCACCAGACCAATCGCTACACTTGGGCGGATGGGCGCGAGGAAAGCTTTGATTTTCCTGGCAAGTACGCCGAGCAGCGCATCTGGTGGGATACCGACCGGATTGAGGGCTGCGCCTGGGAGATTGATGCGCGCACGGTGTGCCTGACCTGGGTGCGCAAGGATCTGCCCGGCGAGTATCTGTACGAGATGATCCAGATCAGCCAGAACGGCAATGATCGTGGCCGCACCTGGCACTGGTTCCAGGACGACGCGCTCTACAAACGCACCCTGATCAAGGAACGCCGGGTGAAGTAGGCGGGCGGTTTAACGGGGCTCCACGCGTTTTGTTGCGCTGCACCAAAGTTCGTCATAGGCTTATGCCTGTAGCCAATTGAGGTGCGGCTGATGATCAAGACACGGCCCCTTAAAGCCGCCGCCGCGCGTGCGCCGGATGGCGCGTCTCAGGGTTCGGGGCTGGCGCGCGTCCGGCGGCAGAGCCGAACCTTTGAACAGCCGCTTCCTGCACGGTTCAGCGTCGATGCCGAGCTGGCCGCGCTTCAAAGCGAGTTGCGCGACGCGCTGTGCGATCTTGACCCGCAGATGGGGTCTGGACACTCATTGCGGCTGCGCACGGTGCGGGTTTCAGCGCCGGATGTCTCGCGCATTCGCTGCAGGTCCGTCCGCGGCAGGGCTTTCCGCACCGGCGGCGTCCGAGCGACATCCGGCACCGGACTGGCCGGTGGCGGCCGGTCTGCCGGGGCGCTGGCCGTGATCGATCAACAACGACTTCAGGGTGCGGCGATGCTGCGGCTATCGGCCATCGTGGCGCACACCGGTGCGAGTTTGCGCCGGCATGCTGCGCGAGAGTTTGCGTTCAATGCTATGTGCGGCGCGCTGATCCTGCTGATGTCTGCCGCTGCCCTGGCAGTGGCGCTGGCGAGCTATCTATCCTGGGGTGATGCGGGCGCGGGCCGGTAATTCGCGGGGCCAGGCGGTGTTGGCTCAGTCTCAGCCCAGTCTCAGCCCCAGCCCCATCGGCGCTCTCGCATTTTCACACGCCTTGGCGTATACCCCGCCGCTCATATTCATTCGCTACCGGCCTTGAACCGGTGGGGAGAGGACAAAATGGCGAGTTTGATCTCGAACGTTCCGGCGCGGGTCCCTGCCCCGCCGGGGGTGTCCGCGTTTGATGCGGATAAAGTCGATGAGCTCATGGCGCGGTTCGGCCTCGTGGGCGATTTTCTAAATCTCGGCGGTGCGCCGTCCAGCCACCGCGTCGTCGCGGCCATGTCCGGCGGCGTGGACAGCTCTGTGGTGGCCGCTGTGCTGCACCGGGCCGGCTATGACGTGGTGGGCATGACGCTGCAGCTCTACGACCATGGCGAAGCGATCCATCGCAAGGGTGCCTGCTGTGCCGGTCAGGACATTCACGATGCGCGCCGCGTGGCCGAGGCCATGGGCTTTGCCCATTATGTGCTGGATTACGAGACCCGCTTTCGCGAAGCCGTGATCGAGGATTTCGCCGACACCTATCTGGCCGGCTCCACGCCGATCCCTTGCGTGCGGTGCAATCAGTCTGTGAAGTTCGCCGACTTGCTGGCGACGTCAAAACAGCTGGGCGCCGATGCGCTGGTCACCGGCCACTATATCCGCCGGGCCATCAACGGTAACCGGGCCGAGCTCAGGCGCGCCGCCGATGCGGGAAAGGACCAGTCCTACTTCCTGTTCGCCACCACGCCCGAGCAGCTGGACTATTTGCGCTTTCCACTGGGGCATCTGGAAAAAGACCAGACCCGTGCGCTTGCTGCGGCCATGGGGCTGGCGGTAGCGGCCAAGCCCGACAGCCAGGACATCTGCTTTGTGCCCGACGGCGATTACGCCGCCGTGGTGGAAAAAGTGCGACCGGGCGCCAGCCGTCCCGGCGAGATTGTCCATGTGGACGGCCGTGTGCTGGGCACCCATGACGGCGTGATCCGCTACACCGTGGGTCAGCGCCGCGGCCTTGGCGTGGCGGTGGGCGAGCCGCTTTTTGTGGTGCGCCTGGACGCTGAAAACGCGCGCGTCATCGTTGGCCCGCGCGAGGCGCTGGACGTGCGCCGGATCGCGCTGAAGGACGTCAACTGGATCGGCGACGGTGATCTGGCGGACGCCGACGGCCTGGCCATTGGCGTAAAGGTCCGCTCCACGCGGCCCCCAAGCCCGGCCGTGCTGGAATTGAGCGAAGACGGCGCAGTTCATGTGCTGCTGGATCAGGGCGAGGAAGGCGTTGCGCCGGGCCAGGCCTGCGTGTTTTACGACGCGCCGGGCCATGACCGCGTGCTGGGCGGCGGCTGGATCTCCAGCACGGCGGGCTAGCGAGGGTTCTCGCCCGGCGCGCCATCGACTTTGCTATCGCTTTTCATAATTGACGACATCCGCGCCGCGCCCGGTGCGGCCTCAAGGAGAGACCCATGACGATCACCGAGCTTTTGGTGCCGACCTATAAGCAGATGCTTCAGGCGCTTTCGGGATGGCTGAGGAAGGCGAAGGAGACCAGCGCCGACGCCGACGCGCTCATGGGCGCGCGCCTGGCGCCGGACATGTTCGCGCTCACCACCCAGGTACGGTTTGCGTGCATTCAGGCCCATGAGGGGGTCTACCGTCTGCGCGGCGAGGCACGCCCGCCGGTGATCGACGCGCTTCACAAAGAGGGCGCCGAGGGCGGCGAGCAGCCGGGCACGGTGGACGCGGCGCTGGCGCGTATCGACGAAGCGCTGGCCGTCCTGGACGCGCTGCCTGCCGACGCTCTGGACGCCGGCGCGAAGAAGCCGCTCGGCCTGGAATTGCCTGTGGGTCTGGCGTTCGATTTTGACGGTGAGCGCTATGCGCGCGACTGGGCACTGCCGCAGTTCTATTTTCACCTCAATATGGCCTACGCGATCCTGCGCAGCCAGGGCGTGGCGATTGGCAAGGCGGACTATGTCCCGCACATGTTCGCATATCTACGCCCGGGAACCGGCCCGAAAGGCTGATTACGAAAGCGCCCTGAAGCGAGGCGCCACGACGCAAGGCGAATCGCGGCGGGCTGTGTCTATACTGATTGCATGACCCGCCGCTCCATTCAGCTTGGTGATCGCGAGATCGCCTACACCGTGGCCCGCTCGAAACGGCGGCGCACGATCGGGCTGCGCATTGGCGAGGAGGGTCTGGTGATCACCTTGCCATCAAGCCTGGGGCTGCACCATGCCGAGCGCGCGGCGCGGGAGAAGCAAGGCTGGATCCTGGACCGGCTGGAGCGGGCGGCCTTGCGCGCCCGGGCCCGGCTTCAGGGGGTGGATGGCGAGGCGATCGGCTGGCTGGGCGGCGAGCTCGAGCTCACGGTCACCACCCATGCCAGAGCGCGCACAGTGGTGGAGCGCGGGCCGTCCCGCCTGGACGTATGCATCGACGAGCGTCTGGAGCCTGAGATGGCTGCTGCCACCGTGCGCCGGGCCGTGCATCGATGGCGCAAGGACGAGGCGCTGGCGCTAATGACGCCAAAGCTGGAGCACTACGCCGGAGAGCTCGGCGCGAAACGTCCGAAAGTCTTTGTGCGCGAGCAGGCGGCGCGCTGGGGCAGCTGCTCCAGCGACGGCTCGATCCGCATGAACGCAAGGCTGATCCATTTTGACGAAGCGCTGATCGATTATGTCTGCGCCCACGAGGCCTGCCACCTTCTGGTGATGGACCACTCGCCGCGCTTTCACGCGCTCCTGGCCACCGTGTCGCCGGACCATAAACGCCTGCGTCGCCTCATGCGCGAGACCGTCCCGCCGGGGGTGGAGTTCTAGGGCAAAAATCCGCCGCCCCGTGCAACTGGCGGGAGTCGCGCAGCGTTTTCAACATAAAGCCTATTCAAAGCGGTGCGGCAGGCGCATCGCGCTGTGGCCAAGCCGTCGTCGCACGGCTATACCCGCCAACCCTCGCTTAGAGTGAATCGATCCATGAGCCGCCTCATCATCTTCGACGTGGACTCCACGCTTCTGGCTGTGGAGAGCCTGGACTTCGCCGTGGAGCGCGCCCTTGAGTCCGCGCCCGACGGGCCAGCGCGCACGCGCAAGCTGAAAGACATCACCGATCGCGGCATGGCCGGGGCGCTGGATTTTCGCGCCTCGCTGGAACAGCGCCTGGCCATCGCCTCCCTGGCACGCAGCCAGGTGGAGGAGGCCAGCGAGGCCCTGCGCTCCCACCAGACTGCCGGCATGGCCGATCTGATTGAACGCCTGCGCCAGAAAAACTGCGACGTGGCTGCGGTATCGGGCGGGTTTATTGATCTGGTCGAACCCGCGTTGAAGGATATGGGCCTGTCGCCGGGCGAGATGCGGGCCAATCGCTTTGTCTATGACGCTGAAGACCGGGTCGCCGGGTTTGACCGCGCCAATCCGCTGTCGCGTTCGGGCGGCAAGGCCAGTGTGGTCAAGGGCCTGAAAACCCTGACCGGCAGGCCGCTCGCCGTGATGGTGGGCGACGGCATGACCGATTACGAGGCCTTCGCCAAAGGTGCCGCCGACAGCTTTATCGGCTTTGGCGCCATCGCCGACCGCGCCCCCGTCCGGGACAAGGCCCCGGCCTATGTGGACAGCGTCGACGCGCTTGAGAAAATGCTTCTGGGCTAGGGCGTATTGCCTTCGTCCCGGTGGATGCCGCGCGGCGCGCAATGCGCTATACTCGCGCCATGACCGAAGTTTTACTGACCCGCATTACGATCGAGCCCGGCAAGATGGGCGGGCGGCCCTGTATCCGCGGGCTGCGGATAAGGGTCGTCGACGTGCTCGACATGCTCGCCGGCGGCGCGGCGCGCTCCGAAATCCTGCAAAGCTACCCCGATCTTCAAGACGCCGACATCAGCGCCGCACTTAAATACGCGAGCCGGGCGGTGGATCACCGGGTGATCGCGGCGGAATGAATTTCGTCGTTGATCAGAACCTGCCAGCCTGGCTGGCGGGCTGGCTGCGGGATACCGGACATGACGCGGTCCATCTAAGAGAGATCGGGATGCAGGCCGCTATGGACGACGAAGTGGCGGCGCTTGTGCGTGCGCGCTCGGCTGTCCTGATTACCAAAGACGGCGATTTCGCTCGCCCGCCCGGGCCTGGCGCACCTGTCGTCTGGGTCCGCATCGGCAACGCCACCCATGGCCGTCTCGTTGCGGTTTGGGCAGACGTCTGGGCGGATGTGGTCCTCGCGCTTGAAAACGGTGAGACGCTAATAGAAGTGCGCGCCCCCTAACCGGGAAACGCCACGCCAGTGAGCAGGCTGGACACCAGGGCGATGATTGGTGCGGCCACCAGATTGATCCGGAAACCCGCCTTGATCATCTGCTTCATGCTGGCCGCGCCGGAGGCATAGACGATGGCGTTGGGCGCTGTCGCCACCGGCAGCATGAAGGCGCAGCTAGCCGCCAGCGCCACCGGCACGATGAGATGTTCCGGCGGCACGCCCGCCTGGATCGCCACCGCGCCCAGCACCGGCAGGAAGCCGGAGACCGTGGCCACATTGCTGGTCAGCTCGGTGAGAAACACCACGATCAGCGCCAGGATCAGCACGGTGATCGGCGTCGGCAGAGCCGCCACCCAAAGCAGATGCGAGCCGATCCATTCAGCCAGGCCCGTGGCCTGGATCGCCGCCGCCAGAGAGAGGCCGCCGCCGAACAGGAGGATCACCTCCCACGGCAATCGCTTTGCGGTTTCCCAGTTCATCAGCGCTTCGCCCTTTGCCGCGCCGCCCGCCGGGATCAAGAACATGGCTAGCGCGCCGGCCATGGCGATCTGGGCGTTGCCCAGCTGCGGCGTCACCGGCAGGCCGATCAGCGCCGACGCCCAGGCCAGAAGCGGATTCCAGCCAAACGTGATCTCGTCCATGCCGATCAGAAAGCCCGGCAGCTCGCGGCCCATCCACAAAAGCGCCACCGCGCCAAAGGCCAGCGCCACGCGAATTTCCGGCGTGGTCATGGATCCAAGCGCGCGTCGTTGCTTGAGGATCACCGCGCGCCCGGCCTCGCTCGGGGCTTTGTCGGCGACCTTGAAAACCAGCCGGGTCAGGATCAGCCACATGGCCGGGATGATAAGGAGTGCGCTGGGCACGCCCACGATCATCCACTGGGGAAAGCTGATCAGGCTGCCGAACTCGCGGTCGAGAAAGCCCATGGCGATCAGATTGGTGGGCGTACCCACCGGCGTCATGATCCCGCCCACCGACGCCGCGTAGGCAACAGCCAGGGCCAGCGCCGGCGCAAACATCTTCGCGTCCACGCCTTCATCCTTCACCGCATCTGCGACTTTGAGGGCGATGGGGATCATCATCAGCGTGGTGGCGGTGTTGGAGATCCACATGGACAAAACCGCGCTGGCTACCATAAAGCCGAGGATCATCCCGGCCGGGCGCGAGCCGAACGCGGCCACCACGTTCAGCGCGATGCGGGCGTGGAGATTCCACCGCTCAATGGCCAGCGCCACCACAAAACCACCCAGCAAAAGCATGACGATGGGATCGGCGTAGGGGGCGCTGGCGGCACGCATGGAGATGATGCCGAACACCGGAAACAGGGCCAGCGGCACAAGGGCGGTGGCCGCAATGGGGATGGCTTCAGTGGCCCACCAGCTCGCCATCAGCAGAGCCAGAGAGGCCAGCAGCCAGGCTTCGCGCGACAGGCCTTCGGGCAGGGGGATGAATTGAAGCCCCACAGCCAGCACGATCCCGGTCCAGAACCCGATCGTTTTTGTGCGGTCTGGCTGGGTCTGTGCTGCGCCCGTCTCGTTCATGCTTCACGCCTTTGCCCGTTGGGAGGAGAGTGAAGCGGGGTTTGCAGGCAGGGGCAAGATGAACCGTGCGCCCTAGCGCGAATAGCGGCGCTTGACCGCGAACAGCAAGGCGACAGCCGCGAAGTACGCGAAGGGACGCGCTGTGGCGGCCAGAGCGTGCATATCCATGCGCGCGAACGCCAAATCGATGGCGAAATTGGCGGGCATGTCGCCGGCGCTTAAGAATTCCATGGCAAAGCGCAGGACCACGTCGATGCTGTAGGCGATCAGCGTGGCGGCCAGAAGCTGCGACCAGCTTCGCATGGCCAGCGCCGTGATCAGGCTGGCGCACGTCATGAACAAAAGGTCGAAAGCGGTAAATCCCGCCAGCACCATGCCGAGCGCGCTCTGGCCCATAAAACGCCCCCCTGTTGACGCCAATCAGTCTGGAAAGACTATCCCGGTTCGACGCCGCGCTCCAGTGCAGCGCCGAGGGCGGCCACGTCCTTGGCCGCATCGCATCCTGGAAAGCGCGCCGCCAGTGCGGTCTGCGCGCGGATCGCGTCGCCCACATGGGGATCGCGGCGGATAATGCCGGCCAGCGGGGGCGTGAACCCCAGAAAGCTTTGGCAGGTCCGCGCAAAGATCGCATAGGCCTTCTTTGCGGCCTCGGTGTTGGGCGCGTTATTGACCACCACGAAGGGCGCCGCGCCTTCATCGCGCAGGCGCAAGGTCTTCACAAAGGCATAGGCGTCGGTGAGCGCGGTGGGCTCGTCATTGATGACGATGATGACATCGTCGGCCGCTGCGGCAAGGCGCACCGTGGAGCGCTCCGCGCCGGCGGCCAGATCAATGAGCATACGATCATAATCAAGGCTCGCCGCGGCCATGCCGGCAGCCAGGCGGCCCACCGAATTGATGTCCAGGCTGGCCAGCGCTGCCGACCCGGACGGCCCGGCGATGACATCAAACCCGCCGCGCTTGTCCGCGCCGCCACAGGCCGGGCTCACGGCTTCCTCGATGGACAGGCGCCCGGCGACAACTCCGCCAATATCGCCCTTGGTGTTCAGACCCAGCTGCACGTCCACATTGGCCATGCCCAGATCGGCGTCCACCAGCAGGGTGCGCTGCTTGCGGCGCGAGAAGGCCTGCGCCAGGGCAGCGGCCAGGGCGGTCTTGCCGACCCCGCCCTTGCCGGATGCGACCGCGATGACCGGTCCGGCGCGGCGGGGCGCGCGGTGGGCGGTTTCGGCTTCAAAGACGAGCAGACTCATATCTCGTCCTCCCAGCCGGTATCTTCCAGAAGTGCGCGCGCCAGGCGCAGCGCGGTGGCCGGGGCCAGCCCGGCGCCGATATAGGGCGAGGCGGAGATGTGGGCGTAGGCAAGCCCGGCCTCACCAAAGCTGAGCAGGGCGCCCAGCCGGCGCGCGGCGTCGATCTTGGTGGCGATGATGCGCCCGGCGCCAATGCTGGCAAACAGGCTGGCGGCGTCTTCGCCATCGCCCGGTGCGATCCCGGCCTCCATCACTGCCAGGATTTCCGCGTCGCTGGCTTCGGCCAGGTCCGACAGCTCTTCAAGATCATCCAGCTCGAACGGGTTCACGCCCGGCGAGTCGATCAGCACCGGACCGTCGGGAAGGCGACTGAGCAGGGTTTGCAATTCGCGCGGCCCGGCGACGGTTTCAAACTGGCAGCCCAGCGCATGGGCGTAGGCGGCCATTTGTTCGCGCGCACCAGCGCGCGCATCGGCGGAAATGATATAGGGCGCCCCGCCCGAGGTGACGGCGCGCGCGGCCAGCTTGGCCAGCGCAGAAGACTTGCCTGCGCCCGGCGGTCCGGCGATCAGCAGCGGGCGGTCATGGTCAATCTCGGCCGGGTGCACGCCATAGCGATGGTCCAGCGCGCGCGCCAGCGTGGCTGTGGCCTCGCCGTCTTCCATCTGCACCGCGGCGTCCATGATCGCTTCGGCGGCGCGCTCGCCTACCTGGTGCCAGACCAGCGCCCGGGCGATGCGGTTGAGGCCCTCGGCAGCGTCGCCCCGGCCCTTGAGCCGTTCGGCGTCGCGGCGTTTGAGATTGGCGTCGGCGGTCTCGCCCGAGGCTGTCACGGCACCGCGTTCGGCGGCGGCGCGCACTTCAACCCCGCCCCCGGGTGCGTCGGCGGTGGTAACGATCACCGCGTCGGGGCCCAGCTCCCGGCGCACCTGGTCCATGACCTGGCTCAGCGAGGCTCCAGAAAAATTGCGAAGGCGCATGGGGCTCTACTTTCGCTAGACCTGGCCCACGGTTTTCAGCCGTGCGCCGGGATGGATCTCGTTCTGGCTCATCACCACCGTCTGCGGCCGGAACCGCTCGGCGAGGGAGCGCACATAGGGCCGGATCTGCGGACTGGTCAGCAGCACCGGCACGTCGCCCGCCGCGCCTGCGCTGTCGAACGCGTCGCGCACCTGGGCCACAAAATCCCTCAGGCGTGAGGGGGCCAGAGCAAGCTGACGGCGTTCGCCATCTCCCACAAGAGCCTCGGCAAACGACTGCTCCCATTGCGGGGTGAGGGACACCACCGGCAGCGTGCCATCCGGGCCGCGATTGGCGTAGCACAGCTGGCGCGACAGGCGTGTGCGCACATGCTCGGTGATGGCATCGAGATTTTGCGTCGCACCGGAGGCTTCCGCGACGCCTTCAATGATGGCGGCCAGATCGCGGATGGAGACCCGCTCCTTGAGCAGGTTCTGCAGCACGCGCTGGATGCCGGCGCGGGTGACCTGGCCGGGGGTGATGTCCTCGAGCAGCTTCTTGTGCTCTTTCGACAGGGCGTCCAGCAGCTTTTCGGTCTCCGCGTAGGACAGAAGGTCGGCCATGTTGTCGCGCAGGATTTCGGTAAGGTGGGTGACCAGAACCGCGGCTGGATCCACCAGCGTGTACCCGCGGAAGGTGGCTTCCTCGCGCATGGTTTCCTCGATCCAGGTGGCGGGCAGGCCGAAGGCGGGCTCTTTCACATGGGTCCCGGGCAGCTCCACCTGGCGCCCGGCAGGATCCATGGACAGAAGGTGGTGCATTTTCAGCTGGCCGTGACCGGCATCCATCTCCTTGACCTTGATGGCGTAGTCCTCGCCGGACATCTGCATATTGTCGACGATGCGCACGCTGGGCAGCACAAAGCCGGTTTCCTGGGCCAGATTGCGCCGCAGCGCCTTGATCTGATCGGTGAGCCGGCGCCCCTCCACATCATTGATCAGCGGCAGAAGCGCATAGCCCAGCTCGATCTTCAGCTCGTCGATATGCAGCGTATCCTCGATCGAGGGTTCGGTACTGGCCGCTTCCTGGGCCTCGGTGTCGGCAAGATCAGCCGCCTCGCGTGCCACATCCTCTGCAGCGCGGGTCCGGTCGCGTCCACCAAAGAAGGCGATCGCGCCAGCGCCCATGGCCAAAGCCGCAAACGGCAGAAGCGGCATGCCGGGCAGCAGGCCCACCGCCACCGCCGTACCCGACACCATGGCCATGGCCGCCGGATTGGCGGAGAGCTGGCCGAACACAGCCTTGTCCGCCTGGCCTTCGACGCCGGCCTTGGAGACCAGCAGGCCGGCGGCCAGCGACACGATGAGGGCGGGGATCTGGCTGACCAGCCCGTCGCCAATGGTCAGGGTGGAGTAGGTGTTCGCCGCGTCACCGAATTCCATGCCCGA
>Ga0136600_1000401_pt1 | contig 23484 bp, 24 predicted proteins | sample AntRauMFilla2698_FD_104634 | JGI IMG/M metagenome (GOLD analysis project Ga0136600, IMG submission 104634) | Saline lake microbial communities from Rauer Islands, Antarctica - Metagenome Filla 2 #698 | ecosystem: Environmental > Aquatic > Non-marine Saline and Alkaline > Saline | place...
AAACGGCAGTCCCTAGAAGCATTCCTATTTGTGATGTTAAGAAAAAGGTAAAGAGGCCGATGGGGGTGAGCCCCATTGTGAGATTGATTAAAAAGAAAGGAAAAATAGGAACGAGTCTGAGTGTGAGAAGGTAAAAAGCACCATCCTTTTTAACCCCTTCGTTAATAGTTCTAAGTCTCTCGCCAAACTTCTGTTGAACGAAGTCTTTGAGGAGAAAGCGAGAAGTGAGAAAAGCTAGCGAGGCACCAAGGGTAGAGGCAAAGCTTACTATGATGAGTCCAGTCCATAAGCCAAATAACCCACCTGCCGCTAAGGTTAAAACTGTAGCTCCTGGAATACTTAGAGAGGTTGTAAGGACATAAATAGTGAAGAAAATCGAGATCGTTTGAAATTTATTTTGAATGTAGTAGTTTTGAAAATCACCAAGGTTTTCTTTGAGGAAACTGAGGGATAGATAGTCTGTTACACCGAGTTTATTTATGTAAAAAAGAGCTAGAATGATGCCTAAGACGAGAAAGAACTTGAGAATATTTTTTTTCATTAAAGACCCCTTACATTTATTTATTAGTGTAAGGAGTCTTCATTTTGTTACAAGTTTTTAATTTAAAGAATTCAGAGCGTTATAAAGATCAATTCTTCCTTGGCTAGCAAGAGAGCGTCTAATTCGACGGGACTTTGTTACGGTTTTCATAAGAACTTCTTTTACCTCACGAGGAGTGAGCTTAGGGAATTTACTTAAGACTTCAGCAGCAACTCCTGCTGTGGTAGGTGAAGCCATCGATGTCCCACTTTTACTGCCATAGCCATTTCTTGGGACGGTAGAATAGATATCGCTCCCAGGGGCTGCGAGGTCAACATTCTCTGATCCATAATTTGAGAAAAAAGAAAGTCTACCTCTTGAAGTTGTTGATGCTACAACAAGGAGGTTTTCACTATTAAAAGACGCCGGGTATGTAGGTCTAGTGTCGATGTCTCTGCTAGAATTCCCTGCTGCTGCCACAACAAGTGTCTTATACTTTTGACCAATAAAATCGATAGCTTCCTTCACCGCCATGCCACCTTCATTTCTATCTTTTCCAAAAGAGCAATTGATTACACGGGCGCCATTTTTTGCAGCGTAGAGAAAAGCTTCAATAACATCAACATCTAATTCATCACCACTATTTGGTACCGTACGAAGACCCATGAGCCTTACATTACCTGCTATTCCAGCAATGCCAATGTCGTTATTTTGTTCTGCTCCAATGGTTCCTGCAACGTGAGTGCCATGAGAATGGGTGTCCATCATATCCCCAGTAGCATTGCCTTCCGAATCTCTAATGAGTGTATTGAGGCCATGTATATCATCGACATAGCCATTATTGTCATCATCAATTCCATTGCCGGGTATTTCTTGGGTATTTGTCCACATGACATTTTTTAAGTCTTCATGGTTATAATCGATCCCTGTATCTACTACGGCAACGATAATCTCTTCCTGATAAGGTATTGAAAGATCTCGATACGCTCGCTCTATACTTATTCCGTACCTGTTGGCATCTTCGAAGCTCCAGACTCTTGTTGCACTTGGATCATTAAAGAAGCTTCTTGCTTTAGATATATTTCGTTCATAAGTATCCCTCGTCTTAGGAAGAACTCTTTTAGAGCTTTTAAAATCTCTCTCAATAATGATTCGTGGATCAATATTTTTCAACTCATTTTCTAAAGTTGTGACATCTCTAGTATGAACAACATACCAATCGTTAAAAAGAAGCTTAAACTTTATTACTGAGCTATGTCCTTCAAGGAGTTTTTGGCTAGGGCTTTTTACAAGTGCTCTGTTTGGGTTGTAATCAGAAAAAACAGTGGGAGACAATAAAGTTAAAACCATTATGGTTATAAGGGCTTTCATAACAATTCCTTTTGTTATTATTAGTACCCTTATAGATTATCTGTAAGCTTGGCGTAGACAAACCAATCTTTTCTGTCATTTTGCTGTCAAAAGGTCAGCTTAATGGAGAGATTTAGTCCTTCTTTTTAAAATTCAACGAAACAGAGTTAATACAATATCTTAGTCCAGTTGGTTGTGGTCCATCTGGAAAGACGTGACCGAGGTGTGCGCCACATCTACTGCAGTGAACTTCAGTCCTTACCATTCCAAACTTTGAGTCTTTTCTTTCCCCAACATGACCTTTCTCAACTGGCTCAAAGTAAGAAGGCCAGCCGGTCCCGCTTTTAAATTTTGTCTCTGAAGAAAAAAGTGAAAAACCACAATTCGAACAAGTATAAACACCTTCTTCTTTATGGTCCCAGAATTGACCTGTAAACGCCCTCTCTGTACCTTCTTCTCTTGTCACATTATATTGGACTTCACTTAAAACCTTTTTCCAATATTCTTTATCTTTTTCTTTCCAATCGACTTTGTCAGTTTCAACACCTTTTAGGTGAGTAGAGGTATATCCAATATTTTCATCGCCTGCTGCTTTTTTGAAAAATCCAAACATGGAACATGCTCCTAAAGTTGTGATTGTAATAAGTGAGATTATGATTAATTTCATGTGCTTCATTTTAGCTTTCCTTTCTTTCTATAAAAGCCCTGTCTAACCCTTAGTGTTGTCTATTTGGGGTTTTGTTACGAAAAAAGCCTAACTATTTGGAATTTCTGACTTTTTTGTAGAAAGTGATTCCGGCCATAAGACTAACAATAAGGAAGAAGAGTCCTAGAATTCCATAGGTCATGCTTAAGAAACTTTTAAGAACAACAAGGAAGACGATCGCAACAAGGAAGATAGTGCTGACTTCATTCCAAATTCGAAGCCTTGTGCTGGTTATTTTTGATAATCCAGACTTCTGATTTTTGTAAATTTTGCCTAAGGATAGGTGATAGAGAAAAAGAAAGAAGACAAAAACCAGTTTTGTGATCAGCCAAGGGTGATCAGTTATGGGCAAATAATAGTGTATAAGGGAGAGGCCAAAAGTAATGGCGAGAACACATGAAGGCCAAGTTATGCCGTACCATAATCTTCTTTGCATAATGAGAAATTGACCTTGAAGTGCAGCCTTTTCTACATGGGACCTCTCTTCGGCTTCTTTAAAGTAAATAAAGAGGCGGGGAAGATAGAATAGCCCTGCAAACCAAGTGACTACAAAGATAATGTGAAGTGCTTTAAGATATTCAAAGACCATATTTAAATTTAGCCAAATAAACATCAAAAGTCACACAGAGCGGTATTTATGAGATTTTTAATTTTTAGACACGGTCAAACTGATTGGAATAAGGAGTGGAGAATTCAGGGAAGCTCTAATACTCCTTTAAACGACTTTGGCCGAGAGCAGGCGAAGGGTCTTATTCCCATCATGGAAGAACTAAAGCCTGAAATTATTTATTCCAGCGACCTTGATCGGGCATTTGATACAGGAAAAACAGTCTCAGACTCTCTAGGTATTGAAATAATTGCAGAGAAACGTCTTAGAGAAGCCAACTTTGGTCAAGCTGAAGGAATGACAGTTGATGAAATTAAAAAAAGGTTTGGTGAAAGCCTTTGGAATGATTTTAGAAAATTGAATAGTCAAAACAAGAAAGCTTGCTTTCCCGGTGGAGAAACGCGATTTGATTCTGTGTTAAGGATGCGCTCTGTGATTGATGAGATTGTCTCTGAGCAAAAATATAAAACTGTGGGTATTTCAACTCATGGTGGAGTGGTACGAAACCTTCTTCATAGCTATTTGCCAGACGATCATGAGCCTATCGCTATACCCAATTGTGTCGTTTATTTACTGGAGTTAGAGATGAATAAATTTAAAGTTAGTGGACCTATAGAGAGAGGCCATAGTCTTAAGTGACTATGGCCTTTATATGATTAAGATCTGAAGGTTGGGGCACCGTTAATATTTTGCTGGTAAAATTCACCAAAGTTTTCCATTTGAGAATGAAAAGATTGCGCAAGCTCCTTAGCCTTCGCTTGGTACTGTTCTTCTGATGGCCAAGTTGACTTTGGATTAAGAAATGATGTTGGTACATTTCTCACAGCATGAGGTACTTCGAACCCAAAGATCGGATCTTTCTCAGTCGGTACCATATTAAGAGTATTTGCTTGAACAGTTCTAATGATTTGTCTTGTGATATTTAAAGGGAATCTTTGGCCAACACCATAAGGACCACCAGTCCAGCCTGTATTAATAAGCCATACTTTAATATCATGCTTCTCCAAAAGGTTACCTAGTAGCTTCGCATACGTTGATGGATGTCTAAGCATAAAAGGAGCACCAAAGCAGGGAGAGAAGGTTGCCTGAGGCTCTTTTACTCCAATCTCTGTTCCCGCAACCTTAGCTGTATAGCCTAATACAAAGTAGAACATTGCCTGCTCTTTAGTCAGCCTTGCTACAGGAGGAAGAACACCAAAAGCGTCAGCGCAGAGAAAAAAGATATGGTTAGGGATTTTCCCTTGAGAAGTAGGTTCTATATCTTCAATAAAATCTAACGGGTAAGAGCAACGCCCGTTCTCGGATATGGAGTTATTATAATAATCCGGCTCTCCTGTTTTATCAGTAAGAATGACGTTTTCTAGAATTGCGCCAAAGGTCGAAGCCGCTTTATAAATTTCAGGCTCACCGGATTTAGAAAGCTTGTAGGTCTTCGCATAGCAACCACCTTCAAAGTTAAAAAGACCATCGTCTGAGAGACCATGCTCATCATCACCAATAAGATAAGTTCCATGATCAGTTGAAAGAGTCGTCTTTCCTGTTCCTGATAATCCAAAAAATACTGAAGAATCACCACTTTCAAGTCGGTTTGCTCCTGCATGCATGGGGAGTACATTTTTATCGGGAAGAGAATAGTTCATTACACAGAACATACTTTTTTTGATTTCTCCTGCGTAGAAGGTCCCAACAATGATAGTTGTATTTGTATCGAAACAAGTTGCGATGACTGTTCCCGATTTGGTGCCAAATTCATTAGGATCAATTTCTAAATCAGGGGCATGAAGAATTGTGAAGTCATTCTCATCAAGCTCTTCCATGGTGTGGCGAAAAAGGTATTTAGAAAAGAGGGAATGTTGAGGGCGATTAGTTATTGTTCTTACACCAATATGGTGCTCTTTGTGGGCACCAACACTTCTGTGAGTGATATAAAGGTCTGTATCACCATTGAGATGGTTAACTACTTTTTTCTTTAATGCTTCAAAAGTTTCAGAGGTCATTTCATTCAAAGAGTTATCCCACCAAACCTTAGTCTCAGTTGATGGAGACTTTACGACATACTTATCACCTGCAGAGCGACCAGTGTGCTTACCAGTTGTTACGGTAACGGCTCCATGTTTATTTAGTTTACCTTCGCCACTGAGAACGGCTTGTTCAACTAAGGTGTTAAGGGGTGCATCGACAAAGAGTTGTTTAGGTTCTCTATTTAGTCTTAAACCAAGATTTTCGTAGTAGGAGTGATTCATTAAGACCTCGCTTATCCTAAATGTAGTATTAGGGTTGGTTGCTGCTTTGCGTTTTTGACGTTATTAACCTTTGCAGTTTAAAACAGCTTTAGGACGGTGCCAATACCCTCATGGGTAATCTTAGTCTTAAATAATTAAAAGAATGAATTTAACGGACAGCGTAAAGAGGTCGAGAGTAAGAATTTATTTCTTTCAAAGTATTGTCCCAAAGTGTTTCCCTCATGCGTAGCGACTGAAGGCCGCTATATTGAGCACGTAGGATCTTAGTCTGATTGCTTCCACAAACTTCCGCAAGGCACTTTTGTGCAAGTGGCCCGTGGCTGTCGCCGTCTAACTCAATATGCCTTTTAAAATAATAAAGGAGGGTAGGGCATTGAATATTTTCTGATTCAAGTACCTTCAGGATACTTTCAAAAACATTGGGGAGAAGTTTCTCCCTGCCATAGAAGAAAGCCGCTATAACTTCTTCAACTCTTCCATTCAAGGCTAGGTCTAAATTAAACTCTACAAAAGGCTGCACGCTCTTGGGAACAAGTGTCATATCCATAGTGCCAAGAAAGTCCTTTATTGGGGCTGTGTTTGCACCAACCTCTTCCATAGCTTTTAGGTAAAGCTCGAAATGACTACAAGGCAAACCTTCAGCATCCAGATCACTTTCCTCACCTAAGACAATTTCATTAATCATCCTAACCACATCTGGGGAATATGGCGAAGGCTTCCACGGAAGAGAGGTGCAAGTGACCTTATTTTGGATTGATTTGAGGAGGCTCATAAAGTCCCAAACAGCAAAAACATGATTTTCCATGAACAATCTGACGGATTGAGCGGAGTTAAGACTTTGGTAAATGGGGTGAGCCACTAACTTTAGGTGGTGTTCTTCTAGCAATTTTTCCATAATAGAAATCTAGCAAAACATGGTGCGTGAAGAAAGCTGAATTTTATAGACCTAGACACTTTTCACCTTTTGTTAGGGTTTTATCTCAATAATTTTTGAAACAAAGTGAGCTTCTATGAGTATTTCTTTTGTAAGAGGTGATTTTTTCTCCCCTCAAGATGATTTTAATTGTGATCTTTTTAAAGACAGTGTTGCGATTATTGAGGTGAATAAGGGGATAATCCAAGAGCTAAGGCCATTTTCAGAAGATGACTTCGGTGGAAATGAGAATATATTGGATTTCTCTGGCCAGGCTATTTTGCCAGGCTTTTTAGACCTCCATTTCCATTGGGTGCAAAAAGATGTGATGAATATGCCCAAGGACAATCTTTTGACTTGGTTAGAGAAATTCACATGGCCGAATGAAGGGAAGTTTGCTCAAAAAGAATATTGTCATGAACAGGCAATTTCTTTCTCAAGAGAGCTCTTAAAGCGTGGAACTTTCGGGGGGGCTTGCTATGGTTCCATTCATGAGGACTCCGTCCACCAAGCCTTTAAGCACTTTGTAGGAGAGTTCTTTGTTGGGAATGTTTTAATGACAATGAACTCACCTGATTACCTACTTCAGGAAAAAGAGTGCGCAAAAGAATTAATAAAGAGTTTAGCTGAAAAGTATAAACATAAATATGCAGTAACACCGAGATTTGCACCAACGGTACACCCCGATGTAATGAGGTATGGTGGCCAGTGTGCCAAAAACTTGGGTTCACTTATCCAATCACATCTCTGTGAAACAAAAGAAGAGATTGAGTGGGTATTGGGAATTTTTAAGGAATTTGAAGGTTTTGAGGACGTCAGCTCATATAGCGATATTTATCATCGCTGTGGAATGTTGGGCGCCCAGACAATAATGGGCCATGGGATATATTTAAGTGAAGAAGATTTAAATCTCATAAAGAAAACTAATACAGTAATAGCTCATTGCCCGACTTCAAATGCCGCTATAGAGCAAAAGGGATTGGGGTCTGGATTGTTTAACTTTCAGCAAGCGGACCGCCTTGGCATTCGCTGGGGGCTTGGAACTGATATCGGTGCAGGCCCTTTTCTTTCCATGTTTGATGTAATGGAGAGTTTTGTTTCTCAGAACAAAGATGTTCAATCTGCTACTTATGTAAAAGCTTTAAATCGTGCCACTTTAGAGAATGCAAAAATATTAGGGATTGCCGAAAAAGTAGGAAGCCTTACTCCTGGTAAGGAGGCGAACTTTGTCGTTGTGAATAATGGGGTCATGGGCTCAAGTGCTGAGGAGTATTTGAAATGTCTTTTTCAATCTGTTTCTCAGCGAGAAGACTTTGAATCTCTTGTTAGTACTTCTCTTTATAGAGGAGATATAGTTTATCAAAAGCCCAAGGAATAGCCTCTAATCTCCCTGTCTTGTCAAGAATTGGAGATGACTTTAAACCTAGAGTTCAAAATTTGAGCTTTAATCGCCAATTAGAAGGATATTTTTAATTTTTTCCTTGCAAAATATGTCAGGTGTAAGCCAAACTACCTTTACAAATTAACTACATGGATTTTAAAAAATCTTTACGGAGGAAAACATGGCTAAGAAAAAAGCTACAAAGAAGAAAGCACCAGCAAGAAAAGCATCAAAAAAAGAAGTTCTAGTTGTTGGTTCAAAAACTAAACTAGCACTTAAGGGTTCTGGAAAAACAACTTTTAATGTTTCTTCAGATGCTCTTGATGCTCTTAACGACCTTGTTTATCAAGCAGTTGAGCAAGCTCAAAAGCGTTGTGCAGCTAACGGACGTAAAACTATCCGTCCTTACGATATTCTTGCTTAATATTTTCTAAAAAGTTTGAATAAGAAAAGCCGGCTCCTATGCTGGCTTTTTTTTTACTTATTATATTACTAGTAGCAGTGGGTATAGTTCTCAAAAGCAAAGTCTGGCGGCCAAATACTTGAATCAAATAAATCAAAATCTAAGTTAAAACACTCCGCCATTTCTACTCCTGTGGGATGCATCCATTAAGCTGATTCTCATATTCTTTCCGGCAGAAGGATGTTTCGAGAGGACTTTTTCTTTGGCTGAAAGTCATGACAATGCCTGGACTTTGAGAGTTATCCTTTTGATTGTCTTGGTTACATGCAGAAGCCACAACTAAGAGAGAAGTGAGAAGAACAAACTTCAGGAAGGAGCCGAGGTGTCTTTTGTAAACGCTAAGTTGCACGATTTGATCCTTTGTTTCTTTCAGATTTATTTATTGAATAGCTTTGCATGGGTGAGAATAGCAGAAGCAAAGACTAGTGAGCGTAAACGGTCTAAGCTTAGTAGTTTTATATACTTGGCCAATACTCGTACTTTTGAAATTGTTGTGAAATCTGTAATTAATTTGGGGCAATTACTAAAATATATTTAGTTTCTGCAGAAGTTTGGCCACTTTTGCGTCTTTTTGAGAATCAGCCTTAGCAGATAACTCACCGTGAGCCTCAGTAAGCTTAGAGAGTTCCTCATTCTTCTTGAGAACTGTTTTGGCTTGATTCTTGGTCATTCCGGCCTCACGATTGCGTTTGGCCCATAACTTAATGATATCTGGGTAGATCTTCATATAAAGCTTATCGGATGAAACAGTAAGGGGCTTTAAGCTTGCCCCTCGGTACCTTTATCTTCATTCCATGAGGTTTTAGAGAGAATGAGGTAGGTGATAATTCCTGCAACAATACCGGGCGCAACCTCATACATTGTAGAAGAGAGGCCCACAAGTTTCCAAAGTAGGGTTGCTCCAATTCCATTAATGATCATTAAGATACCAGTGAGCTCACTTACCTTTTTATCAAGGGAATAGATAAAGAGAAGAGGTCCAAAGCTCGCGGCTAAAACACTCCAGGAAAATACCACCAACTCAAAGACATTTTTCCCACCGTAGAGAGCAACCATTAGGGCTGCGATAGTGACAAAGGCAGTCGTTAGTTTTGTTATTATCAGAGTGTTTTTTTCTTTGGGCAATATATCTCTTGTAAAAGCGGCACTGCAAGAGAGAATTTGCGAGTCTGCCGTCGACATCGTAGCAGAGAAGAGTCCAGCTAAAACGACACCAATAAGAACATCTGGCAAAAGCACTTGGCTCATCGTAGGGAGGGCAAGTTCAGCATCAAAACTTTGGGCTTCGGGGAGGATTATTCTTGAAACAAGACCAACACCATAAGTAAGAATCGTAAAAAGAATATAGAAAGAATAGTAATAGATCTGAGTCTTTTTCATGCTCTCAGCATTATCAACAGTCATAAACCTAATCATTATGTGGGGCTGTCCTATTACTCCAAAGCCTGCAAAAGTCCATCCTAGTATAAAGAGGAAGATTCCAAAATAATTATCTAGAGGTAGGCCTGTGGGTCTCACACTTAAGAACGTGGGTGAGACTTGGTCAAGTTGTGAGATGAGAGAGCTAATACCACCAGCTCTATCAATCCCCACAAATAGTAATAGTCCCATTGCAAAAATCATAACGAATGATTGGGCAGCATCTGTCCAAATGGAAGCCCTGATACCGCCTGATAGACAGTAAGCAAAAACTATAAAGGCACCAATAATTGCGCCTGTACTATAGTCCCACTCAAATAAAACATGTAGAGCTTTTGACCCTGCTTTGAACTGTGCTGCCGCATATATACCCAAGAATACAACAGTAATAATACCGACAAGAAGCCTTAACTTTCGATAATCTGTACCATTCCATCTCGAAAGAACCCCACCAAAGCTTAGTAGTTTTTGTGACTCAGTATTAACACGAAGCTTTTTATGGACATATTGACTCATGATGAGATCACCTAAAATCCAGCCAACCATTAGCCAAATTGATTGCAAACCACTCGTGTAAGTGAAGCCAATTAAGCCAATAAACATATATCCGGAGTTATTGGTGGCAACTGCGGAAAGTGCTGCCAACCAAGGTGGAATGTCATGTCCAGCTAGTAAGTAATCGGAATTACTTTTTTGACTTTTAAAGGCGCTTGAAACTCCTATCAGAACAAAAATACCTAGAAAAAAGAGGAAGCTGTAGACTACAGTAGACATAATTTACCTTTTTTAAAATTTTTCAGAAGACTAACAAATTGTACCTCGTTTTGGAGAGGTCGAGTTTGGGGTTAGGAAAAACCGAATATGATTAATGTGATTTTATTTTGATGTAATGCTTAGAAAGATGGACTTTATCTTTTGAGCAATTAAGTAACTTTCCATAGAATAGTTACTTAATACAAAGGGACTTCTGTGAAGATTGCTTTTCAACACTCCGGTATTTTACCCGTAAAAAAATATGGTGGAATAGAGCGAATTTTATTTTGGCATATGAAAGAGTTGGTTCGCCTTGGGCATAAGGTGGTCCTCTTTGGGCATCCAGATTCTCAGGTGAGTAAATATGGCATTGAATTGCAAGAATCACCGAAAGATATAAATGACCTCCCGAGATATTTGCCAAAAGATACGGATATTATCCATCTAACCTTCAATCATACAGTTAATGTTTCCGCTCCAACTTTAAATAATATTCAGGGCAATGGTCAGCCTGGCGAAGTTTTTTCAAAGAACACGGTTTTTGTCTCCAAGAAGCATGCTGAAAATCACAATGCAACTTGCTTTATTCATAATGCTATTGCCCTAGAAGAATATCCTTTTAAGGCAAAAGACTTAAGTCGGTTTAGTGACTTTCTTTTTCTGGCAAAGGGTTCATGGAAGGTCAAGAATCTAAAACAATGCAAGTCCTTAGCAAAAAAGATGAAAAGAAATCTTCATGTTGCAGGTGGGCAGTCTTGGCTACCTAGTAAATCAGTTACCTCTTATGGAATGGTTGGAGGACAAGAGAAGCTTGATATTATGAACAAGTGCCAAGCCCTTTTGTTTCCTGTGCGATGGCATGAGCCTTTTGGTATTGCGATCATTGAAGCAATGGCCCTTGGTTTACCTGTATTTGGCAGTTGCTACGGAAGTTTACCTGAGCTCATTAATGAGGATGTGGGAGGCGTGGCGTCTGATTTGGCAGAGCTAGAAAGAAATATATTAGAGTCTGAAGGAAAACTTGATTCTCTTAAAATTCGTCAATACGTTGAAAATAAATTTAGCATTAATAGGTTAACTCTGGATTACTTGGAGCTGTATGAAAGAATGTTGGCCGGAGAGGGCCTCAATACTGAAGCCCCAACCTGGAGGCCAGACAGGGCCCCTTTGGAGCTACTACCGTTTTAAAATGCCCTAGGTCTCCCCAGGGCTTCAATATTTTTAATCTTCAAATTGTGAGAGTTTTCCAAGTGCTATTGCCGCGTTTGGACTTAGAAGATCAGAATACTCTGTCCACAGCTTTCCAGCTTCATGGATTCTTTCAGAATCATCGGGAATTCGACCAATTTCTGAAGCAATGAGATCCTTGATAGCATTAATCTCTTCAATTTCGCTTTGAAAAGCCACAAGTTCTTCTTTAGTGATTCCAGCTTGGCTGATTTGTTTTTGAGTTAATTCTGCAGAAATCTCTGCGCTTCCTTGCTCATCTAAGAGGACAAGACCAGCAATTAAGAAAGCTGGGTAAGTTATAACCCTATAAGTGACATAAGTTGTTCTTCCCCAGCCCCTTCGCCCGTTTCTGTATGTTCTAGAGCGACTTTCAACAATCCAGATTTGAGATAAATCCATTAGAGCGAGGCCAGCAATTGCTGTAGCTTCAGAATCTGTCGCTACCCCAACGATAGCTTTTGAGGTTGTAGGCACCAAGATACTCATGGCAACTACTAATGATAAAATTACGTTCTTCATAATGTCTCCTTTGACTTTTTAACGTGTGGGTTTTGCATGATAAATATGACTTCCTTTTCCAATAGGCTTTCCTTCTTTTGTTTCAAATAAATTCCAGTGAATATTTTCATGAGATGTTTCTATATTTAAACGTCCAAGATTTGCTTGTTCGTGGTTTGCGGGCAATCCAGAGTCAACAATGAGTTTTAGGTCTCTTGGAGAGTTATTCTGATTGTTAAGGTTTACTTTAACCACTTGGTCTTGCGACGAGTTCGATAGCACAGTGATTAGACGATTTCTCTGTAAAATCATGACTGGAGCCATAGGTGAGTCCAAGTGATTCTCTCTTTCTATTTTGACTTCTAACAAGTCTTCTGAATTTGTAGAGACTACACCTTTAGTATGAGAAAGATTTATCTCCTCATTTTCGAGTTTTTTCTTAAAGGATTTGAGGGCTTTCTTTAAACCTCTTCTAGCATCGGTTCTTACTTTGCGTCCGAAAGTGTGAATACTGGAATTGTGCGAGAACCACTTATTTTCTTTCCATTCATCTAAAAAAAGCTCTCCTCTACAGCCAATAAGTCCTAAGAATTTTAGGTTTGGACCTACGGCCTGAAATACATTTTTAACATCTCTTCCCTCATGATCAATAATAACTTTAGAAGTGTTTAAAGGATTGTTTTCATTAAAGCCTGCGTGGCTTACCCAAAAAAGTGCCACAACCTCTGGGTCTTTAAGCGTTTCATAAAGGGAGCCCATATCTGCGAAATGAATAATTTTTAAATCGGCTTCGATATTTTGCTTTGATATTTCTTTGAAAAACCTCTCCTCAAGCTTCTCGTTTATATTCCACTTTGAGCTCCTAAGCGGAGGACGGTTAGTCTCAGGAGTAAGACTAGTGAGAAGAACAATCTTGTTCTTCGCATGCGATAATTGTGAAATTACGCAAAAAATAATGATGAGCAATACATTAAAGCTCTTGATGAAGCCACCTCTAAGTTACTGAGATTAATGAACTCTTCTATCCCTTTTGTGCGGCGCTGCATAGGTAGTCTGTAAAATGTATCCTCATTTGTTATAGAGAAATAGAGAGAATCTCTAGGTAACTCACTAAAATTAGTTTAAAATGGAGAGCGTGGAGCGATTTAGCCGATGAGTGTACCTAAAAACATTACCTTTCTCTTGGTCGAGGATATGTCCTTTTACAGAGATTTATTTGTTCAAAGCTTGGGCCACCTTGGGTTTCAAGGGAGATGTATACTCACAAAAAACTATAAAGAAAGTATTTTGAAGCTCCAAGAGATTCTTAAAAAAGGTGAAAAAGTAGACTTTATTATTAGTGACTTGATTCTTTCTGATGGCTCAGGCGTAGATCTTGTGAAAAAGATCAGAAGCTCAAGTAAATTAAAAAATACAGCCTTTTTATTAGTAGCAACTTCTGATAACCCTGATCAAATAGTTGAAGCCTTTGAGGCTGGAATTGATAATTACCTCTTCAAGCCTATTGAAGAGGATAAACTTCTTGAAAAAATTGAATATTGTTGGGAAAAGAGGCGTAAGAAGAATTAGTCACGAGAGGCTTTCCAGCAGTCATTTTCTTTTAAGTTCTTCTCTCTTCCATGTCTTCAAGAACAAGAATATTTAAACTGCCAGGTAATAGATTCTTACTCTTGTTCATTCGCCAATTCCCTTTTAACCTCTCGAATTGGCCTATAAAACAAAGTGAAGCCAGCAAAGATTAAGTTGGGATCTTTAATTTGTATTTGATTGTTTTGCCATATTTCTCGCCAAAAATTCCCATTCCCACTATAAACATCTTTAGAAATAAGAAATAAGGTATCACCATTCTTTACAAGATAAGGGGATCCTGATCCTTTCCAGTCATACGCAGTAGCTAGAGGTTGATATTTAATCTGTGTTCCTGGATCTACTTGATTATTAAAGTTTAGTTTGTCCTCGTTCCATAGCTTCAGCTTCTTCCACTCTTTGTAATCTCCGTAAATCTTAAAGGCAATCCACATTAAAGTTTCACCCTCTTTGGCAGTATAAATTGAAAAGTCGTCGGACAATACTTTTAGGACATCTTCTTTGACGGATTCATTATAGGCTTCCACTTTTTCTATATCATCATAGATATTATCCGAAGCGTAGATGGTCTTTTCTGATAGATCGTCATCAATTTCTTCGTATAACCCTTCATCAAGGGAGATTATGCCGTCCTCATCACTTGGCCCATCGGGTTCTTCAACAATAAATTCGGAGCCTAAGCCATTACCTTGTTTCTTGTCCGACTTTGTTGAGCAAGAAGAGAGTAATAATCCAAGAATTGAAAACATAATAGCGCGTTCTTTCATAGCAACTTTCCTGTGTGGATTGAATTAGTCAACTATTCGGCGTTTTGCTGGATTTCTTTAGTTTGATGGATCTAATGTATTGAAATTAATAGAGAATAAACCCAGAACCAACGCCTCGCCTAAAGGTCGTTAAATCTGCTGGGTAACTCATCAAGTGGTATTTAAATAGTGTATGGAGAAGGATTTTGGCTCTGCCTATTGCATCGAGAATAATTCCAACTTCGTTCTCTGTTGAAACCATAAGTAAGGGCGTCTCTTTGTAGAGCTCTGAACCTCGCACCTATTTAGCCTATAGCTTTTTCTAAGCATCTTTGCCATCAATGGCAGTACTCATTATTTTTTAAAGCTAGTTTTCTGAGGTAAATATTTAAGGCTTCTCTAAGAAGGGCCATGCCATCTATAGCAAGAGCATTTCTTTCGACGAACTTTGACACAACTTTTCCTATGTTGTTTTCTACCTATTATGTGCGGTTTTTGATTAAAGAAAATAACTACAATACCCTACCATTGCAGTTTGTTTGACAGGCTAATTTGAAGAAGTACATTTATAAAATGGAATGCCCAACATTAAGAGATTTTGTCGATTTTTTAGAGGATTATAGCAATAGGCTTTCGAGGTATGAATATGTAAATCCCCTATATAATAAGCGAAAAAAGGCTCATCCCTTTAAGTCGGTCTATTTAAAAATAAATGATAGATACAATCTCTTCTACATATACGAGGATACTAGTATTTATTCCTTAAAAGAGTTGGCAGCCTATCTTAATGATTATTTAGATGGACTCTATCCTGAGTTGAAAGCTCCTTTTGAGTTTGTGAGGACAGTAAGGGGTAAGGAGCTGAAGCCTCTTTCTTTGAAAAGAATTAGTGGCCTGAAGATTATTTGGAAAGGGAAGGCCACAAATCCAGAAAAAGGTGAGTATTAGAAGGTGAAAATGGATAACGAAAAAATTATAGAATATCTACATGATCTCATTAATAAAAACGTATCTGCACAAGCAATCTTGAAGATTCTTAGCCGATCTGAATTTGACGAAAAACAAGGGGAGCTGCTTTGTAAGGCACAATCTTCAGTGGAAGAATCCCTCGACTTGTTAAAGGAGTTTCGTAAAGAAATAAAGAACTGTAGTGACTAATGTCTAGCCTTGTTTAAGTGACATACACTTTTTTCGTTGTATCCTTGTTAGCCAAGGAGTTTATTATGAAAATGCTTTCGATTTTTCTTTTCTTACTTTTTTCAACCACAAATTTTGCATCCTCTTTTTATGACTTTAATGAAAAGTCTGTAGACGGCAAAGAGCTTAAGTTTTCTGAGTTCAAGGGTAAGGCGGTACTTGTCGTAAATGTGGCGACTCGATGTGGTTATACCGGTCAGTTAGATGACCTTGAAGGGCTATATAAGAAATATAAATCAAAGGGACTTGTTGTTGTTGGCGTACCTTCAAATGATTTTGGAGGGCAAACTCCTGAAGGAAACAAGGAAGTTGGTAAATTCTGTCGTTTAAAATATGGCGTAACTTTTCCCTTGCTAGAGAAGAGACCAGTAAAGGGTAGCGCTAAGGATGGTCTTATGAAGTTTTTAGTCAAAGATGGCGAAGAGATCTCATGGAACTTTGAGAAGTTCTTAATTAGTCCTAAAGGCGTAGTTGTCGGCCGCTTTAAGAGTGGAGTGGAGCCTGGCTCTGACGAGCTACAAAATTCAATAAAGAAGAATCTTTAAAGGTAAGACTCTACAATCTCGAGACTAAGGCCTTGTTCACTGAAATATTCTTCTAGGAACAAGTCTTTAGCTTGAATTTTACCCAGCTGCAAAAGAGCGCATCTATTTTCTTTAAGAAAAACCCATTTAAACTTATCCAAGTTGTATCTTGAAACTTTGGTAGCTTTTGACCCACCGAAGGCACCAGCTATTAAGCTCTCACTAATCCCACTAGTACTCGGTCTCGAATCAGTAATGAGTTGGTTGGCTTTGCTAATATCGCTCTCATCAAGAGGTTTGAATGTAAGTCCTAACTCTTTGATGGTAAAGTCGTAAGGACAGTGGAGGCACTTTGTTTTGCAACAGGAGCCTCTATTTCTTAAGTACTTACTCGTGTAAACAGTATTATTATTTTGATCAGTATAAGTTAGTTCATCTTTCATAGTCATTAGTAGAAAATCTCTATGTAGTACGTTGTGTTCTTTGCCTTAGAATCAAAATAGATTAAACCATCCTCTTGAACAAGTTTATTCTTAACTATAGAAGTGCCAACTCCCTTGCTCTAGTTCAGCAAAATTGCGATAAATTGGCCCTTAGAGCGAAAGGGAACAAAAAAATCAATGCTAATACAAGTAACCGCAATCAATGAAGTTTCCAGCTTTATAAAAAGACGGTATAGTTAGCTAATCAAAGGGGCGAGAGTTTTATGCCAGTTTTAAGAAGTTTAGAGGACATTAAATCTTACCCATTCTCACCATTGGAGCAGGCTCAAAAGGTTCTAATGGTTAAGCCTGATTACTTCAACATTGAATATCAAATTAATCCTTATATGGCAGTGGAAGATGGCTCGCTCGCAAAAATTGATGAAAAGAGAGCGAGATTTCAATGGGATAAGCTTAAAGCGAAAATAGAAGAATTGGGCGTTAAGGTTTTTACAATGCCGGGGCATGAGGGCTTTCCCGATATGGTTTTTGCGGCGAATCAAACCCTGCCTCTCGATTCAAAGAGAGTTTTATTGGCAAAGATGGCCAATCCGCAGAGAGAGGGAGAGGTTGCCTTTTTGAGGGATTACTTTCTAAACCATGGAATGGAAATCAAAGAATTGCCAGATAGTGTTGAATCATTTGAAGGTACAGGTGATGGTATCTGGCACTTTGGCATGGACCTTTTATGGGTTGGACACGGATTTAGAACAACATTAAGTGCTGTTGATTATCTTGGTGATGAATTGGGGTTGGCAGTCGTTCCGTTAAAGCTTATTGATGAAAACTTCTATCATCTTGATACATGTTTTAGTGTCCTTGATAGTCGAACAGTCGCTTGGGTCCCCAAGGCTTTTGATGAGGCTTCCCAAAATATAATCGATAACTTTTTTCCCGAGAGAATTGAGATACCTTATGAGGAAGCTAAAAGTACTTTAGCTTGTAACTGTTGGAGCCTTGACGGAAAGAATATACTCACCCCTGAGGGGGCAAAGACATTTAACGAAAAGCTTCAAAATCATGACTTTATAGTTCATGAAATAGATACAAGCGAATTCTTAAAGAGTGGTGGTTCTGTTTTTTGCTTAAAACTTGCCTTCTTTTAACTCACCTTGAATTTCGTAAAAAGTATTCTTCTTACGTTATCAGTTTTTAATTTATGATTGATATGCTTCTTAAGTAGGTCTTTGAGAACTTCTCGCCCTTCTAGTTTTAAAACGTCCTTGGGCTCCAAGTTATTTAAAATTGATATGACTTCATCTCTTAGGGTTGGGGTAAGGTTTTGAATTTCTTCTAAGCTAGATTTGATCGGGCTTTCTATCAAAAGAGTTATATCAAGATTCATAAAACGTTGAGGCCCAGACTCTCTTGCAAGATTAGTTGTAAATTTACCAAAGGGAAACTCAATTATTTTTCGCCCTTGTTCAGCTTTTGGATAAAAGGGAAGTTCAGGATCATTTCCAAGGTGAGCTACAGTATTCTCGTTAGTCAGACTATTAACAGAGTCCTGAATTGCATATTGGTTATAAAGAAGGAAGCAAACAATAGAAGTATTGAATATCAAGAGTATCGTTAGGATCGGGTTTTTTTCACTTTTCTTGGACATGACTATATTTTAGCGTTTTTAGCGCGACTGTCTAGTTATCCTTTTGGGCTAGTTGGAGCAAAACTTTGAAAGAGCTTTTGATGTGTTTTGAGTAGGGCAATTTTCTTCTGTTTTGGGAACAAGGTTTCTCGCTAGTGGTGTTCTGAAAAGTCTTAAAACATCGATAGAGTCTAAGCTTCTGAGGGGGCTAACATTAAGGATGGGGTTAACTGATAAGTTAAGCTCTCTGAGGTGGGGGTAATTATTTTTACCAAAAACTTCAATACTCGAAATCCTGTTAAAGGTAAGGTTAATTTCTTCTAGATTTAGAGCAGTTTCTAAAAAGTTCAAATCACTTAAGGAGCAATTGTTTGCATTGATTTCTATTAGGGCACTAAGGTTCTTGGGGAATTTTATACTGTCTTCTTTAAAAGCCGACAGATTTAATCTTTCGATGTGATTAAGGAATGTTAAGTCTATTTCTCCAATGTCACCAGTCAATGATAGATCTTTTAGATTTTTAAAATCCTTAAAAACGTCATTATTTAAAATCAATGTGTTTCTAAGGTCTAAGGTTTCTATGTTTTCCACGAGGGCATCTAGACCAACTACTACTGCTGTACTTAACCCAACTGCTTTTAGTGATTTGATTTGAGTCTCTTTTAAAATTTTGAGGTCTCTAATTGGCGTGCTACTAATATCCAATTCTCTCAAATCCTCAACTTTTTCAATTCCACTTAAACTAAAGATAGGGTTCTTCTCTAATATTAGGTTCTCAATAGAGTTTTTAGCCATGAATTGAAGAGATTTAATGCCATTATTGCTTAAATTGAGTGATTTAAGATTAAGTCCCTCAATAGTCTCTAGCAGTACTTTTTCTCGGGGGAAGTTTCTAATGGATAGTGTCTTAAGGTTGGGGAGAAGTTTTAGGTTTTTAAAACTAAAGGAAGCTTCAATGACTGAACCATGATCTAGATTTACGTCTTTAATTTCAAATAAGTACTGTGAAATCAAATCACAGTCTTCATAAAAGTTTTTGCCTTCTTCTTGTGGCATTTTATCTATTTTTTGATCGAGAATAACTTTGAGTAGATTCCAAGATGGGGACCCTATATCTGAACTTTGGCACCACTCTAAAACAGAGTTGGCCTCTTTTGGGTCTTCTGTCGAAATATTTTCAAATGGCGCACTTTTATAAACGACCTGATCGCTTGTGTGTTCAATCCACTTTCCGTGGGCACCAATGAAACTATAAAGACTTTGATTCTTAGAGCAATCAACATTGTAAGGGAAATCTGGATCACCAGTTCTGGTCATTGTCTCTGGAGTAAGAACTACGTCAAAACCATTAGTGACGCCAACGACATACCACTGTCCGTTGATAAATGAGTAAGCGGGACCGCCACTATCACCATGGCAACTTCCTTGGCCTTCTTGACCATCAAAGAGAAGAATATGGAAGAAGCGAGGACTGTTAATATACTCTTTTAAAATCGTCTGGCCGGTAAGTCTGAGTCCTGCTTCAATTTTTCCTCTTTGAGCAGAATGATTTCCGAATCCCACTTGATGGATAATAGAATCTGTTTCTAATTGAGTATGATCTGTGAGAACAGGTAGGGGCTGGTAACCCTCAGGTATGTCTCCATCGAAAGTTACCCATGCAATGTCAAAGCTTGGGAAAGTCATCTGCCAGTCTTCGAGTTTTCTCACCTTAAACGCTAAGGGAGTTCTATAGTTCTCCTCAATAGGGTTATTGGTGTCTGGGCCAAAGTAGAGCTTAAAGTCTTCAATTTTCTTATCCGCAAGACAATGCTTTGCCGTGACAATGAGGTTCTTTGATATGAGGGCGCCTGTACAGAAGATTTTGCCATCGGCCTTAACAAGAGCAAGGGTGTTGTAGAAGCCAGGGTGATCCAATTCTGGAAGTTCTCCGCCAATGATTTTCTTCTTAGCAAAAGCCAAGGGCGCGCTCGCAAAAAATAGGGTCAAGATAAGGATTTTCACATGGGCTTTCTCTCAAAAAATGGGCTACAGCACAAGAACTTTTTGAAAAGGGTGGTCGTGATAACAGTGGTTTAGGTGGTATTCGGGTAATAGATATAGAGTTAATAGCTACTCGGGAACTTCGATTTTTCTGACGCTTCCATTAAGGCACCAATTCATCAGCTCGCTCTGAACCCGGCCATGAGGAACGAGGTCATCAATCAATTGCTTTAAAACTGTGGCCTTGAAATCTGAACCATCAGTTTTCAAAAGGCACCCATAGAGAAGAATTGAATTTTTATTAGTTTGCAACCTAAGGAATTCCCAGTCGACATGGTAGCGATTAAGAATACTTCGCACCTTTTTACTGGTTCGCGCTTTGCTTTTGAAGTCGGTGCTGCTTGAAGACAATCGACTTCCTTAGTTTGTCGCTGGTGGGTCAGATGATCTGTATTGGATTTCTAGAATATCATCGGAGCTTATCGTTTTAGGCATATTTATATTCGAGTCATCAGATTCTGGGTCACTATTTTCAACAACTCCTGTGAGTTCATCAAAATTTCCTCCTGATGCAGCAGGTGCCCGATTATCTGATTCAAAGAAGTTACTATCAAGCTCTACCGCCAATGCTTGGGTGTTTCTCGTCTTACTGCCTGAACCAGTATCCACCTCTAAAAAAGACGAGACAATATTCGTATAATGAATGACATGGGCGTAGTTCGTTGCATTTGCAGACATTCTGTTGGCAATGTCAGTATAGGTATCCCCGTCGCCTTGGTTCGGATTCGCCTGAAGCTCTTCAGCAGTCTTTCTTTGGGTACTTTTTAGTCTCTCTTGAAGGCTATTTTGGAGGGCAGTAATTTCGTTAGAGTATTGATCCTTAATTTGTTGAAGTATTTGACCTTCATCATTACCTTTACTCACTTGATAGGCGATATATTCTTCAGCCTCTTCATCGCTCATTCCATCTTCTTTTAAATATTCCCTAAGCTGCTCTGTCGTTAAGTCGTCTATTTTACTTTTCATCGCAATATTTCGAAAATTGAATTCATCTTTAATTTTTTCATTATCCTCTTTATTTGTTAGGTAGGACTCACACTCTGCAACTCCTTCCCCTTGGGTCGCGCATGTGTCTCTCAGTGTGGTAGCTTCAGCTTCGACCGAGCTATTATAAGATTCACCACCACTGCTTTCATCAAGAAGCTGGTCGTTACTCTCGAGAAACTCCTTTGAACCAATATTAACTACTTCATTAAAGTCAATTTGATCTTTCATCCTTCTTTGCACAATATTTTGATAGCTACCATTGGGATTGTCTTGTTGAGAAAGATCAATTTGTTCTTGAAGCTCTTTAACATCACTAAGGGTATGCCTCGCTGCGGTCATATAGCGATTGACCTCGCAAATGGTTGGAACCTCTTTTGCTGCAAGTTTATCTGCTTTATATTCTTCACTTTGATCGTCTAGGTTTAGCGCACCTTTAATTCGGTCAAACTGCCTTTGATAGGCTTCTTTTGCTAGCGGATAATTACCTAAAGTGCAACCGTTGCTAATATTGGCAATGCAGTTATTAAAACCTTCAAAGGCAGAACTTCTACCCTCCGTCGATAAAACTTTAAGTAGTTCTAGATTTGTCCTTTTGTTTTTTATTCTTGTATACAAAGCAGAGTCAGTGACTCCATCCTCAAGTTTTCCCTTAGGATCTGCAAAGAGGCAGTACTGGCTAACTGTATAGAGCATATTCTTGCCTACTTGAGAGCGATAGAGATCATAAAAAACCGTGTGATCAGAAAGCCCTTTGACTCCCTCTGTATTATCTCCATAGATCACCTGATTCATTTTCTTCTTGAGGTGTTCTTGTAAGCTACCAAAAGCTTTGTTCGTTTCTTTATCAAAATTACCAAGTTTTATTTGAGTATACTTCTTTTCTTTGTCACCTTCGCCGGCTGAAAGAGCATCCTGGATTTGAAATTGAGTCTCATCTTCTAAACCTTTCCAGGTACATTCATAAATAGAGAGATCAACCGTTATATTTGTGTCTTCAGTTGTGGCAATCGTTCCATTTCCATCGCTATCTCTATCCTTGCAGGCGGCAAGTTTATCTCTCACTTCTGCATTTTCTTCAGTAAATTTTTGAAGTATTTCTCTTTGGCGATTCGCTGCTGAATCATTTTCTACTTCAGTAATTACGCCGTTAGCAACTTCATCATCGTTGGCCCAAAGAAAACTTTGGGACAAGGAGATTAGCAAAGTAATGGCAATGAAAGATCTTTTCCTCATGACTTAAATTATCCCCTAGGGTCTCTCATTCTCTTCAATAGATAACAGAGCATTTAAGTCTTTTTCGGTGATTTCGGGCTTTTATATGAGGAGTTTTTTGAGGAATTTAGCAGGTAAGTAGCCTAAAATATTGGGCAAAAAAAGGGGGGCACACGGCAAGCTCCCCCCTTCGTTATAGTTCAAGATCAATCCTCGATCCCGCCTAACAAAATTTCTTATCAATTATTAATAATATTGTGGGGTTAGGGCCGTCGATTGGCAAATCTTTATTCTTTTAGCCTTTTGTTAGGGCTTTTTTAAAAAAACCGAGTTTAAGTGTCTGTTATTCCTTAGATAAAGAAAAAGTGAACATTATGGGGCTCCGGGTCGACTAACCAGTAAAAGCAATAATGTTGGCGGCACCTTATAGCTCTCTATACAATTGGCTCCTCATAAATATTTGGGAGTACTTATGAAAAAGCGCTTAAGCTTTGTCTTCGTCTTTATCTTTGCCTTTCAGGCCGCTGCAGTTGAATTTAACTATAATGGAGAAATACGCCTAAGAAATCTCCAGAAAGATTTAGATATTGGCCTTAGTGACCAAAAGAATATTACCGAAATGAGAGTTCGGGCTTCCTTAAATGTGGTTGTAAATAACAAATTGGATGTTGTTATTTCACCACAGGCAACAAAGAACTTTGGAGAAGTTATTGCGAGTGGTAATGACGAAAGCTCTTCTTCTAAAGAGTCTAGTGGTGATATTTTTCACGGAACAGTTGATCTTTTTCAAGCCTACGTAAATTCAAAAAGTAAGCACTTTGGCTACCGAATTGGGCGTCAGCAACTTAACTATGGTGATAACGTTGTTCTTGGCACAAGAAACTGGACAAATGGTGGTTTAGCATTTGATGCCCTATGATCTTACCCACGTTTAACGGACACTTATCTAAGCAGCTTGACGATTGTCTTGTTTAACATAATCCACTGGACTCAAATATCCAAGAGAAGAATGTAGTCTATCTTTATTATACCAGTTTA
>Ga0136600_1000404_pt1 | contig 23322 bp, 18 predicted proteins | sample AntRauMFilla2698_FD_104634 | JGI IMG/M metagenome (GOLD analysis project Ga0136600, IMG submission 104634) | Saline lake microbial communities from Rauer Islands, Antarctica - Metagenome Filla 2 #698 | ecosystem: Environmental > Aquatic > Non-marine Saline and Alkaline > Saline | place...
ACAAGAAAGTGTGCTCCTACTTCATGGGCCATTTCTATGTACTTCTCAACAGGGTTAACCGTACCAAGAGTATTGGAAATGTGTCCCATCGAGACCATTTTAACTTTCGGATTGAGGAGCTTAGAGAAGGCTTCTTCGTCAATTTCCCCTTCATCTGTGATAGGGATTTCGATTACCTTAGCGCCGTTTGCAGTAGCGGCTTGTTGCCAAGGGACAATATTCGAGTGGTGCTCCATGGTTGAGATGAGGATTTCATCTCCTTCATTTAAATACTTTTCACCCCAAGAATGAGCGACGAGATTAATAGAATCTGTCGTGCCTCTGGTAAAAATAACTTCGACTTCATCCCTTGCATTGATGAATTCTTTAACAGCTTGTCGTGAGGCCTCATACTTTTGAGTTCCCATCGCCGAGAGGTAATGAATTCCTCGGTGAACATTAGCAGTCTCCGAAGAGTAATGCTTGGTAATCGTGTCGATTACGATTTGAGGCTTTAGAGTCGAAGCTGCACTGTCTAAGTAAACCAAAGGATGGCCGTGAACTTCTTGCTTTAGTGCAGGGAAGTCACTTCTAATTTTTTTAAATGTTTCATTCAAGTCTGTCATGACTTAAGCATCTCCAAGCTCTAGGTGCTCTAGAGCAAATTTTTCAAAATTGTTGTAGAGGAGCCCACTTAAAAATGAGCTCACTTCTTTTTGTTCAAAAGATTCAAGAACTTCTTGACCAAAAGCATGGCAAAGAATTTTTTGAGCCTTACTACGAGGAATACCTCGGCTTTCGAGGTAGAAGACTTCTTCTTGGTTTATTTGGCCAACAGTAGCACCGTGACCACACTTCACATCATCTGCATAAACTTCTATCTGTGGCCGTGTATCAACTTGAGCTTTTTTGCTCAGAAGAAGGTTCTTATTTAATTGAGAACTATCAACCTTCTGGGCGTCTCTATGGACAACAATTTTACCTGTAAAAGCACCTCTACCACTATCGTCTATAATACCTTTGAAGATTTGATTACTCGTGGAGTGAGGGGCCGCATGATGGATATGACTGAAATTATCCTGATGCTGTTCGCCTCTTGCAGTGTAGAGTCCATTTGCTGTCGCGTGTGAGCCGACACCCTTGAGGTAAATCTCAATATTATTTCGTACGAGAGCTCCGCTAACTGAAAAAGTTAAGCTATTTAAGTTAGCATCTTTGGCAATTGTCGCCTTAACCTTATAAACACCAATTTGCGAAAGACCACCGAGACTCGCAGAAGCAAACTTTAGGTGGGCATTCTCTTCAAGAGTGAGGTTTGTTACGGTAAAGGTTTGATTTCGATGATCACCACGAGAAGAATGAAACTCTAGAACTTCGGCTTGAGCACCTTTTTCGATATTTAAGTTAATTAAAGAAGATGTCGTTTCTAATTCATTTGATAAATGAAAGTTTGCAATTGAGACAAGAGCACTCTTTTCATTTTTTGGAAAAGTTAGAGTATAAGATTTTTGAGCTGTTTGATAAGAGATCGCCTCAAAAGGGTCATTAATGGGAGAGAGAAGAGGCTGTCCCACTTCTTTGAGGTTAACTCCCTTTGGTAAAATTGATTCTTTCTCAGAGTAAAGACCATTAATAAAGACGGCTTTGTGCTCACCCGGAAGTGCTGCGAGGGTTTCTCTATCCTCTGCACTTAACTGATCGATGGAGCTAGAGCGCAAAACCTCACAGGTCTCACTTTCAAAGTTATTATACTTATAGTCTTCGGCCCTTTTTGAGGGAAGTCCGTGCTCTTCGAAATATTGAAGTGCTTGAACCCCGATCTCGTTTGAGTACGAGTTCAGTCCTTTAAGAGTATCGAAGTAGGATTTTGATTTCTCTGTTAAACTCATGAGTTGGCCTCTTCTATTAACCAGTCATAACCTTTTTCTTCAAGCTCAAGGGCCAGGCTCTTGTCACCGGATTTAATAATCTGTCCCTTGTAGAGTACGTGGACAAAGTCAGGTGTAATATAATCAAGAAGTCTTTGATAATGAGTGACGAGAACAGTGGCATTATATTTATTTTTAAGCGAGTTAACGCCTTTGGCGACAACTTTAAGAGCGTCAATATCAAGACCAGAATCCGTCTCATCAAGAAGGCTTAGTCTTGGATTAAGAACAGCCATTTGGAGGATTTCATTTTTTTTCTTTTCGCCACCTGAAAAGCCCGTGTTAACACCACGATCAAGAAAGCTTTCATCCATTTCAAGAAGCTTTAGTTTTGGCTTTAGGTACTCTCTAAAAGCATCTTCTTCCATCTCATCAATCCCTTGTGACTTACAAACGGCATTGAAGGACTCTCTTAGAAAAGAGAGATTACTGACACCAGGAATTTCGACAGGGTATTGAAAGCCAAGAAAAATTCCCTGCTTAGACCTCTCGTCGGGATCAAGCTCGAGAATGTCTTGTGCCTTTCCATTAATATTGTAGTTTATTTCGCCAGAGGACACTTCAAAAGAAGGGTGACCAGCAATGACTTTTGCGAGAGTCGATTTACCCGAGCCGTTGGGGCCCATAATGGCGTGAACTTCGCCTGGCTTTATCGTTAGGTTAATTCCTCTTAAGATTTCTTTATCGCCTTCTTCAGAATCACTTAATTTGGCGTGGAGATTTTTTACTTCGATTAACATGGCAATATATCCTTATTTATCCAACAGAGTTTTCTAGTTTCATTTCTAAAAGTTTTACGGCCTCAACAGAGAATTCGAGAGGTAGGGTTTTAAAGACCTCATTACAAAAACCATTCACAATAAGTGAGATACACTTTTCCATATCAAGCCCTCTACTTTGAAGGTAGAAGAGCTGGTCTTCACTTATTTTTGTGGTTGATGCCTCGTGCTCCACTGTTGCCGAGTTATTTTTTACTTCAATATAGGGAAAAGTACTTGCAGAGCATTTATCACCAACCAACATACTATCGCACTGTGAATAGTTTCTTGCCCCATGAGCACCTGGCATGATTTTTACAAGACCACGATAATTATTCTGTGAAGTCTCCGCTGAGATTCCTTTTGAAATAATTGTCGATTTGGTGTTCTTTCCGATGTGAACCATTTTGGTTCCAGTATCTGCTTGCATCATGTTATTGGTGAGGGCAACAGAGTAAAAGGCGCCCTGTGAGTTATCACCAATAAGATTACATGAAGGGTATTTCCAAGTAATTGCTGAACCTGCTTCTACTTGAGTCCAAGAAATCTTAGAGTTTCTACCGAGGCAATTACCCCTTTTGGTCACAAAGTTGTAGATACCACCCTTTCCTTCTTTATTACCGGCATACCAGTTTTGTACGGTAGAGTACTTCACTTCAGCATCATCAAGGGCAACAATTTCAACGATGGCCGCATGGAGCTGGTTCTCATCTCTTTGCGGTGCTGTACATCCTTCAAGATAGTTAACGTAGGAGCCTTCTTCGGCAACAATAAGTGTTCTCTCAAATTGTCCTGTCTCTTTGGCGTTGATTCTAAAGTAGGTCGACAAATCCATTGGGCAGGTAACGCCTTTGGGAATGTAAGCAAAAGATCCGTCTGAAAAGACGGCGGCATTAAGCGCAGCGTAGAAGTTATCTGAGTAGGGGACAACAGTCCCAAGATATTTCTTTATGAGGTCGGGGTAATCACGAATGGCTTCAGAAATAGAGCAAAAAATAACACCAACTTTTTCAAGGTCTTCTTTCCAGGTTGTCGTAATGGAGACAGAGTCAAAGACCACATCAACGGCAACTCCTGTTATGCGCTTTTGCTCAGTGAGTGGGATTCCGAGTTTTTCAAAGGTCGCAAGAAGCTCTGGGTCCACTTCATCGAGTGAACTAAGGCTCTCTTTTTTCTTAGGGGCTGAGTAGTAGTAAAGGTCTTGAAAATCAATCTCTGGTATTTTCAGCTTGGCCCAGTTGGGCATTTTCATCTTTTGCCAGTGGCGAAAAGCCTTTATACGAGAGTCGAGAAGCCACTGAGGCTCTTCTTTTTTCTTACTTAATAGGGCAATAACCTCTTCATTAAGACCTTTTGGAAATTCCTCAGTCTCAATATCGGTATAAAAACCGTACTTGTAGTCATCTTTTAAAACGTCTTCGGTGCTCATGCATTCTCCGTTTGAGTAACAAATTGGTCTTGGGTCAGGAGGAGCTCATCTAAAGTAAGCTCTCCGAGAAAAGAATTGATTTTACGATTGAGCGTGTCCACTGGTGTGACGATATTACAGATTTGATAGAGGTCACACAGGCCTTTGGTAGATTCACAGAAAGAAGTAAATTCAGTTTTACCTTCGATCATGCCATTAAGTTCAGTAAAGGTGATTTGGCTTAAAGGTCTCGCTAGTGAGTAACCACCCTTTATCCCTTTAGTTGAATTGAGAAGGCCTTTGTTATTCATAATCTGGAGAACTTTTGCCGTGGTATCAAAAGGTGTTTTAAAACGGTCACAGATTTCTCTCGCACTGGTAAGTTCATCAGACTTTTGAGAAGCGATGTACTTGAGTGCTATCATTGAATATTCAACTTTCTTATTAATCTTGATCACAGGAATCACCCCAAACTCTAAAAAAAGTGTGTAAACTCAATACCTTAAAATGGGTCAAAAAAAAACCTATTTTAAGCAAAACTATAGCATGAATATAAGTTAAATTTTGCCTTATTTTAAAAAAAAGTTTTTTGTCTATGAGTAGAGGGAAACTAAGGTATTGATTTTAGGTGAAGTCCTTTTGACGGTCTTTCTTTTTAGCGCCTTGACGCTTTTTTTGGTCTATCCGTTTTTGGACCGCCCGCAGAGAGGGTTTGGTTTTCTTGCGGATCTTTGGTGCTTTCTTGGTATCTGTTAGCATTTGATGCAAGCGTTTTAGGCACGCTTCTCTATTTTGTCCTTGGCTCCTAAAAGACTCGCTGGTGATTTGAAAGCCATTATTAAAAATATACCTCTTGTACTTTTTTAAGAAACGCTCCCTCCAAGCTCCATGGAACCATTGGCTTTTCAAAACATCCCAATGAAGAATGGCCTTGGTATTAACCTTATTTACATTTTGGCCACCGGGACCGCCACTTCTTGTAAAGGAGAAATTAATTTCATCAACGGGTAATTTCATGGCGTAGAGTGTACCATGGCCAAGACAATTAAATGAGGAGTAAAGCGATGTTTGTCATCGGTGAGTTATTCGATCAAGGCATGGCCACTTCAATTCAAAAAGAACTGAGAGCGGTAGGAATTGAATCTGAGTTAAGCAGTGTAAGTATTGAGAGTGGAACAGTTTATCGTTTAAGTGTTTTTAAGAAAGAGGATATTTCCAAGGGAAGTGAGTACTTTAGAGTCAAAATGGGGCTTCCTGGAGCCCCACCAGCACCTGACCCTGAGTGGGAGAAGGTGAGAAAAATCCCTTTGGGGTTTATTACTAAGTTTATTTTGGGCGTTTCTGTAGGGATTTTCTTACTAAGTTTTTCACCAGAAAACTTTCGTAAAGTATTAGACCTCTTCTTTTTTAATCAGCCAGGGACTCCGGCTTTTTCGGGTATTCAAAAGGGAGAAGTGTGGCGAGTGATTACACCAATATTTCTCCATTTTGGTTTTATGCATATTCTCTTTAATAGTTTTTGGATTAAGGACCTTGGTTCACTCTTTGAAAAAGAAAAAGGGCCATTGGTCATGGGGGCTTTTATTTTTCTTAGTGGCGCCTTCTCCAACGTTCTTCAGTATCTCGCTTTTGGTGAAAGGTTTGGCGGATTGAGTGGTGTTGTCTATGCTCTACTTGGTTATTTCTGGGTCTCTGGCGCTGTTCATAGCGGTGAAAGATTTCGTATGCCCAAGAGGGACCTTTTTATCATTATTGGGTGGTATGTCTTCTGCTTATCAGGTGCTATTCCAAATATAGCAAATGTCGCTCACGGTGCAGGCCTTGGCCTTGGTATGGTTTGGGGTCTTTTTCCTTTGGAAAAAAAGAGCCTGAAAATGAACTTAATTTTCCTCTTTCTAGCGATCTTTTTTATCGTGGGAACCTATGTTATCGATTTTATAAGATTAAATAATTAACTTTTCCGAGCACTCTGGTCAAGTAGTTCTGTCTATCTCCCGATAAGCCTAATGGTGTTCTCCTTGAATGAAGGGGAGAATCGGTGAGATATGATGATAAAAATGAGAGGCCTTCTTGGCCATCTTCTATTGTTTATTTGCTTTAGTGCCATGGCGGAGCGCTATGAGCTTATTGAAAATCACGTTGATGATTCTGGAAATCAATCCACCCTTATTTATCTTGATACTTGGGATCAAAGGGTTGTTATCAAGGATTATCAAGGCAGGGTAATAACTCCGCTCAATCGACCCGAGAGTAAAATTTCTGAAGCTTGGATAAGTCATGCTGGCCGAGTTTCTCTGGAACGTTCCAGCGAAATAGATCTAAAAGAGCCTGGTGCCCAAAATGAACTCAGGTCGTTACTCGAGGGGCGCTTTGGTGTTGAAAAGGCCAATAGTCATTTTGATAAAACCCTACAGAGAGTTCGTTCCGGTGATAGCCGCTATCGTCTTATGCAGATGGGAACTCGGGAAAATACTCAAGTGGGAGTTTATTATAACGACCTCCTCGGTGAGTTTATTTTTCAGTCAATGGCGAATAAAGGTGCGAAAGCCCACAATTTTGCGCGAACGGTAGGCCTTGCGGCGGACCTAGATGTCGATCGTAATGAACAGAGTCAGCTTGTATTTGAACGGACAAAAGCTCGCACGATTAGTCAATTTGATGAAGCAGTAAAAGGAATTGAGCTCTCCCTTAATGGACATGGCTTCAAGTTACCAACTGATGCTTTTAATAGTGAAAGAGAGAGAGTGCAGCACTGGCAAAATGGCCTTAATAGATTATTTGTTGAAGAAAAGCAGACCGGTGAATTTGAAGAGGTACTCTATCATCCTTTAACAAATGAGGTTCTTGTTCGTCGTTATCGTTATAATGATAGTGGTATTCAGGTGGTTATTGCAGAAGAAATACTGAACCTAAATGATGATATTGATTATGAAGCTGCCTATTTGCGCTTTCAGGGAATGGGAGAAGAGGGAGAGGAACACTTTAAAAATATACTTCTTCTTAGTGGAGGTTGTTTATCACCTTTGGAGGACGTTGAGCCATTAAGTGACTCCGGTAGCGTGTTAGTTTCAGATATGGATAAGGTCTTAGAGAAGCTTTGGGAGCAATCGTTAGAGGGGGGTCTCCCTGAAACAGGTACTGTTAGTGGTGAAAGTTCCTTTAATTTTTCTATCGATCTCTTAGGTGAAAAACATACCTTGGTGGGAGATCTTTCTTCCCAAGGCCACTTTATAGATCTGAACTTTAAGAACCCTATGCTAGCAAGAGATAAGAAAATGAGGATCCGCCACGTTGTAAATGATCGTGGACAAAAAGAGTTTCTCGTAGAAGCAAAAAATCCTGTTACCGATGAGTGGGAAGCTCAATTGGTCTTAGGAACAGAGTTTGTTCGGGCCAGTGATGGTTCCTTTATTCCAAAGTTAGCGGCCTACATGAAAGGAAAGAGGGGAGAGGGAAATCTTTCTTTCTCAGCTTTTGAAAAATCAACTTATGACCTGGATATTAGAAATGGAAAACTGCGAGGAATTGGGAATCGCCTGCGCTTCAATGGAGAAAGAAGTGATCCCTATCAAAATTTAAGCTTTGAGAGAGAAGGTGCAGGAGGGCTAATCAACTTTGCCTTCCAAGTGTTCTTCTCAAAGGATGGACGTCGTGAAAAGGTCAGGAAAACTATCGAAGAAGAAGCGACAAAGACGTTTCAAGACCCCCAGTATAGAGGTTTCGTTGACAGTAATGATGTGAAAAGGATTGCAGGCGAGGTAACAGATGCTGTGGCCTTGAGGACAAATAACTTTGAGCAAAGTAAAAATAGAGTAGAAGCCGTTGCTACCGAAGAAGCTTACTCCCGCTATGGAGAGTTAGTACTTCAACGGATGATTGCCACAATGATGCCGGATGAACCAAGTGATTCCTTAAACGAAATAGCCGATACTGTTATGAATGACTTTAGACTTTGTCTTAAAAGGGCAAGTGATGCCAGAAATAGTGAAATGGCCAATCGTTGTATGGAAATTTTTGCCAAAGAAGCGCCTGCGAGTGTTGGTGGCCAGATCTTACAAAGCAAACTTGTTGATGCAGGTTTGGGAGACTTCGTAAAAGCAGCGGACTCAGAATATTTAGCATGCCTACAAGAGCAATATGATCCTCAGAAAATGGTGATTAAAAGTGAGGAGGGCATAAGTATTGTGAAAAGTTGTATTTATAAAAGTTTGATAAATACAATCGATCAAGTTGCACCTGCTTTAGTTGAAAAAGAAGTCGGTAAAATTGGAAGGGAGATGAACCTCTCCCTGTCTTATGACAAAAGAAAGGTTCAGCAAAGTCTAGGGAAAGTGAGAAGCTGTATGGCAAAAGAGGGTCTTGCTGTTCATGGACCACGGGGTTACTCCTATAACTTTAACTCTCTTAGAAATGTGGATACAGGTAGCTTTGAAGTTTCCTTTATGGGCTGTGCTAATGAATTGGTTGCAGATATTTCTCTCGATGTAGCAAAAGTAGCGTTGCAGTCAAACCTCAATGAAGTATCAGAACTCTCTGAAGAGAGTAAAAATAGAATAGCCAGTGAGTCATTTGGTCCTGGTATGGAAAATTGCTTAGAAGTTCAAAGAGAGGTCATTAGAAATGCGAGGGTACGTTTTGATGAAGAAAAGAGAAGGGCCATCGCCAGCGGAGTAAAAGTAGATGATTTAAAATTAGAAACTCATGTTCCAAATATTGATCCCCTGGCGTGCAACAAAGTTTTAACAAACTATACCGTTGGAAAATCAACAAATGAAATGATTAAAACAATGCTTGGAACGGAGAGGTTTAACGACCTAACCTCTCTGGGTAAAATTGAAGTTGAACGATGTTTTGAGAAAAAACATGAGGACCTTCTAGGGAATTTGGGAATTCATCTGTTAGAGAATCAGAATTATAACGAAAGTGAGTTGGCGAGAGTTAAAGAGGAGAGAACGAGTGAGGCGGAAAGAGCTACGGCCACTTGCCTTAAAGAAGCAGTCGCAGCCGCAAGTTTCTATATCTCTCAAGATTTAGTTTTAGAAAAATTAGCAGAAAACCCTGACTATAAAGACGTTTCCCTTTCTGATGCTTTAAAAGAAAAAATTGGTGATAAAATTCGTGCCTGCTTTTCAAGAGGCCTTAGCGAAGCGAGTACAGTTGACGCCGTTCTTGCCGCTCAAGATAAGCTTAAAGATAGTTGTGGTGCCGAAATGTTAGCTGACTCAGAGATTCAGCAAGACCTCTTCGCTCCTTTTATTGGATTGGCGTTATCGGATGTTGATATGGAGGATTCGGTTAAGGAGAAAGTGACAAATAAGCTGATTGCTGCACTTGGAGAAAAAGTAAAGGATTCCAAATCAATAGATGAAACGATGGCGATTATTAATGATTTTAATCGCGCAGCTGTTCCTCTTGTTCTTGATGAAATCGTCAGAGCACAGGTAGAGAGCATTATTAAAGGTGATGACGTAAAATCTAATGAGGTTGTTTCAACAGTTCATCAATTAGTTTTTGGCGCTAATGGGGATGGTCCTTTGGGGATAGAGTTACAAGCAGCTTTGGAATCAAAAGATAAAAATCGCATTGATTCTGCTGTCGCTGCTATCACTAAGAAGGCAGCGACTGTGATTGGTCCTGATGCTATTCGGGCCGTGGGAAATGAAATGTTGGCAGATGGCGTGCTTGATTATCAAAGTGATGTTGAACTCCTTGTTGAAAAGGGAGCCTCTATTCTTAATGAATGCTTAGAAAATAAAGTACCAGATGGTGTTGATATTGTTGATCATTGCGTGGCCGAAACGACAGTAGGGGCAACTAAGGTCATCCTAGAGAAAAAACTAGGGGAAAAAGTTGATACTCACCCTCTACTTGCAAGCGTTGTAACAGGCGAAGAAAAGACTGCAATGATTGATCACTTGGTTAATGCCAATGTCGAGAAGCGCTTGAGAGAGATCGCTAGCCTACCTGAGGGAGAAGATAAAGACAGAGCAATGGATAAATTTGTTCTTAATTTTAAAGTAGATGCGACCAATCACATCTATAGTGAAGTAATTCAAGATGTTGTAGAAGAAAAATTACCAACTCCTGCTTATTTTGCAGAAAAAGATAAGGTGGTTTTAGATCAGTTAAGAGAGAAGATAGCCAATGACTCTAGGGAAACAATGAATAATTGTGTGGATGAAGTTAAGGGTATGATGAGACAGGAACCAGAAAAGGTAACTGAGTTGAATCTTGATTTTTGCATGAATAAGGCGCGGTTAGATGCTACAGAGGGTATATTGCCTCATCGCTTGGGTCTCGTCCTCAATTACTTGCATGGAGATAATGAGCGCATCGGAGGCTTGGTTGATTCCGCGATGAATGAATTTAAGCTATGTTCTGCTAAGAAAAACGTCATGAATTTATCTGATACTTATGGTGCCCACTTAGATGGATGCCTTAACCAATCTGTTTTAGGATTTGTTGGTGAAATTATAACAGACTTAAGGACTAAAGAGCCGAGTCTTCTCTCTGCAGAGGATGCCAAGGCCGACTGGTCAAAGTGCTTTTCCATTATCGAGACAGCTGCTAAGAAGAAAACTTACCCTAGTGGCGCGCCCAATGAATTGAACCAACTGACTGGAGCTGAGCTTTATGCAAAACTCTATGAAGTTGGGGATTCAAAAACACCTAAAATGTCACCTGACCTTGATTGGTTGGTTCCTCAAATTATGGATTGCGGCTTGGGAAATACTCTTCCGGATCTTCTTTTAGAATTTAGAGGAAAATTTATAGAGAGAAATCAAGACGAGTTAGACCCTCAAACTAAGGAATTTGCACTAAATTTAACACAGGCACTTCATAGTGTTTTAACGACAAAGCAAAGAGATGGAAGTGTTCTCAATATTGATTTTATGCCCCTTCTTGGAAAGGCATCGGCAGATGCTGGTGGAAATGAAATTGAGGAAGGTAAGACAGTTTCTAAACCTGCCCCTATTTTAGAAATGATTTTGGAGTTTGAACCAAAAGTCATAGAACATCTGTCGATGATTGCAGCTTACGACCCCGAGGGAATGAATGCTGCTATAGAGAATTTTGAGAAAACGGCCTCCGAAAGAATCTCAAGTCGCACAGGGAAAATGCCTTTAAACGAAGCCGTTGGGCTTATCAGTGATACAGGGTTATTGGATACCACCATTGAGGCGATGATTGCGACAATTGTGAGGGATGAGGCCACAAAAGCACTAGAAGCAGAAGGTGCTGATACATCAATCGTTTGGAAATTAAGTTCAAAAGAGATGATTAACAGACTCTTTGGTGAAGGAAAAGGCAAGGGCGTCGTAGACAAAATTAAATCCGAATACCTCATCCCTCTTATGACAGGGAAACTAAAAGACATCTCTTTACCCGCTGACTTAATGAATGAAGCCAAGGAGATTTTGGCAGAAGATACTGGAAAAGGTGGCTTCGTTGAACTTCTCTTTGGCTCAATCATGCAAAAGAAGTTGGATGACCAGCTCAATGGTTTAGAGTCCGGCTGGTTTAAGTATGCCAAAATGTCTGCAGCAGGTTGGATGGGTTACAATAAAAATAGACACTTTTATTGGGGTGATGAAGAGAACTCTCGAAACTCTCGCTATCAATTAAGAGATACGGCGGACGGTCAAAAAGCTGTAGAATACTTTGCAGAAAACCTTCTCAAACCTACTTTGCGCGGAACCTTAAGTGATGAGCAAAAAGAAGAGGAAAGTGAAAAGATTGAAGATATTATCAAAGATGCCATGGGTGCCTTTGGTTCTAATCCTGTTTACGATTATTTCAGGTAAGGCCAAAGAACCAGTTTTCACGATTGATATCTTCTCCCTAGAGGAAGTTGTCGGGAAGGCACAGGAAAAGCCACAAATAGAACCTTCCGTAGATCAGGTGATCAGGGATATTATTTTCTCTCAAGATCCACTTAACCTTAAGAAGAATGAAAATAAACTCTTTAAAGGCCTCATTGAAGATATCTTAAAAGAAGAAGGAACGTTTATTCCTAGCGAGGGAATAATAGAGCTTAATGGAGGTAGAGGTCCTGGAGGGGGAGATTCTCTCTATTGCGGCCCTAGTGAAGAGAATGATTATCAAGGTTGGTATTCTTTTGATTTCATTCAAAGTCGAAGAAATATTGATGAACCCCTAAAAAATGAAATGAATTTATCAAAGTCCGCAAAATGCCTCGATTATCTTAACGTTATTCATGAAAACCTTAGTCAAAAAGATCCGATTCTCGCAATCGGTCTACGTCATTTTATTGATGGGAGCCCCCTTGTCGGAAGCGTTGATAAATTAAAGAGTGTGAAAAGAAAGTGGAAACCATTGAACTTTGGAAAGGATGGAGAGAAGAAGTGTCTCGTGTCCAATATAACAGATGAAAATAAAGTGATTGATTTGCCTAATTGTAGAACCTGTCAGATGTTTATTCGTAAATACTCTAAGAAAGATTCAGCCATCATTTATTTCTATCATGAAAATCAATTAGAAAAGTTCAAAGAAAGACCACGCCAATGCTCTTATGCTCTCTTGCACGAGTGGGCGCGAGACTTCCTCCCCAATTCAAGTGATCTCTATGATTTTGTTTCCTATCTTCATGGGCAAGAGTTTTTCTCTGATAATTCAAGTTTTCGTTATAAAGAAATTACTGAAGGTGGGCGTAATTGCTTCTTTCACTTAAAAAATAAACCAATGGATACCGCCTCTTTGGATCTCTACTTTGAAATTGTTTCTCAGGTACCGGCAACTCCAACGGAGGTAAAAGAATATAGAATAGATTTTTTGAAAGAGTTTGAAGTGGTGGTAGCACGAATTGAAGAAGATATTGAAACGCTTGAAAAACAAACGCTAAAGGGCTCTGGAGTTCCTGCAAGCATTCCTATTATTGCTAAGAACTGGCTTAATAAGGTGAAAAGAGGGATTGCGAATAAAGAAATGACTCTAGGCCAGGCTTTTCAAGAACTTTTAGATCTCGAAAGAAGCTTGCCCATTATAAAAGGCGGTGGGCTAGAAATGCTCGAGAATCCGATAGTCAAAGAAATGCTCTTCGCTCCAAGTGAACTCTCTGGTCCAAAGGAGTGGTATATGTTTCAGCTACCTAAGAAAGGGCAGGGCTCTACATTTTCTCCGGAGCTTGAATCCCAAGAAGACTAAGCCCTGTTCTCATCACTTCCCCTGTAGCATGGGCAAGAGCGAGCCGAGTATCTTTGAGCTCTTTTGTTTCTGCTTTCGCAATAGGGCATTCAGAATAGAAGCTATTGAATAATTTTCCAAGGTCATAGAGATAGGCGCAAAGGTGCATTGTTTGCAGCTTTTCAACTCCTGCTTTAACCACATCATTAAAATCGAGGAGCTTTACCATGAGATTTTTTTCTTGGTCTTTAATAAGAAGATCCCAATCAACGATTTCATCGCCTGTATAGTGAAGCTTCTTAATGAGACTTGAGATACGTGCATGAACATATTGAAGATAGGGGCCAGTCTCACCATCGAGCTTTAGCCAGTCTTCGAGATTAAAAACAATCTTACGGTTATTATCAACACGAATCATTCCGTACTTTATGGCTCCATTGGCAATCATCTTGGAGGTTTCAACGACTTCCTGTTCTGTCCAGCCTGAATTTTTGTCCTCGAGGTATTTACCGAGGTATTCTGTGCGAATACTTTTTTCCATTGAAGATACGAGCTCCATTAGAGGAACAATATTTCCCTTTCGGCTACTCATGGCGCCATCAGGAAGTTCTACCATGGCGTATTGGAGATGATGACAGTTCGCAGACTTCTCAAAACCTACTTTCTCTAAAACTTTAAAAACTTGCTTGAAATGATGAGCCTGGCGATTATCTACAACATAGATATTCTTATCCACACCAAATTCTTCAAACTTACGACGGGCAAGTTCTACGTCTTTGGTGGCATAAAGTCCGGTGCCGTCACTTTTGATCATAAGGCAAAAGCCTAACTTGTCTTCACTGAGGTCCATACCAATAGCGCCATCATCTTTAACAAGTAAGCCTTTTTCAAAAAGCTCCATTGCATAAGCAACACTTGGTGCATCCATTTCTGATTCCCAAAACCAACGGTCGAAACTTACATCCGCCCAGTCATAGGACTCTTTCATTAAGGCAATTGACCACTCTTTTGTTTCTAGCCATTGGTCATGGTATTCACCGTTGCCATTATGAAGCTGCTTTAAAATTTCTGTGAGCTCTTTGCGGTTACTCTCTTCATGTTCAGTTCCACGTTGCTCTTCTAAAAGGTTATTGGCCGCAGTATATTTTTCACCAAGCCAAGCTCCTTTATTTGTTTCGGGAGCTTCGTCTTTATTATGCTTTTTGAGGTACCAGAGGCATTTCGCAACATGGGTACCAACATCACCTGGGTAGGTGACTGCGGAGATATTAACCCCAGCGTAACGACACATGCGAACCAAGGCATTACCTAAACAGAGGTTTCTCATGTGACCCACATGAAGAATTTTATGGGTATTGGGTTGAGAATATTCGATCATCCATTTTTCATGGCCTGGAGTAAGCTCAATATCAAAGAAGGAACCTTCGTTAATTGCACCTACAACAATATTGCCTAAAGCTTCGTTACTGAGGAAGAAATTAAGGTAGGGACCTTGGGCCTCAACATTTTCTGCGATAGGCAGGTCGCCTAAGTTCTCTTTAAGGAGCGCTGCGATTTTTGGCGGGGACTGGCGACAAGCTTTGGCCAAGGGAAAACAGGCAAAAGCCACATGTCCCATTTTCATATTAGGAGCTGGTGCCAATGAGCAATAGAGTTCTGCAATAGTGAGGTCTACCTCTGGAAAGCTCTTCTTTGCCGCTTCATGCAAGGATTCAGCGATGGCCTTGTAAATTGGGTTGAAGAGAATGACTTGAGTACTTTCTGTTTGCTTTCCCATAAATCACCATAAAATCAGGAACTGTTAAATGAATGCATTATGATACAATTGTGAGGAATTGTCTCGCTTAGAGGAGTATATGAGGCCACAAATTACACTTTTAATACTTCTTTTCAGCTTTTCTTCCCTAGTCTTCGGACAAGAGAAGTCTGCGGAAAAATCTCTTGTAAAACAAGAAGAGCCGGAATTAGAAAGTTTCATCATTAAAAGACCTGAAAAGATGGTTGAAAAGAAATCAAAAGAGGAGATGCTTGAAGACCGGGAGGTTGATAAGTTTACTCGAGAAAAGGAAGAGCCTCGAATTTCTAATAAGTGGTTTCGGGGAAGTTTTCTTATCTATGACTGCGAGAAAGGGCACTTCGCCTGTGTAAATCAGGTGAGTTTTTATAAGTGTGAAGAGCAACGGTCGGAGGACATAGAGGAAAATCGCCCTCGCCTGCGTTGCTCACCTTTTAAAATGTTTAAAGAATATCAAGATTGCACGGCAATGAACTATAAGAAAATGCATAACCAGCTTCCTAAGTTATACTGCGTACATCCTAAATTTAGGTAATCTTTTTAAACATCAGGACGTGGGGTCCGACAGTAGGAATATCAAACTCTTCCCCAATTTTTTCAAAGCCAACCTTCTGGTAAAAACCCATTGCTGAAGTTCTTGCATTACACCACAGTACAGAGCACAGGTTTTGCTTAATTATGGGGAAAGCCATTTTGAGAAGAGCACTAGAGAGACCTTTACCTTGATGCCCGGGTAAAGTTGCCATGCCCCTAAGACGGTATTGATACTCGTCAGGTAGGTCAGGGTGGTTTTCAAAATAGAATGAAGCTACACTCACCAACTTATTTTCGGAGAAAGCCCCAAGGTGGAAGGTCTGATCGTCCTCATCACCTGGAAACATGACTTCGTCACGAGGGCGCCCTTGACGTAACATTTGATGGCGAATTTCATAAGTGTCAGTGGCACCGATTCTTAAAACTTTCAAAGATTTCCTTAATCGTGGGTTTCTACCGTGATAGCGATAACGATAAAAGTGAGCGAATCTTAATTTAAAGACCCTCTTTTGTCATGACATTATACTTCAAATCACATGGTCTCTGATATCCGGAACAATCTTTCCATCGCCCTTTCCCCAAGGGTACTTGAGAAGAAAGAAAACACTGAGTTAGGAATACCTGTATCTTTTCCCTGCCATTTGGCGGTGGAAACAAACAAGCAGCGATTTTTATGAGCGCTTATATGAATTTCCCCTTTTAGGCCCTTCAAAAAGCCAGAATCAAAGAGAAAGTGGTAGAGGCCTGGCTTTGTTACTCGCTCAAGCTTAAAGTTGAGACCCATATCGAAAGGCAAAAGCATATGAGACAGGGAAAGAATGATGCGACCTTGCTTCTCGTCATATCTACTTTTTTTGATAAAACCTATAAACTCTTGAAATCTTTCATACTGAGAGAGCTTTACAAGAGCAAAGGAACATTGCTTTTTATGCAGCCCTGCAATGAGAAAATCAATTTTTTGGGTGGATTCATTGGGGTTAGTGACAAGACTCTGAACATAGGGCTCATTTAAAAGAGATTTTTTTATTTTGTCTTTGAAAGGTAGGCTTTTCCATTGAATTGTTGACTGAGAGGCGAGAACACTCGCTCCACAAAACAGGTTTATCGCAATTATTTTAAGTATTTGACGCATCTTGCCTTTTCGAGCTTCCATTGGCCCTTTAGTCTGAAAGTTGGGGTTCCTTCCCATAAGAGACCCTTATACATAGCATAACTGACTAAAAAGAGGAATTTTGCCCATGGCCATAGAATCGGTTAAGCGTCGGGGAAAGACCAAGGACGCGGTCATTGAAAGTAAAGATCAACGCTGGCATTGCCGCAATAGGATCACTCTAGTCTTTGGCTCGAATGATATCGAAGATCTTGAGACCTACATTTACAATGATGGAGGGCTGGAGTTTAAGACTGTTAAGTTTCACCAGGCGAAATCAAAGGCGATTGAGGAGCTTCTCGATAATTGCATCGATGAGTTCTATCGCGGCCATGTTACTGAGGTTCATACTTATCTTAGCGATGACGGAAAAACGGTTATCGTTGAAGATAATGGTATTGGCTTTCCCCATAGTAAAGTTAAACAAGTTTATTCAGAATTTAGAACGGGCAGTAAGTTTAAAGATGAGGAGGTTGATGAGAAAGGCTTTCTCCATCGTACCTTGGGTCAAAACGGTTTAGGTGCCGCAGCAACATGTCTTACAAGTGATGTCTTTAATGTCACTGTTCGCCACTACAACACAAAGAAAGAACAGATAACAAAGTTCATTGATGGTGCAGCGAAAATTAATCAGACAAAGATAAAGACTTTTAAAGGACACTCAGGTGTAAAGATTGAAGTTCAGTTGGCCAAGGCAGTTTATAAAAATCCGATCATTGATGAAGACCTTCTAAAAAAGAGAATCATTGACCTTGCCTATAACAACCCAGGACTGACCTTCTATTTTAATAAAGAAAAGTATTACTATGAAAAGGGGCTTTTTGAGCTAGCTAAGCGTATTGATATAGATACAGCACAGAATATTCTTGATGAAGACTTCGTTTATGAAGATACAAACGCAAAAGGTAAGAAAGTAAAAGGACGCATTGATATGCACCTCTCTCTTTGTATTGATAATCAAAGTGATGACAGAGAAAAATTTGTCTCCTTTGTGAACTCTACACCAACCTTTGATGGAGGTTTCCATCAGGACCGCTTTCGTAGGCTCTTTATCAATGGCATTAAAGAAAAGTTGGAAAGACAAACCAAAAAAGAAAAAGTAAATCTTGTCGATAATGATGTTCTCACGGGGCTGACTTTTGTTCTCGGAATTACCATGCCCAATCCTCGCTTCGAGTCTCAAACTAAAAGAAAGCTTGTGCGCGATTTGAATCTTGAAAAAGGCATTGAAAAGGTCATGGATAAGGCCATGGATAAGTTCTTGAGGAAGAATAGGGACTATCTTGAACTTGTAATGGAGAGGGCCAAAAGTCGCCATAAGTTTCAAATGCTTAAAGAAGCTTCAAAGAAAGGGCGTAAGCAAAAGAAACAAAGAGTAGAGAAACTGCTCGATGCTAATGAGAGACGTGACCGTTCAAAATGTGTTCTCTTTATTTGCGAAGGGGACTCCGCTATCGGTGGTCTGCGCTCGGCAAGAAATAAGCTCTATCATGGTGGGATTGCTCTTAAGGGTAAGCCCATGAATGTAGCTCAAGCAACAATTAAAGACATTCTTAATAATCAAGAGTTCTCAGATATAATGTCTTCGATTGGCTTAGTTTTAGGACAGCCTGTGGATTGGGATAATCTCCGCTATTCAACAATTGTATTTCTTGCAGATTCAGATGTTGATGGTGGACATATCAATACATTACTAGCGAACTTCTTTTATAGCTTTTGGCCTGAACTTTTTGAGAATGAAGCGATCCAGCTGGCAAAAGCGCCGCTCTTTGAGGTTGTAACAGATAAGGAAGTTGTTTATGTGGAAACACCTAAACAGCTTGAAAAGTTAAAAGATTCGAATACAAAGATTAAGGCCATTCATCGAAACAAAGGTCTTGGTGAGATGAGTCCTGAGGCATGGAAATATATCATGAGTAAGGAATCTTATACGAAGATCACCATTCAAACGGCAAATGATGCCAAGAGAATGCTCAATGTATGCTTTGGTAAGGATTCAAACCCGCGAAAGCAACTTCTTCTTGATGACTCTAAAGCAGGTAGTGAATCTATCAGCCTAAGCACAGGTCTTGATGGGGGGACGGCAGCAGTAAAGAAAGTCGCAAAGAAAGCGGCTAAGAAAGTAGCTAAGAAAGTAGCTAAGAAAGTAGCTAAGAAAGCGGCTAAGAAAGCGGCTAAGAAAGTAACTAAGAAAGTCGCAAAGAAAGCGACTAAGAAAGTAGCAAAGAAAGTAACTAAGAAAACGACAAAGAAAGTCGCGAAGAAAACTACGAAGAAAACTACGAAGAAAGCAGCAAAGAAAAAAACGAAGAAAAAGAGTTCAAAACTCATCAACCATCTCGAGTACTAGACTATGGAAGAAAATATTTTACATGCCTTAGAATCAGTTCCTCTTTCTGAAGTTGTTAAAGAAGAGTATAGAACCTACCAGATCTACACTCTAATGGATCGGGCTATTCCCTATCTTCAAGATGGTTTAAAGCCTGGGCAGCGAAGAATTCTTTATACGCTTTATCGCAACCAGAGTAAGGGTTTAACAAAAGTGAGCTCTGCTACAGGCCTCGTGCTTACTCTTCACCCCCATGGCCCTGCCTCTATCGAAACTGCTATTGTTAATATGGCCCAAGATTTTACCTTTTCTAATAATTACCCTCTTATCGACAAGAAGGGTTACTTCGGGGAGAGGATGGAACCTCAGCCTGCTGCCTCAAGGTATATCGAGTGTCGTCTGGGTAAAATTGCGGAGTACCTACTCTTTGATGATCTTAATCAAGTTGAAATGGTTCCTAACTACGATGAAACCGTAAACGAGCCGGTTCACCTGCTTCCCAAGCTACCCACCATGCTTTTAAATGGTTCTGAAGGTATTGGAACTGGCTTTTCTTCTGTTATTCCAAGTTTTAATCATGCCGATATTTGCGATTCGATGATTCAGTATATTGATACTGGTAAACCTAAGCGCTTACGGCCTTGGGTTAATTACTACAGTGAAAAAATCATTGATGATAAAACGAAGTATACTTTTCCTATGCGCATGGAAAAAATTGGTGAGAAGATTTTCATTACAGAACTTCCCCGAGGGTATGATGCAAAGAAAGTTTATCGCTACCTCAATAAATATATCGAGCAAGACGTTATCAAAGATTATATCGACTCTTCTGTAAGCAATGATATTATGATTGAGTTGATTTTCAAGAGAGGAAAACAGCCTACGCTCGCTGAAGTAGAAAAGGAAATGAAGGTCACCAGTTCGATGACACCAAATTACACTTTGATAAGTGAGAGAGGTGTTCGAATTTTTAGTCGACCAGAGGAAATTATTCAGATTTTTACTGAGCAGAGAATTGTTGTCGTCAAAAGACGCTATGAATTGCTTTGCGATGAGTATGAGAGAAGAATTCGTCAAAATAATGAAATCATTAAGTTCATCAAGCAAAAAGAATACGAAGTTGCGACGCGCTCTAAAAACCGAAAGAGCTTTGTTGAGCACCTCGCTAAAAAGAAATTTACTTTTAGTGATTACCTCGCAGATATGCCAATTTATCGGATGACCAAGGAAGAGGTTGAGAAGAGAAAGCTGTTGGTAAAGGAAGATTCCTCAAAGCTAACGGAGTTTCAAAGAGTTGCGAAGTCTGAAAAGCTAATCAGGGCCAAACTCGTTGAAGAGCTTGTGGATGTTAAGACTAAGCTTAGTGATTGGCTCAAGCAAAAAGCGAAAGAGAAGAAAGAGCTCGAAAGAAAACTCGCAAAGAAGGGTGGGCGAAAAGTGACAAAGAAGTAATTGTTAATACTGCTTGATTGCTAGCTCTGTAAGCCTAATAACTTCCTTTAAATGGATTTTTCTGGTGAAGCGCAGCTCTATCCATTCGGAACCATTTTTACGTCCTGGGTGGACTCTTGAAGCGGGTGGATGAGTAAGACCAACTTCTTTGATAATTTTCTTGGTAAGTCTTAAATCCATTTCATTAGGTCCATGGAAGTGGGCGATTTCTTTTTTTCCAATAAAGATAGCATGACCACCTGCAACTTTTGAGGGTAGGACCACTAGTTCATTAATTTTCTTTAAATCTTTTAAGAGCTGTTCTTTGAGTGAGGGGTTTCTTGTCGTCATCAATTAGCCACCAATTTGTTTATAAAGAATTTCTCTTTTCTCAAGAAATTCTTTTACATCATTTAGTTTTTCACCGTGAATTTCAATAAAATTATTTTTGTAAGCGCCACCAACTCCAAGGCTTTTTTTGAGATCTTTCGCAAGCTTTTTACACCAATTTTTATTGCTAGGTAGACCTGTCATTTCAATCACGGCCCTACCTTTGCCACTTGTCAGTCTACGTAGCTGAAGTGTTAGGGATGATTCATCTACAACTCCATCATTATTTTGCTCGTTAGACCTAATTTTTCTAAGGTCACCGTGCTCATCTGACCAGACAATTTTGCCTTTACTCATGAATTCTCCTTAAAAGGTAAGGGGTTAGAACGTAGTCTACTAAAATGATGAGGTATTGAGAATCCCCATAAACACTGAGGTTTGAGCTGCTCTACGGCAAAAACCAACTGATTCTTGCTAATACTCTATAGGTTATTAATTTCACTGAGTTTTTTTAGTAGCATCAATTGTCCTTTCTTGCTAACCTATTAATAATAGGGATATTTTCCGATATCAGACAGAATCTATTTTCATGGAGGAAACTGTATGAGTCTGACCAAAGCCGACATAGTTGAGCGTGTCTATAAAGAAGCTGGCTTTTCCAAGAAGGAAGCGGCCGATCTTGTTGATCTCGTTTTTAAAATTATTAAAGACACTCTTGCGCGTGGTGAGAAAGTAAAGATTTCTGGTTTCGGAAATTTTTCAATCCGCGATAAAGCAACCAGAGTTGGTCGAAATCCTCAAACGGGTGAAGCCATGGAAATCTCTGCTAGGCGAGTGCTGACTTTTAAACCTTCCCAAGTTCTTAAAGAAGATGTGACGGCTCGTTACTCTCATCGTCTTGATGACAAAGGTAAGGAAGACAAGTCAATTCAACCTAAAGAAGGTTCAAACCGCGCCCTCTCAAGTTTTATGAATAATACTGAGGACGAGGATGATGATGACAATGATATGGGCCATGGTAGCGGACTTTTTTAAGTTTGCTCTATAAGTCGATTTTCTTAGGAGTTATGAATGATGGATACCCTTGAGATTCCCAATAAGTCTATGTTTAAGCTTAATGAAGTTTGTGGTTTAACTGGTGTTAAGCCTTATGTTCTTCGTTTCTGGGAGTCTGAGTTCGAAGAGATTGACCCAATTGTTTCCTCCGCTGGTCAAAAGCTCTATGAGCCTAAGGATATTGAGGCGATTGCTACCATTAAAAAGTTTCTCTTTGAAGATAAAATGAATATTGAAGAGGCGAAGCTTGCCTTGCGTACGCCTGCTGTTGAAACTCATCAGAGCCTTGATGATCAAGAGACCATTAGCTTTGAAGAGTTAAAACCAGAGAGAGCGTCTACTGAAGAAATTAAAGGACGAATTCAAGTTCAAAGAATGGCCTTTAGTGTAGGGGATATAGAAAAATTGGTGATGGCAAAGGACTTACTTCAAGAAATTGTTCACCAATAAATCAAAACTCTTCATTTCGTAATGTTTTCCAAAATATTCTATCAAGAGGCTATCTTCCTTAAGAAGATCTTCTTCTATAATTTTACCCATCTTTTTAAAATATCCATCGAGTGCGTTTAAGAGGTATGGGTTATTCTTGTCGTTTGTTTGCCTTTGTATTGTTTCGAGTTTGTCTTCAAGCTCTTCAAAAGCGAGTTTTGGAAACTTTAGGAAAGGGTTTACCTCTACCTCATGAGCGTTAAGCTTCTCTGTCCCCTCACTCAAATCATCTAGTAATTGAAAGCATATTCCTAAGGCTTCCCCTAACTTTAGATTGGTTAAAAGGGTTCTATAGTCATTCTTTTTAGCAAGAATTGAGCCCGCACAAATTGAGGTCTGGATGAGACGACCAGTTTTAAGTGTGTGGGTGCGAAGTAGAGAGGGGAAGTCTTTATTAATTGTACCTTCGAGGTCGTATACTTGACCAAGGATTAAGCCCTTTGCACCTAGTGCCCAGTTAAATATTCTAGTCAGGTGAGCCTTTGAAGAAGAATCAGACTTATGTAGTAGAGTATGACTTAAGTGGAGTAGGGCGTCTCCTGCAAGTACAGCTTGCCACTGTCCATACTTCTTATGAAGTGATGGTCTTCCTCTTCTTTCATCGTCATCATCCATACAAGGGAGGTCGTCATGAACGAGTGTGTAGGCATGGTGTATTTCAAGGGAAGATAGAGTGAGAGATAGGGAGGATTGTGAATTTTTTAACTCTTTTAGAGTCTTTTCTGGGCCCCAGACATCAGCGACCTTTGCAAGGCAAAGCTTTGGTCTAAAGAGCTTTCCTGCAGGAAGCACCGCATATTCAAGCATTTCCGTGAATTCATGGTTAGGTGAATTCTGTCTTAAATGAATAGCAATATTCTCTTCTATAAGAGAGCTAGATTCTTTGAGGAGGTCCATCATGCAATGTTTATACTGTGCCTACTATTGTGGGTCAATAAATTGTGGCGTGGGTCTAGAGAAAGTACCACCGAGATTAAGAAAATAGAAGCCT
>Ga0136600_1000406_pt1 | contig 23259 bp, 15 predicted proteins | sample AntRauMFilla2698_FD_104634 | JGI IMG/M metagenome (GOLD analysis project Ga0136600, IMG submission 104634) | Saline lake microbial communities from Rauer Islands, Antarctica - Metagenome Filla 2 #698 | ecosystem: Environmental > Aquatic > Non-marine Saline and Alkaline > Saline | place...
CACCGCGGCCGTCTGAACGTGCTCGCAGCGGTGATGGGCAAGCCCTATCACGTGATCTTCCACGAGTTTCAGGGCGGCGATTCGCTGGGCGGCACCGATTACGCCTCCGGCGACGTGAAATACCACCTGGGCTCCTCGTCCGATCGCGAGTTTGACGGCAACCAGGTTCACCTGTCGCTGAGCCCGAACCCCTCTCACCTGGAGGCGGTGGACCCTGTGGTGCTGGGCAAGGCGCGCGCGAAACAGACCAAGTACCGGCGCGAGATGGGGGAGGACACCAACACCTCCGCCATGGTTCTGCCGCTCCTGCTCCACGGCGACGCGGCCTTCGCCGGCCAGGGCGTCGTGGCGGAATGCTTCGGCCTGTCCGGCCTTCGCGGCCACCGCACCGGCGGCGCGATCCACTTTGTCGTGAACAATCAGATCGGCTTTACGACCAATCCCAAGGACAGCCGCTCTTCGCCTTACCCGTCCGATGTGGCGCTGATGGTGCAGGCGCCGATCTTCCACGTGAACGGCGACGATCCTGAAGCGGTGACCTATGCAGCCAAGATCGCGGCGGAATACCGCCAGCTCTTCGGCAAGGACGTGGTCATCGACATGATCTGCTATCGCCGCTTCGGCCACAATGAAGGCGACGACCCCAGCTTCACCCAGCCGATCATGTACAAGGCGATCGCCGGCCAGAAGACGGCGCGCGAGATCTATGGCGACCGTCTGGTCGCCGAGGGCGTGGTCGGCGCGGGCGATGTGGACACCTGGCTGGAGGAGTTCGACACCTTCCTGGATCAGGAGTTCGACGGCGCCAAAGGCTACAAGGCCAACAAGGCCGACTGGCTGGACGGCGTGTGGTCCGGCCTCGGGCTTCCAGAAGAAGATGACCGGCGCGGTCAGACGGCGGTGGATATGGACACGCTCACCCGTGTCGCCGACCGGATGACCAGCGTTCCAGACGGCGTCAACATCCACAAGACCCTGAAGCGGGTCATGGACAATCGCCGCAAGGCGGTGCTGGAGGACGGCGAGGGCATCGACTGGTCGACGGCCGAACATATGGCCTTCGGCACCTTGCTGACCGAGGGCTTCGCGGTGCGTCTGTCGGGCCAGGATTCCGGGCGCGGCACCTTCTCCCAGCGCCATTCCCACGTCATCGATCAGCAGACCGAGGAGCGCTACACGCCGCTGAACCACATCACCGAGAGGCAGGCGCGCTATGAGGTGATCGACACCATGCTGAGCGAGGAGGCGGTGCTCGGCTTCGAGTACGGCTACTCCACCTCGGCGCCCAATACGCTGACCATGTGGGAAGCCCAGTTTGGCGACTTCACCAACGGCGCGCAGGTCATCATCGACCAGTTCATCTCCTCGGCGGAGCGCAAATGGCTGCGCATGTCGGGCCTGGTGATGCTTCTGCCCCACGGCTATGAGGGCCAGGGCCCCGAGCATTCGAGCGCGCGCCTGGAGCGCTATCTCCAGCAATGCGCCGAGGACAATATGCAGGTGGCCAACTGCTCGACGCCGGCGAACTATTTCCACATTCTGCGCCGGCAGATTCACCGCAATTTCCGCAAGCCGCTGGTGCTGATGACGCCCAAGAGCCTGCTGCGCCACAAGCGGTGCGTCAGCACGCTGGCCGAGTTCGGGCCCAATACAAGCTTCCACCGTGTGCTGTGGGACGATGCCGACACCAAGGTGCGCAAGGGCCGCGACGACGTCGCCTCGGGACGCACTGAGACCAAGCTGGTCGCGGACTCCAAGATCCGCCGGGTCGTTCTGTGCTCGGGCAAGGTCTATTACGACCTTCTCGAGGAGCGCGAGAGCCGCGGGATGGACGATGTCTATCTGCTGCGCGTGGAGCAATTCTATCCCTTCCCGGCCAAGTCGGTGATTGACGAGCTCAAGCGCTTTGCCAAAGCCGACATCGTCTGGTGCCAGGAAGAGCCGCGCAATATGGGCGCCTGGACCTTTGTGGAGCCCTATCTCGAGTTCTGCCTCGACAAGGCTGGTGCAAAGGTTTCGCGCCCTGCCTATGCCGGACGTGCGCCGTCGGCCTCCACCGCCACCGGGTTGCTTTCCAAACACCAGGCCCAGCAAAAAGCCCTGATCGACGAGGCGCTGGGCCAGTAGGTCCGCGCTTTCCGCCTTGAAAGACAAGAAAGAGCCGCAAACCATGACCGATATCACCGTCCCGACCCTGGGCGAGAGCGTGTCCGAAGCCACTGTCGGCGCCTGGCAGGTCAAAGAAGGCGACGCCGTGAAAAAGGATGACGTCCTGGTGGAGCTGGAGACCGACAAGGTGTCCGTCGAGGTTCGCGCAGAAGAAGACGGCGTGCTCGCCTCGATCACCGCGCAGGAAGGCGACACTGTGGAAATCGGGGCCAAGCTGGGCGCGCTGGGCGAAGGCTCGGGCGAGGCGCCCAAAAAAGACGCCAAGCCGGCCAAGGCCGAAGCCAAATCAGAGGCGAAATCCGAGCCCAAGGCTGAAGCCAAGTCTGGCGCCACGCCTTCTGGCGGCGACATCATCGAAGCCAAGGTTCCGGTGATGGGCGAGAGCGTGGCCGAGGGTCAAGTCGGGTCCTTCCTGGTCAAGGCTGGCGACCGCGTCGAGCAGGACCAGGCGCTCATGGAAATCGAAACCGACAAGGTCGCGGTGGAGGTTCCCAGCCCCGCGGCCGGCGTGGTGGAGGAATTCACCGTCGCTGAAGGCGATACCGTTACCCCTGATCAGGTTGTCGCGAAAATCCGCGCCGGCGCGTCTGCTGGCGGCTCCACAAACAATAGCTCCAAAGATAATGCCTCCAAGGACAGTGGCGGCGGCTCTGCGCCCAAGGCGAGCAGCAGTGGGTCCTCCGACGCCAGGGCCATGCCCAGCGCCAAGCGTGTGGCGGCGGAAAACAATCTCGATCTCGCCAAAGTTGACGGCAGCGGTAAGGACGGGCGCGTCACCAAGGGCGACGCCCTGAAGGCGCTGGAAAGCGGCGGGCGCCCCGCCGCGCCGGCTCCCGGCGCACAATCATCGTCGCGCGAAACCGGCGAGCGCGAAGAGCGCGTGAAGATGACGCGGCTTCGTCAGACCATCGCCCGGCGCCTGAAAGAGGCGCAAAGCACGGCGGCGATGCTGACCACCTATAACGAAGCCGACATGAGCGCGATCATGACGCTGCGCAAGGAGATCCAGGAGGATTTCGTTGCCAAGCACGGCGTCAAGGTGGGCTTCATGAGCTTCTTCGTGAAGGCCTGCGTGACGGCGCTGAAAGAGCTCCCGGCGGTCAATGCCGAGATCGACGGCACGGATATCATCTACAAAAATTACTATGATATGGGCGTGGCCGTGGGCACCGATCGCGGCCTGGTGGTCCCGGTCGTGCGCGACGCCGACCAGATGAGCCTGGCTGAAATCGAGAAAAAGATCATTGATCTGGGCAAGCGCGCCCGGGACGGCAAGCTGGGCATTGACGAGATGCAGGGCGCCACGTTCACGCTGTCCAATGGCGGCGTTTACGGCTCGCTCCTGTCCAGCCCGATCCTTAATGCGCCCCAGTCGGGCATTCTGGGCATGCACAAGATTCAGGACCGCCCGGTTGCCCTCAATGGCGAGGTGAAGATTCGCCCGATGATGTATCTGGCGCTGTCCTATGATCACCGCATCGTGGACGGCAAGGAAGCTGTGACCTTCCTGGTGCGCGTCAAGGAAAGCCTGGAGAATCCCCAGCGCATGCTGCTGGATATCTAGGCGCGCCCAGGCCACGCTGACCAAATGCGCCGCTCCGCGCCAGCCCGTTTAAAGGGCAGGGCCGGGGCGGCGTCTTTATGTGGGGTGGGCGCTGGCGCTGGCGCTGACGCTGACGGTGAGGGTGGCGGTCAGGCTCGGCGGCTAGTCAAAGCCCAGCTCGGCCTTCAGGGCCGCGATCTCGGCGGTCCAGACTTTCGCGCTTGAATCTGATGGCATGCGCCAGTCGCCGCGCGGGCTGAGGGCACCGGCGCTGGTGAGCTTGGGGCCGTTGGGCATGGCCGAGCGCTTGAACTGGGCGAAGCCGTAAAACCGCCCGGTGAAGACCTCCAGCCATTGGATGATCTCCGGCAGGGTGTAGGCGCGCCGGTCGGCTTCCGCCACGTGGGGCGGCCAGCTCCCGCGCTCCAGATCGCCCCAGGCGGCGTGGGCGAGGAACGCGATCTTTTGCGGCCCGTATCCGAAGCGTACGGCGTAGTGCAGGGTGAAATCCTGCAGCGCATAGGGCCCGATCACGCTTTCGGTGGACTGAATGCCGGCACCGTCGTCCTGCGGCACGAGCTCTGGCGAGATTTCGGTGTCCAGAATCGCCTCTAGGCAGTGCGAGACCTCTGGGCCAAACTCGGATCGGCGCGCCACCCAGGCGATGAGATGCTGGATCAGTGTCTTGGGGACGCCCGAATTGACGTTGTAATGGGCCATCTGGTCGCCCACGCCATAGGTGCACCAGCCCAGCGCCAGCTCCGACAGATCGCCGGTGCCCACGACCAGACCGTTCTCATGATTGGCCAGCCGGAACAGATAGTCGGTACGCAGCCCCGCCTGCACATTCTCGAACGTGCGGTCGTACAGCTTTTCACCGTCCGCATACGGATGGCCAATATCGGCAAGCATCTGTGTGGAGGCCGGGCGGATATCGATTTCGCGGTGCTCCACACCCAGGCCGTTGATCAGCGCCAGGGCGTGATTGCGCGTCGTCTCGGACGTGGCAAAACCGGGAAGGGTCACCGCCAGGATCCGGCTTCGGTCCAGCCCGAGCCGGTCAAACGCACGCGCGCAAACAATCAGGGCCTGGGTGGAATCCAGCCCGCCCGACACGCCAATTACAACGCGCCCGGTTTTCGTGGCGCGCAGGCGCTGCACCAGGCCCTGAACCTGGATATTATACGCTTCAAAGCAGTCTTCATCGAGCCTGTCAGGCTCGCTGGGCACGAAGGGAAAGCGGGCAATGGTGCGCAGAAGCGGCCTGGTTTCAGTCATGTCGGGGATGAGATCAAAGCGGATGCGGCGAAAGCGGGCGACCCGGTCGCCGGCGCGCTTCACCGCGTCGCGCCAGGTGGACAGGCGCAGGCGGTCGGCGCGGATGCGCTCCAGATCGATATCGGCAAACACTTTGGCGTGGCCGTTCAAAAAGCGCTCGCCGGCGGCCAGGCACGCGCCCTGCTCATAGACCAGGATCTGCCCGTCCCAGGCCAGATCAGTGGTGCTTTCACCCGAGCCGGCAGCGGCAAAGACATAGGCCCCCATGGTCTTGCGCGAATGGGCGTCACACAGGGCGGCGCGCTCTCGCGCCTTGCCCACCGTGGCATTGGACGCCGACAGATTGACCATCACCGTGGCGCCGGCCAGCGCGCCGTCGAGGCTGGGCGGATGGGGCGACCAGAAGTCCTCGCAGATCTCGGCGTGGATCGCGAAGCCGTCAAGATCGCGCGCCTCGAAGATCAGATCGGTGCCAAACGGCGCCTCGATTCCGTCAATCATGATCGTGTCGGTGGTCACCGCGTCGGCGTCGGCGAACCAGCGCTTTTCATAAAATTCGCGGTAATTGGGCAAAAAGCTCTTCGGTACGACCCCCAGGATCGCCCCGCGATGGATCACCACCGCGCAGTTGAACAGTAAATCCCGGCTTTGCAGGGCTGCGCCGATGATGATCACCGGCTGCAGGCTGTGGCTGGCTTCCACAACCCGGCGCACCGCCTTCGCGCCAGCCCTGATCATGGAGGCCTGCATGTGAAGATCGTCAATCGAGTACCCGGTGATGCACAGCTCCGGAAAAAGCGCCACGGCTGCCCCGGCCTCATGGGCTTCGCCAGCCAGCTCCATAATGATCCCGGCGTTCGCATCGGGCTCGGCCAGAACCACTTGCGGCGCAAAGGCGGCGACGCGCGCCATGGCGTGGCGATAGAGATTGTCGAACGCGGCCATCTCGAACTCAGCCATGGGGATACCTTATCAAGCCGGTGGGCGAAGCGGGGCGGGACCGGACTTTTGCTCAAGCTGAGTATATATAGGTGCGACTGACCTGCGTAAACCGGCGATCAGGCTGCCGACAGGTCCACCGCGCCGCTCAGGTCCTCCACCTCGGATCTGAACGAAGCAGGCAGCTTGGCTCCGGTGAAGCAGGCCCCGGCGAAGCTTGCCTTGCGCACGTCCGTGCCATGAAGCCGCGAGAAGGACAGGTCGGCACCTTTTGCTTCAATGCTGCGCAGGTCCGCGCCCGACAGATCGGCGTAGCGCAGCACGGCAGCGGCCAGCGAGGCCGCGAGCAGGCGGTCATTGGGAAGAAGCAGCGGGCCCAGCCGGGCCTCGCGCAGATCGGCATTGTTGAGGCGTGCACCGGTAAGATCGGCTCCGCGCAAGTCGGCGCCGCGCAAGGACGCCATGCGCAGGTCAGCGTCAGCCAGCTTGGCACCCTGCAGCTCGGCGCCTTCCATGTCGACGCCGTAGAGGACCGCGCCACGCGCCTGCAGAGCGGTGAGATTGCGCCGGGCGAGGGATTTCAGGCCCCGCAGATCCTTGCCATCAAATGTGGAGGGCGTGCCTTCCGCGCCGCCGGTTTCGCACCAGCGTGCATGCCGGTCCAGCGCTTTGGCGGTCTCGCCGCCCGGATCAGCGATTGCGGCTGGCGGCGCGTCACGCAGCGCGCCCTGCATGTCGGCGCCTTGAAGCTTGGCCATGTCCATGCGGGTTCCGATCAGAACCGTGTCGCGCAGGTCCGCATCGGTCAGATCGGCACCCTGAAGGTCGGCCCCCTCCAGATTGGCGCCGGGAAAGCGCGAGTTTCGAAGATTGGCACGGGTCAGGCGCGCGCCGATCAGGATCGCGTCTGAAAAGTCAGCCGACTGGGCGACGGCCCCGGTCATCTTGGTCTGGGTCAGATTGGCGCGGGCGAAGCTGGCTTCTGTCGCCTCGCCGGGGCGCTGCTCGTGGGTCAGGACAGCGAGGCCTTTCTCGCGATCGACCTGGGCGATGGCACCTTCGCGCAAATCAGCCTGGGACAGATCGGCCCCGGTCAGGTCCGCCCCGCGAAGAACCGCCCCGCGCATGTCAGCGCGATGCAGCACCGCGCCGGCCAGATTGGCCTGGCGCAGGTCTGACGCGAACAGGGTGGCGCGCGTCAGATTGGCGCCGGCGAGATTGCAGCCCTCAAGAACGGCACCCGACAGATCGGCATCAGCCAGATTGCGCCCAGACAGATCAAGACCGCTCAGCACCTTGTAGGAGAAGTTCGCGCGCGCTCCGCCCATGCGCCCTGACATGAGAAAGTCATGGCGCTTGCAGGCCTCGTCCACCTGAGCCTGGCTCAGGGTCTTGTACTCAATGGGCTTGCCGATCATCGCCGCGTCCGCGCTTTGCCCGCAGCTTCGCGCGCGGGCCTTTACGCATCATCACCTGATTAGCGTTAACGCTGCGTTGCCCCGCACTGAGTGCTGTCAGAGCCGCCGGACCCGGGTGAGACCTCGCGCCCCCAGGCGAGCCAGGGCGTCGGCCTCGCTCTCACCGGGGTGAATGCCAAGATCGGCGTCAAACAGGGCGGGACGTAAATCCCGCGCAATCAGAGGCAGCCCGGTTCTCAGCCGGGTAAAGAAGCCGGCATTCAGCGTCTCGGCCTCGGCGCGGCGCACGCCCTCCACCACGTCGATTCCGGCCTCGCGCAGCATGGTGGCCCCGCGCCCTGCCACCGCTTCGAACGGATCAGTACACGCCATGATCACTGCGGCTGGCCGCGCGCGGATCAAGGCTTCAGCGCAAGGCGGGGTCTGGCCGTGATGGGCGCAGGGTTCAAGGGTGACGTAAACCCGCGCGTCTCTCGCATCAGGCCCGGCCTGGTCCAGGGCCTGGGTCTCTGCGTGAGGCCGCCCGCCGGGGGCGGTGGAGGCCGCGCCAATGACCCGGCCTTGCTTTACGATAACGCACCCCACCGCCGGGTTCGGCGCGGTGGACCCAAGCGCCCGGTAAGCCAGGGCCAGGGCTGTGTCCATGAAGCGCAGATCGTCCGGTTTCGGCGCAGCCATGGCGATTACGGGCAGGGCGGCAGCGGATTGGCGCGCGCCTCATCGAGATAGCGCGCGCGGGTTGGCGTGATGCCCTCCAGCTCGATCATCAGCGGGTTTCCTGTGGGAAACTCAAAGCCCATGATGTCGTCGGGGGAGACCGCGAAAAGCTCCATAAGCAAAGCCCGAAGAGAATTGCCATGGGCGGAGATCAGCACGTCTGATCCCGCCTCAAGCTTGGGGGCTATGGTGTCGGCGAAATACGGCGCCACGCGCTCGCGGGTGAGTTTCAGGCTTTCGGCCGACGGCAGGGTAGATGGATCAAGGCCTGCATAGCGCGGGTCGAAGCGGGGATGGCGCTGATCGTCCAGGCTGAGCGGCGGTGGCGGCGTATCATAGGAGCGCCGCCAGATCTTCACCTGGTCCGCGCCATGCTCGGCGGCGGTCTCCGCCTTGTTGAGACCGGTGAGGGCACCGTAATGGCGCTCATTGAGCCGCCAGGATTTCTCCACCGGGATCCAGACGCGGTCGATGGCGTCCAGCCCGATCCAGAGCGTGCGCACGGCGCGTCTGAGAACGCTGGTGAAGGCGAAATCCGGTTCGAAGCCCTCGGCTTTCATCAACTCGCCGCCGCGCAGCGCCTGGGCTTCTCCGGTCTCGGTCAGGTTCACATCGACCCAGCCAGTGAACCGGTTTTCAAGATTCCAGCGGCTTTCGCCGTGACGGGTGAGGACAAGACGGGTCATGGCAGCCTCTTTTTTGTCGCATCGGTGACTTGCGCCTACAGATCACGCGGGTTTAGCCGCGTGTGATCGCCGCGTCGAGACCGTGTAGAGACAGTGCCCAGGCTGTTGAGTCCGGCGCAGATGATTAAGAATCTCGAAATTGTTGGGGCACGGCCATTGCGAGCGCCGCCTAAAGAGCGCACAATTTGCATTGTTATACGACGGGGTTGAAGCTTTGGGGGGCTTCTGATGCAAAGGGTAACCTTAACTTTAACGGACACTGTGGAGGCTCAGACTCTTGATCGCCTGGTGGCGCGATTCGCCGAAGAATTGGCCTCCCGGTCTGACGAATGCGTTTTCTATCTCAGCCAGCCTGGCGGGGAATATCCTGAGCGCATCGTTGAAACAGAGACCGCTGAGACTCTGCAGCGCTTCATCGACTTTGTGACGCCTCATCTGGCCACCGCGCTGGTTTAGGCCTGGCCATATCGGCGCCTTGGCGCGGTAGGCTGCGCTTGCGCCGCATGCGCGCTGGTGGTGTAACCCGCTTCCATGATTGCCCCGGTGATCCCCCCACTGTGACCTCTTCTGAGACCCCCATGGATCCCAGTTCAACCGCTTCGGTTTTGGTCTCCATGCGCAATACTTTGCGCCTGGAGATGGAAGGCCTTGAATCGCTCGCGTCGGCTCTTGACGATGAGGCTGTGCGCGCTGTTGTGCTCATAAGGGCCCTCAAGGGGCGGGTGATCGCAGCCGGCGTTGGAAAGTCAGGCCATGTGGCGCGCAAGATCGCCGCCACGCTCGCCTCCACGGGAACGCCCGCGCTTTATGTTCACCCGGCCGAGGCCAGTCACGGCGATCTCGGGATGGTCACCAAGGATGATTGCGTGATCGCCCTGTCCAAATCAGGCGAGACGCGTGAACTGAGCGATATGATCGCTTATTGTCGGCGATTCTCGATTCCGCTCATTGCCATGACGTCCATGCGCGACAGTACGCTTGCGCGCGCCGCAGATATTCTTCTGGCGCTGCCCGACGCCCCTGAGGCGTGCGGAGAAACCCGCGCGCCGACCACTTCGACGACGCTGATGATGGCGCTGGGCGACGCGCTGGCCGTGGCGCTGATCGAGGCGCGCGGCTTCACGGCGAAAGACTTCGCGCGGTTCCATCCCGGCGGTGCGCTGGGTGCCGCCCTGGCGAGCGTGGATGATATCATGCACGCCGGCGATGCGATGCCGCTGGCCGGTGAAGGCGACACCATGGGCACGGCGCTGATCGAGATGAGCGCCAAGGGCTTTGGCTGTGTCGGCGTTGTTGGCACCGATGGGCGTCTTGTGGGCATTGTTACGGACGGCGATTTGCGCCGCCACATGGACGCGTCTCTGCCGTCAAAACGGGTTGATGCGGTGATGACGCAGAAGCCTGCAACTGTTGTGCGCGGTGCCCTGGCTTCTGACGCCATGCGCCTGATGACTGAAGGTGAAAGAAAGATTACGCAGCTCTTTGTCTGCGAGCCCGGGGGGGCGCCGGCCGGCCTTTTGCACATCCACGATCTTCTGCGTATCGGCGTCAGCTGATGCGCAGCCGAAATTTTTAGGGGACATGAATGCTACTGGAAGCGAAACCGAACACCTGGTTGTTTGAAACCGAGGCCTTCGTCGCGCCCACAGGGTTTCGCGAGTACGATGCGCGCTGGTGGTTCGGCCATCCAGGGTCGGACAAGCCGCCGCAGATCAATCTTTACGGGATCCAGGCGCTGGGTCTGGGGCTGGGCACGCTGATCCATGAGCTGGGAAAAGCGCCAAAGATCGTCACCGGCCATGATTTCCGCGGCTATTCGCTGGGGGTGAAGCAGGCGCTGGAAGTCGGGCTGATGCAGGCCGGAATCGAAGTTCATGATGTCGGCCTGGCCGTGTCGCCCATGGCGTATTTCGCCCAGTTTCATCTGGATGTGGAGTGCGTCGCCATGGTGACGGCAAGCCACAATGCCAATGGCTGGACCGGGGTGAAGATGGGCGTTGAGCGCCCGCTCACCTTTGGCCCGGACGAGATGGGCCGCCTGAAGGAGATCGTTCTGGGCGATCAGGGCGTGACGCGCCCGGGCGGCGGGTATGTGCGCGCTGAAGGCGTGGCGCAGGCCTATAAGGCGGATATTGCCAAGGGTGCCGCGATAAAGCGCCCGCTCAAAGTGGTCGCCGCGTGTGGCAACGGCACTGCCGGCGCGTTCGCGCCGGAGGTGCTGCGCGCCATGGGCGTAGAGGTGGTGGAGATGGATTGCGATCTTGATCACACCTTCCCCAATTATAATCCGAACCCGGAAGACATGGCCATGCTCCATGCGGTGTCTGCCAGGGTGCGCGAGACCGGGGCGGATATTGGCCTGGCGTTCGACGGCGACGGCGACCGCTGCGGCGTGGTGGACGAAACCGGCGCGGAAATTTTCGCCGACAAGGTTGGGCTCATGCTGGCGCGAGATCTGTCAGCAAAATACGCCAATGCGACCTTCGTCGTGGATGTAAAATCCACCGGACTTTACGCCACCGATCCGGTTCTGCAGGCCAATGGAGCCACCACCCAGTACTGGAAGACCGGCCATTCCTACATCAAGCGCCGCGCCAACGAGCTGGGGGCGCTCGCCGGGTTTGAGAAGTCGGGTCACTACTTCCTGCAGCCGCCCATCGGCCGCGGCTATGACTGTGCGCTGGTGTCGGCGCGCGTGATACTGGAGATGCTCGACCGCAACCCGGACTCGACCATGTCGCAGCTGTTTGCGGCCTTGCCGGTCAGCTATGGCTCGCCGACCATGTCGCCGGCCTGCGATGACGAGAAGAAATACGCGGTCATTGATAAGATCACCGCCCGCTATCAGGGCCGGTTCAAGGCGGGCGAGAAGATCGCCGGGCGCACAATCACCGACATCAATACCGTCAATGGCGTGCGGTTTACGCTGGAGGGCGGGGCTTGGGGTCTGGTGCGGGCATCCTCCAACTCCCCGAACCTGGTGGTGGTGGTGGAGAGCCTGGAAAGCGATGACGACATGCGCGCGCTGTTTGCCGATATCAAATCGGAACTGGCCCGCCATGATGCCGTGGGCGGGTTTGACCAGGAGATTTAAGCGCGCAGCGCGCCTTTGGGCTGCGACCTTGACCATGGCTGAAAACACGCCCCGCACGTCAGAGGTTTAGCCATGGTCCGGTACGGGTCTGCGCGAATAAAAGCTTTACGCGGCACGCCTTTCGCGTCAGGAGTATGGGTTGTGGGGATGTACGAAAAAAATTCAGTTGGAGGGAACTGACGGTGCTGGGACAGCTACGTCTGTGGCGGATCAAAGCCCGGCGCCTGCTTCGTGATTCGATCGGTAAGCTTGTCACGCTGCCGCGTCCGTCGAAGCGGTTCTTGAAGGTCGGCTACGACGCTCTCGCTGTCTGGGCAGCTCTGGCTGCCACGCACGCCCTGACCAATTTCAACGTCGCACTTGACGGATATTTCATAACGCTCCTGATCCTTCAGGCCCCCACCGTGGTGATGGCCCATTTTGCGGCCGGGCTGTATAGCCCGATCGCCTACGCCCGGGACATTGATCTTCTAAAGGCTGGTTGCCTCGGCGCGCTTTGCGGGGGCGCGGTGTTGGCTATGGCCAGCCTAGCTGGTCTCACCCAGCTTCCGATCTCGGGTGCCGTGATCTTCGCGGCCTTCCTGACGCCATTGACCGGCGGCGCGCGCGTCTGGGTGCGCAGCTTTCTCTCCGAGCGAAAAACCCGCGAGGGTGAACGGGTGCTGATTTACGGGGCCGGCGAGGCTGGACGCCAGCTGCTCGCTGCCCTGCGCGAGCGCGGCCTTCACCAGGTGGTGGCTTTCGTGGATGACGCGGTATGGCTTTCGGGCCAGCGTATCGGCGGGGTTCCGGTGCTCGCGGCAACGGACATCGTGGATGTTCTGCGCAGCGTGCGCGCCGATACGATCATGCTGGCCATGCCGTCGATCAGCGCGAGCAAGCGGCGCGAGATCCTGCATCGGCTCGAGCCGCTTGAGCAGACCGTGCGCACGGTTCCAGACATCCATGACATTCTGTCGGGCAAGGCGCCGCTCAGCCAGGTGCGCGCGATCATGCCCGAGGACCTGCTGGGCCGGGATCCGGTCCCGGCACGCCGCGAGCTGATCGAGCCGATGATCGCCGGGCGCTCCATCATGGTTACTGGCGCAGGCGGGTCCATCGGATCCGAGCTGTGCCGCCAGATCATCAAGCTTGAGCCCCGCCGCCTGGTGCTCGTGGAGCAGAGCGAATACGCGCTCTATGTCATCCTGCAGAAGCTGCGCGCACAATCTGGAGACATGTTCGAGCGGGTCAGCGGCCATCTCGGCACGGTCGAAGATGAAACCCGCATGCAGCAGATTATGCTTGAGCACGATGTGGAAGCTGTCTTCCACACTGCGGCCTACAAGCATGTGCCGCTGGTGGAGACCAATGCGGTGGACGCGGTGCGCAACAACGCCCACGGCACCGCGCGGCTTGCGCGCGCCGCCATCAAGGCGGGCGTGGCGACTTTCGTGCTCGTCTCCACCGACAAGGCGGTCCGCCCGGCCAATGTCATGGGGGCCAGCAAGCGCCTGGCTGAACTGGTCTGCAAGGCGTTCTCGCAAAACCAGTCCGGCACCAAGTTCACTGTGGTTCGATTTGGCAACGTGCTCGACTCATCGGGGTCTGTGGCACCGCTCTTCCGTGACCAGATTGAGCAGGGTGGTCCGGTCACCGTGACCCACAGCGAGGCGACACGGTATTTCATGACCCTCAGCGAGGCAGCTCAGCTTGTGATCCAGGCTGGTGCCCTGTCAAAGGGCGGCGATGTTTTCGTCCTGGGCATGGGAGAGCCGGTCCGCATCACCGACCTGGCCTGCCGCATGATCCGGCTGGCGGGCTATCGGCCCCGGTTCGCCGAGGACGGCGCTGCCGGGAGCGGAGAAGTCCTGGTGACGTTTACCGGCCTCCGGCCCGGCGAGAAACTGTCAGAAGAGCTGTTCATCACCCAGGCCGCCGACGGCACAGAGCATCCGCTGATCCTGCGCGAGGGCGGCGAAATCCTTGACACGTCGGTGCTCAACGGGCTGGTGGCGCGGCTTGAGGCTGCGTGCCTGGCACGCGACGCGGGCCTGGTTCGAGAGATCCTCATGCATCGTTTCATTCACTACCGGCCCGGCCCGGCCGCCGAAGACCCCAAAAAGACGCAGGCCGACGTGATGATCGCCGCAACCGGCAGGAGTAAAGTATGAACAAGCTGCTGCTCGTATGCGTCTCAACCGCGGTGATGTCCGGCTGCGCTCCCTTTGCGCAAATCATACCTGCGTATACCGTTGCGGCACCCATCTCTGCATCCATTGATTTTCCAGATGGCGTCTACGATGGAAAACCCGTGCAGGTCCAACTGGCGTGTGACAGCTTCGATGGCGTGTTGAGCCTCGCAGCGGCCAGTACAGACCTTCGGTTCGAACACCCCTTCATGGAGGGGCGCGGGTATGAATATTTTGCCATCCTTGAAGGCGTGTCTGACACGACGATCGCGTGCGCGATCCGATACAATAACCGGACTTTCTTTGGCGAAGGCCGCTGTCTGGACGACGACATCAATCCGTACATCATTACGTTTTGACGGCTGCCGGGCCGCGCCCGGAGGCAGGCGTCTTCGATCCTGACAATCCCGATCGTCTGCCGGCATGACCTGCACGCTTTCGTGCGCCCTGCGGTGCGCCGTGTTGGGCCGCATGGGCGCTGCCGGCGGTTTCTGGTCTCGCTGCCGATCCGGGCCGGATGGCCTGAAGACTAAAACTTTCAGCGCGAATTCAGTGACCTGAAGCCGCGTGCCTGGACCTCCAGCGGACACCAGGAGCAAACCGGCATCCGTGTTCGACAGCCTCGACAGGCGATCAGCGCCTTGAAAGATTGCCTCGATTAATGGTTCTGTGTAAGACGCGACAGCCGATCCAGGCGGATTCCGGCGCGCCAAAACTGCGGACGAGAAGGTGAAACCATGCGGGTTGCAATGATCGGCACGGGATATGTCGGACTCGTATCGGGCGCATGTTTCGCAGATTTCGGCCACCACGTGACCTGCATCGACAAGGTGGATGAAAAGATCGAGCTGCTGCGGTCGGGCGGCGTGCCGATTTACGAGCCCGGCCTGGATTTGCTGGTGGATCGCAATGTGCGCGAGGGCCGGCTGGACTTTGCGACGGATCTCACCCAGTCAGTGCGCGACGCCGATGTGGTGTTCATCGCCGTGGGAACGCCCTCGCGGCGCGGCGACGGACATGCGGACCTGACCTATGTTTACGCCGCCGCGGCTGAGATCGCCCGGGTCATGGACGGCTTCACTGTCGTGGTGAGCAAGTCCACCGTACCGGTAGGCACCGGCGATGAGGTGGAGCGGATCATTCGCGAACTTCGGCCGGATGCCGATTTTGCCGTGGTTTCCAATCCGGAATTCTTGCGCGAAGGTGCCGCGATTGAGGACTTCAAGCGCCCCGACCGTGTTGTGGTCGGTGCCGAGGATGACCGCGCGATTGCCGTCATGCGCGAGCTCTACCGTCCGCTTTTTCTGAACGAGACGCCGATTGTGTTTACCAAGCGGCGCACCTCCGAGCTGATCAAATATGCCGCGAACGCGTTCCTCGCCATGAAGATCACCTTCATCAACGAGATGGCCGATCTGTGTGAGTCAGTGGGTGCCAACGTCCAGGAAGTCGCGCGCGGCATAGGGTTCGACAACCGGATCGGGAAGACCTTCCTGAACGCCGGGCCGGGCTATGGCGGCTCGTGTTTTCCCAAGGATACCCAGGCCCTTGCCCGCACAGCCGAGGAGGCGGGAACGCCGCTTCGCATTATCGAGACGGTGATCGATATAAACGCTAAGCGCAAACGCGCCATGGCCGGCAAGGTCATCGAGGCGTGCGGCGGTGATGTGTCGGGCAAGACGATCGCGGTGCTTGGCCTGACCTTCAAGCCGAACACGGACGATATGCGCGAAGCGCCAAGCCTTGATATCATTCATGCGCTTCAGGCTGCCGGCGCCACCGTGCGCGCGTTCGACCCGGCCGGCGTGGACGAGGCTGAAAAGCTGTTGCCCGGCGTGATTTTCTCCACCGGTCCTTATCTGTGTCTGGACGGTGCCGATGCGCTCGTGCTGATTACCGAGTGGAACGAGTTTCGCGCGCTGGATCTGGACCGGATCAAGGCCTGCCTCACCGATCCGGTGATCGTGGATCTGCGCAATATCTATGATCCGGCGGAAATGGCGACGCGCGGGTTCAAGTATTTCAGCGTCGGACGGCCGGGCGAGCCAAGCGCGCGCTAGCGCAGCGCCCAATCCATTTGCGGGAGTCGTCTCATGTGCGGAATTGTCGGAGTCGTGGGCGACGACCGGGCCAGTGACATCATCCTGGAAGGTCTGCGCCGCCTGGAGTATCGCGGTTACGATTCCGCCGGCGTCGCTGTTGCGACGCCCGGCGGTGTGACCCGTATCAGAGCCGCCGGCAAGGTTCAGGGCCTCTTCGATAAGGCGCAGGATCTGCCGGCCGCGCGTCAGGGGATCGGCCACACCCGCTGGGCAACCCATGGCGCGGCCACGGAGGGCAACGCCCATCCGCACCGGGCCGGCCGGGTCACGCTGGTTCATAACGGCATCATCGAAAATTTCCGTGCGCTGAAGGACGAGGTTCAGCGGGCGGGCCGAACGTTTGAAAGCGAGACCGACACCGAGGTGGTTGCCCACCTGATCGACGTGGCGCTTGCGGGCGGGGCCGACCCGGTGGAGGCCGTGCGATCCACGCTTCCGCGGCTTACCGGCGCATTCGCGCTTGCCATCATGATCGAGGGCGAAGACGGGCTTCTGATTGGTGCGCGCAAAGGGGCACCGCTCATTGCGGGCCTGTCGGCAAGCGCGGGTTTCATCGCCTCCGACCCCCTGGCGCTGAGCGGCGAAGCGACTTCGCTGATCTATCTCAAGGACGGTGATATCGCCGTCATGCATGCGGGTGAAGCGGTCATTTTGAACAGCGCCGGCGAACCGGTTGACCGCGAACGCCAGCCCGCGCCGACGAGCCATGTGGCCGCCGAGCGGGGCAATTATCGCCACTTCATGCAGAAAGAAATCTATGATCAGCCCGACGTGATCGGACGCACGGCCAGTCATTATTTTGATGCGGTGGAGCGGACCATCAATCAGGTGGCCGGCCTAGATTTTTCGAAGATCAACCGGCTGCTCATCGTGGGCTGCGGCACCGCGTCCTTCGCCGGGCAGGTGGCGCGCTACTGGTTCGGCTCTGTGGGCCGGCTGGCCTGTGAAGTCGAGATTGCCTCTGAGTTCCGCTATCGCGATCCTGTCTTTATGGACGGCGATCTGGCGCTCTTCATCTCGCAATCGGGCGAGACCGCCGACACGCTGGAAGCCATGCGCCTGTGCGCCCAGGCCGGTATTCCCACCGTGGCGCTGACCAATACGCCCCATTCCACCATGGCTCGTGAGGCCGACCTGGTCCTGCCCACGCTCGCAGGGCCTGAAATCGGGGTCGCCTCCACCAAGGCGTTCACCTGTCAGCTCACGGCGCTCGCCAGTCTTGCGGTGCTCGCCGGGCGCCAGCGCGGACACGTAGATGCCGCCCAGGAAGCCGAGCTGGCCGACGCCATTCTTGGCGCGCCGACCCGCGTGGCCCAGGCGCTGGATCTGGACGATGCGATCAAATCTCTTGCGCCGGATCTCGCCGAGCACCACACGGTTTTGTATCTGGGCCGGGGGCCGTCCTTCCCCATGGCGCTGGAGGCGGCGCTGAAGCTGAAGGAAATCAGCTATATCCATGCTGAAGGCTATGCCGCCGGCGAGCTCAAGCACGGACCGATTGCCCTGGTGGAAGCCGGCCTTCCGGTTATCGTGATCTGCCCCAGCGACGCTCAGTTCGACAAGACAAGGTCGTCAATCCAGCAGGTGCGAAGCCGGGGCGCCCACGTCATCGCGATCACCGATGCCACAGGCGCGCAGGCGCTGGAGGCCGATGCTCACCGGGTGATCGTCGTGCCCGATACGCCGCAATTGCTGCAGCCCATGGTCTGCGCGGTGGTGATCCAGCTGATCGCCTACCATGTGGCCGTCTACAAGGGCACCGATGTGGATCAGCCGCGCAACCTGGCCAAGTCCGTCACCGTGGAATAATGCGGCCTATCGCGGCGGCGCGAAGGGCGCGAGCCCGGTCATGAGATGATAGATCACGCTGGCCGGGACGGTGCCGGCCGCCGGGTTTCCGCCGGCGTCCAGCTGATCGATCCAGCCATGGCTCGGGCCGGGTGCCAGATAGCGGACACGAACATCCTCCAGAAGCGCCGCAAGATCGGCGTCCGGCCACGCCAGAACCGCCAGGGCGCGAAGTCGCTCCAGCTGCGGCCAGAGCCGAAAGCTGGGCGGTGTCACACCCAGAATGTCGACCGACAGCCCGCCTGAAACTCCCTGCGTTTCGCCAAAACCGGTGAGGCGGCGCGCCCAGCTCGCCGTGTCGCGCCCGGTTAGCCGTGCGGTCTCGGCGAGCAGGTAAGCCCATTCATAGCAATGGCCCGGCTCGACGCGATACTGCGCGCCTGGGCGCCAGTCGGATGTGAAAACCTCGCCCATGGCACCGGTGCGCGCATCAAACATGTGCTGCTCGAACAGGGCGCAGATCGTTTCGATGCGCGCGGCCGAGCCAGGGCCCGGGCCGGCATCGAAATGGGCCAGGCTCGCCTCAAGAAGGTGCATGTGCGGATTGGCGAGCTTTGACCCGTCGCCGGTCTCACAATCGCGCCAGCCGCCGTGATCAGCATCCAGAAACAGCGCGTCCATCAGCTCGAAGGCCTCGCTCGCGAGGGCATCGCCGCGTGGATCGCCCAGGGCCGCCAGCTCGGCGCCCGCCAGCGCAACAAAGGTATGATCAAAGAAATCGCGCCGGTCGTCGGTAACATTGCCCGCCCCGTCGAATTCATGGGCCCATCCCCCGCGCGAGCTGCGCCCCTGTGAATCCAGAAACGCCAGTCCCGCCTCGATCACAGCGTCGGCGCGTCCGTCAGGGTTCCAGCCGAGCCGCCTGGCGCGCGCAAAGCTGAACAGCTGGCGCGGTGCCACGCGGCCCCGGCGCGGGCGCGCGGGTTGCGGCGCGCCGCTCAGGTCGAGGGATTCCACGAAGCCGCCGCTATTGGCGTCCACGCACAGCTCGGCCCAGCGCGGCATGACTTGCGACCAGAGCCAGTCGCCGATCCAGGTCTGAACCGGCCGGCCAGCCACGCCGAACGCCGGGTCCGTCACTGTCGCCGCAGCCGTGCGGGCGTCCTCGGCATCGCAAAGCCGGGTCACCAGAACGCTGTCAGGTGTCGCCACGATCGCAATATCCTCCAGTCCATGGACCGCGACGCGCGGGCCGGTCGATTGCACGAAAATGCGCCGGGACGCCGTTGCCGCTGCCGGGCCTAGAAGGACCGCCGCGTCAGAATCCTCACCGGCGGCCAGGGCGTGCAGGGCGCGAAACTCGCCAAGATCACTCCAGCCCATGGATACCGGCACGACATCAATATTGGTCGCGTGCTCCATCACCGCATAGTCGATGGAGCGCGCCGGAACGGCGGCGAACAAGGCCGGGTCCAGATGGCCGTCATGAAGCGCCCGGTCGACGCCAGCGAGTATGTCTGGCGCGAACGTCTGGAGGGCGTCGAGAATTGTCCGGGCACGGAAGAGGAAGATCCCGGCGTTCCAGTAAAACCCGCCGGCGTCGAGATAGCTCTGCGCCGTGACGCGGTCTGGTTTTTCCACAAAGCGCGCCACCGCGCGCGCGCTCAAGGCGGGAGCGGCGGCGGCTTCCTCGATATAGCCATAGCCGGTGGCCGGGCGGGTTGGCTCAATTCCGAAAATGACGATGCGGCCGTTCTGCGCGGGTGCCACACCGGCCTGAATCGCGTCCTGAAACGCGTCCAGATCGGCGATGTGGTGATCGGATGGCAGGATAAGCAGAAGATCATCGCGATCCGCGCTCAGGGCCGCCGCGGCGATGGGCGGCGCGGAATTGCGTCCGACGGGCTCCAGAAGGATATCGGCACCTGGCAGGGCGGCGCGCAATTGCGGCGCGTGGCGGGCCCCGCCAATGGCAAGCGGGCGATGATATTTTTCCGGGTCTGAAACCCGAAGCGCCGTCTCGCTCACCATGGCCCTCGGGCCAGCCAGCGCAAGAAACTGCTTGGGGCGTGTTTGCGTGGACAGCGGCCAGAGCCGCGTCCCGCCGCCCCCGCACAGGATGACAGGCCTGATTTTAACGGACGCCATGGCGCAGGCCTTCTCCGGTTCGCCCATGGATGCGCGGCGCACACGCCGGCGCACCGGCGTGTCGCACGCGGTGATGGCTAGCCGGTATTAGCGTGTGCGTGATCTGCATCATCTTCCATGTGCGCGGACAGGAGACGCCCAAGGGGCGGCTGCAGCCACGCGTGCGAGCAAGCCCATGGGTCCCGCCTTGTCGTTGCCGGCGAAAGCCGGCGACAGAACCCGCGTGTTTTGGTCAACCGGCTTAACCGGACTATCGTTTCGGTTAGGTTACCGCCTTGGATGCAAATCTTGATGAACCCATGATAGATCCGGATCGGCGGTGCCCACGCGACGCGGCGAGCCGCATGCCCAATGCCAAGGAGTTTTCACCATGACCTTGTCCCGCAACGCCGCGGCACGCGCCTTCGCCGAAATTTGCCTGAAGGCTGCAGTTCCGGTCATGGAGGTGTATGCCAGCGAGTTCACCTCAGAACAAAAATCAGACCGCTCCCCGGTGACGCTTGCCGATACGCGCGCTGAAGCGATCATTCTCGCTGAGCTGGCTCAAATCCTGCCGGGTGTCCCGGTGCTGGCCGAGGAAAGCTTTGCCGCCGGAATTCGCCCCGCTGTCGGCGCGCGCTTCATCCTTGTGGACCCGGTGGACGGCACCAAGGAATTCATCGCCAAGAACGGTGAGTTCACGATCAATATTGCGCTGGTGGAAGACGGTGTGCCCGTGGCCGGTTGCGTCTACGCGCCAGCGCTGGAGCGGATCTATCTGGGCGGTGAGACAGCACTTGCCGGTGCCGCCGCGCCAGGCGTTGCGATTGAGAGTGTAGAGCTGTTGCCCATTGGCGTGCGCCCCGTACCGGCGGGCGGGCGCACCGCAGTGATGAGCCGCTCCCATGCCGATGCGCGAACGCTGGACTTCGCCCAGAGCCAGGGCGTCACGCAGACGATATCGGCGGGGTCATCGTTGAAATTCTGCCGGGTCGCGGAAGGCGCCGCCGATCTGTATCCGCGTTTCGGTCCAACCATGGAATGGGACACCGGTGCCGGTCACGCTGTGCTGGCCGCGGCTGGCGGAGCGGTGACCCGCCCGGACGGATCGGTGTTTGATTACGCCAAGGTGTCCGAAGGCTTCAAGAACGGCGCCTTCATCGCCTGGGGCGACCGGCGATAGGGCTTGTTAAGGCTAGCGCAGGGTGTCGGCGAAGCGCCGGATCATGGCTGCCGCCTCGTCGCCGTGCTGCACGTTCTTCAGCGCCAGCGCCATGAACGCCTCCAGATAGCCAAGCTTGGAGCCGGTGTCATAGGTCTTGCCGGCAAACTGGAAGGCGAAGAAATCACGCTCGCCCATCAGCCGCACCATGGCGTCGGTAAGTTGAATTTCACCGCCTGCGCCGGGATTTTGATCGGCGAGCCGGTCAAAGATCGCGGGCTCCAGGATATAGCGGCCTGAAATCATCAGATTGGAGGGCGCATCTTCGACCTTTGGCTTTTCGACCATGCCCTTCAGCCTTGTCAGGCCGGCAGCTGTTTCGGCACCCAGATCCACAATCCCGTATTTCGAGACATCTTCACGCGGGACAGCTTCAACCGCCACGATATTACCGCCAGATTGCGCGTAGGCGTCCGTCATGCTTTTGAGGCAGGGTGTGTCGTCAACCATGATCATGTCGGGCAGCATCACCGCGAACGGTTCATCGCCGATCACATCGCGCGCGCACCAGACCGCGTGGCCCAGACCCAAAGGTGCCTGCTGGCGCACGAAGCTGCAGGCGCCGGCCTCGGGCAGGAAGGCGTTGAGCTCGGCGAGCAGGTCAGTCTTGCCCTTGGCCGCCAGCGTCGCGTCCAGCTCGAACGCCTTGTCGAAATAGTCCTCGATCGCGCCCTTGTTTCGTCCGGTGATGAACACGAAATGCTCGATTCCGGCGGAGATGGCCTCGTCGATGAGATATTGCAGCGCTGGCCGGTCAAACACTGGCAGCATTTCCTTGGGCACGACCTTGGTGGCCGGCAGCACGCGGGTTCCCAGTCCGGCCACCGGCAGGACGGCTTTACGAATGCGGGCCATGGCGTACTCCTTTTGCGATCAGCCGATCAGGCCGTTTCTAATCAGCTGATCGATCACCTGTTCGGCGGCGAGCTCAGGCGTTGTTTCATCGGTCCGGATCCGCAGCTCCGGTGTCTCGGGCGCTTCGTAAGGGCTGTCAAAACCGGTGAAATTCTTGATTTCTCCAGCCTGAGCCTTCTTGTAGAGCCCTTTTGGATCACGCTGGATGCAAACGTCCAGCGGGGCGTCCACAAAGATTTCGATAAACTCGCCGTCCGCCACCAGATCGCGAACCATCTGGCGTTCCGAACGGAAGGGCGAGATGAATGAACATGTCACGATCAGCCCGGAATCCACCATCAGTCGGGCGACCTCGCCGATGCGGCGGATATTCTCAACCCGGTCCGCGTCGGTGAAGCCAAGATCCCTGTTCAGGCCGTGGCGCACATTGTCACCGTCGAGCGAATAAGTGTGGCGGCCCGCTTCGGCGAGCTTGCGTTCCACCAGATTCGCGATGGTCGACTTGCCCGCGCCGGAGAGGCCCGTGAACCACAGGATTCCCGGCTTCTGGTTTTTCATCCCGGCGCGGCGGGCCTTGTCCACGTCCATGGCATGGGTGTGAACATTGCTGGCGCGGCGAAGCGAAAATTCGATCATGCCCGCCGCCACCGTCTGGTTGGTGAAGCGGTCGATCAGAATGAACGACCCGGTTTCGCGCTGGCGTGAATAGGGGTCAAACGCGATCGGCTGGGCGCTACTCAGGGTGCACACGCCGATCTCGTTGAGCTTCAGGCTCCTGCCTGGCTCTTTTTCAAACGTGTTGACGTTCAGCTTGTGCTTCAGCGTCGTGACCGAGGCTGGCGTCACCTGCCCTCCGGCCTTGAGAAGGTAGGACCGGCCGGGAAGCATTTCGTCCTCGGCCATCCAGAGAATCTCGGCGGCAAACTGGCTGGAGACCTCCGGGCGCGCGCCCGGATCGGCGAGCATGTCCCCGCGCGCGATGTCGATTTCCCGGTCTAGAACCAGGGTCACCGCCTGGCCGGCTTTGGCTGACTGAAGATCGCCGTCTGCGGTGACGATGCGCGACACCGCGCCGGTCTGGCCGGAATGGGCAACCACGACCAGGTCGCCGGGCGCCACCGAGCCAGCCGCGATCGTGCCGGCGAAACCG
>Ga0136600_1000407_pt1 | contig 23245 bp, 23 predicted proteins | sample AntRauMFilla2698_FD_104634 | JGI IMG/M metagenome (GOLD analysis project Ga0136600, IMG submission 104634) | Saline lake microbial communities from Rauer Islands, Antarctica - Metagenome Filla 2 #698 | ecosystem: Environmental > Aquatic > Non-marine Saline and Alkaline > Saline | place...
AGAAATAATGAACTTTTCTTTAAAAAAACTAAAAATGTTCATGATAAAATTATTGATTTGCCAGATACAGCCTATGACAAAGTTGTTGGCGAACTTAATCAATTCCTTACTAAAGAAACAAAAAAACTATTTGATGATTTTGGATTTTTATATAAAAGAAGTTCTTTGCTTTATGGGCCTCCAGGCACAGGTAAAACACTACTAGCAAAAGCTATTGCCGGCGAAGCTGGCGTACCATTTTTTACAATTTCAGGTTCAGATTTTGTTGAAATGTTTGTTGGTGTAGGTGCGTCAAGAGTCAGAGACTTATTTGAACAGGCCAAAAAACAAGCCCCATGCATCATTTTCATTGATGAAATAGATGCTGTTGGTAGACACAGAGGCACTGGTATGAGAGGCGGAAACGAAGAAAGAGAGCAAACTTTAAACCAAATGCTAGTCGAGATGGATGGTTTTGACGGAAATGAAGGAGTCATAGTCGTTGCCGCAACTAATAGAGCCGATGTTTTAGATCCAGCATTATTAAGACCAGGTAGATTCGATAGACAAGTAGACGTAAGTTTACCTGATATTAAAGGTAGAGAATTAATACTAAAAGTTCATGCAAGAAAAATTCCCCTATCCGATGACGTTAATCTATTAAGTATAGCAAGAGGCACCCCGGGATTATCAGGAGCAGAGCTAGCTAACTTAATGAATGAGTCAGCACTAATAGCAGCTAAAAGAAAAGAAAAGAAAGTATCTATGAATTCCTTAGAAGCTGCAAAAGATAAGATACTAATGGGGGCAGAAATGCGCTCAAAAGCAATGTCAGAAGATGAAAAAAAATGTACTGCATATCACGAATCAGGACACGCTATAGTAGGATTATTATCCAAAGAACATGATCCAGTTTATAAAGTCACAATTATACCAAGAGGCAGAGCATTAGGCGTGACTATGTTCTTACCGGAAAAAGATTCTTATAGCTATAGTAAGCAAAAGTTAGAAAGCAAAATTGCTACTTTATATGGTGGGAAAGTAGCAGAAGAAATAATATTTGGAGAGGATGGCGTTACCACAGGTGCATCAAATGATATTGAGCAGGCAACAAACCTAGCCTTTCATATGGTAAGCAATTGGGGTCTATCTAAAGCTTTCGGTCCCCTTAAAGATTATAAGCAGGCAAGCCCAGAGATATCTACTATCAGAGATAAAGAAATTAAAAGAATTTTGACTGAAGGATATGCAAAAGCACAAAAGATTATCAATGCCAATATGGATAAACTTCATATAATGACTGAAGCTTTAATGAAATATGAAACAATAGGCGAAAAGCAGCTAAAGGATATTATGGATGGTAAAACAGAAATAAGCGAACCTGACGGCTGGAATGCTAAGTAAAACTCAAATAATGGGAGTTATTAATATAACTCCCGACTCCTTTTCCGACGGAGGCAAGTATCTAAATCCAATAAAAGCTATAAACTTAGCCAAGCAAATGATAGAGCAAGGCGTAGACATTATAGATATTGGCGGAGAATCATCAAAACCAGGTGCAATACCTATCACAGCTGATGAAGAAATAGATAGAGTTATACCCGTACTTGAAGCTATTAAAAATAATTTTGATGTAATAGTTTCTATTGATACTTATAAGCAGGAAGTTATGGACTTAGCTTGCGAATACAATGTTGATATCATTAATGATATTTTTGCCTTAAGAAAAATAAAGTGTCTAAAAAAAATTGCCAAGCTAAATAAAAAAATTATCCTAATGCACATGTTTGAAAATCCAGAAACTATGCAAAAAAACTATCATTACCAAGACATAATACAAGATATTATTAGTTTTTTTGATAAAAGAATTTCTTTTTGTTTAGAAAATAATATTAAAAAAGAAAACATAATACTAGATCCAGGATTTGGCTTTGGAAAATCAGTAGAACATAACTTTAAGATACTACATAATTTAGCTGAATTTAAAAAATTAGGGTTACCTGTCTTAATTGGGGTTTCAAGAAAGTCGAGTATATCTAAAATTATTAACAAAAAACCTTGTGAATCAGACAATGGAACTACAGTTTTAAACACCATAGCAATATTAAACAAAGTAAATTACCTTAGAGTTCATAATGTAGATATGGCAAAAGAAGCTGTGGAGCTTGTTCATAAATATAAAAATACTAACAATTTATATTAAAATTTTTTAAATCGATTAAGTTAATAAATTTCATTCGATAACTAATTTTATAAATTTCATTTCTTATTGCAGTGGTTTTGTAAAAATACCATACCTCATCATAATCTATGTTACTTAGGTAAAAATCCACAATACTTTTTCTTCTTAATGACCCTTTACTACTAAGCTCAAGTTCAACAGCAATACTTTTACCATTAATATTAATAATTCCATCAGGAATATGCTCACAAACAGCAAAACCTCCTTTTGGTAAACTATTTCTAAACTTTCTTTCAGTTATAAAGTTAATATTATAAATATCTTCAAGTTTTACAATAAGTTCATTCATCAATATATTATGATTAACTTTTGATAAACCAATATTTTTTACAGGCCTTAATTTATTGTTAATCATGTTAACAGCACTAGGAGCCAAATAAACTAACCTAAATTTTGATAAGCTGGTATTAATTAGTAATAATTCTTTAGTTAGTAGTAATTTAATTGATTTTTCACCAAATTTTATAAAAGCCTGCTCAATATCACAGTAACCTAAATTATGTATCCAATCTAAAATTTCTAAATCATCTTTCATTCTTTATTATTATTAAAAAACATGTGAAAATACAAGACAAAATAATAATTCTAAAATATGAAAATCATTGCTATAAATTGGAAAAACTGGGCCGAAAAAGATTTAATCACACAAATATGTACTTCCTTACCTGAAAAAAATATTACCTGGTTTTTGCCTCTAACTCATCTAGCCTATGCAAATGAATTTAAAACTAATTTTAATTTAGGTTCACAAAATACTTTTATACACCATAATAAAACAATCACAGGTGAAATTAATAAGCCTTTATTAGATGACGTGGGTGTAACTAGTATTTTAGTTAACCATAGTGAAAGAGATTTATTTTTTCATGAAGGTAAAAGATTAAAAAAAATATTAGAATCTCTTAATAATACAGAATTTGACCTATTTATTTGTGTAGGTGAAGCAAAAAAAAATACATTTAATGATATGTTTTCACAATTAGATATCATAAATGAATTCTTAAAATCTGGACTAAATTGTAAAATTGTAATAGCATATGAACCAAGGTGGGCGATTGGAACTGGTTTTGCAGCAACCCCATCATACGTTTCTCGTGCAATACACGAAATTAAAAAATATCTAGTTTCAGCGTCCTGCGTAATATATGGGGGCAGCGTAAGCTCAGATAATGCATATGAATTGCTTTGCATATGCGATGGATTATTAATAGGCTCTGCTAGCAGAGAACTTAAACAACTAAAAGAGATTATAGAATGTACAAAATTTTTTTGATTGCCCACGTTATTATTAGCATATCATTAATACTTATGATATTGGCCCAAAGTTCACAAGGTGCTGAGATAACAAGCTCATCAAATTCATCAGGTAATGTTTTTGGCAGTAAAGGCTCTGGTTCTTTTATTACTAAATCAATCATTAACCTAGCAGTATTATTTTTTTGCTCATGCCTTGTCATTGGTACTTATGCTAATAAAAGTTATAAGAATAAAATATCCAACATTCAATTCGAAGAAGAAATAACTGAAGATAAAGCTTCAGATGTAGAAAAATAACCCTTTAGCCGGTGTGGTGGAATTGGTAGACACGCTATCTTGAGGGGGTAGTGGCCTATGGCTGTGTCGGTTCGAGTCCGACCATCGGCATATTTAACTTTTGCTTTGTAATTTATTTGCTATATTTAATATATTACAGGGGAAAAGATGCCTAACTACCAATTTATATTAATCTTCTTTATAAGCGCCTTACTTATTTCGTTCTGTCTTATTTTAGTCAGTAAATATTTTGCCCCAAAAAGACCTAATCCAGAAAAAAACTCAGCATACGAATGTGGTTATAATCCTATTGAATCTGGCTCAAAACCATACTCAATACAATTTAGCCTAGTAGCAATACTATTTCTTATTTTTGGTATAGAAACCATATTTCTAATTCCTTTTGCATACGCATTCAAGTCTTTGCCCATATACTCAATTTATATTATGTCAGGATTTTTGATAATCCTAACAGTAGGATTCATTTATGAATGGCTAATGGAGGCTTTATCATGGGAGTAATCAAAGAACTAAATACACAAGGCTTTGTAACAACATCATTAGATAGCCTAACTAAGTGGGCACAAGGTAGCTCTATGTGGCCTGTGTCTTTTGGATTAGCGTGCTGTGCTGTGGAAATGATGCATGCAGGTGCTTCTAGATATGACTTAGATCAATATGGAATGTTTTTTAGACCAAGTCCAAGACAATCTGATGTAATGATAGTAGCAGGTACCTTATGTAATAAAATGGCTCCAGCACTTAGAAAAGTTTACGATCAAATGCCAGGACCAAAATGGGTTATATCAATGGGATCTTGCGCTAATGGTGGAGGATATTATCACTACTCATATTCTGTAGTAAGAGGGTGCGATAAAATTGTGCCTGTTGATATATACGTGCCCGGATGCCCACCAACTGCAGAAGCCTTAATATATGGAATTATGCAACTTAGAGAAAAAGTTAAAAATCATAAAAAAATATACAATATATGAAATATGATATAAAACATATTGCAAAAGATATGCAGCTTGAAATGTGTCAACTAGATAAGCAAAATCAAACTCTAATAGCTGATTCAAATAATTTAATCCAAATTATCCAAGATTTAAAACTTAAATATAAGTTTGAGCAGCTTTTAGATATTGTCGCTGTAGATTATTTACATTATGAACTATCAGAAAGAAAAATATCTGAAGCAATATACCCTAATGCTTCTACAAGTATACCAAATCAATCCAAAGAAAATAGATATGGTTTAATTTATAATCTACTATCAATTACAAACAAAAATAGAATTAAAGTTAAAACTTACCTTAAAAAAACATCACAGACTCATAGCATAACTAAAATATTTGAAATTGCTAATTGGTATGAAAGAGAGGCCTATGACTTATTTGGTATCAATTTTACTAAGCACCCAAATCTTACAAGAATACTAACCGACGATAATTTTAAAGATCATCCAATGAGAAAAGATTTTCCAGTAACCGGCTTGTATGAAATTCAATACGATAATGAAAAACGTAAAATAGTTAAGAAAAAAACTAAGATTAAATATTTAAATGATACTCCTAAGGTAATTAAAGGATGAAAAAGACACATAAAATAAATTTTGGACCACAACATCCAGCAGCTCATGGTGTTTTAAGATTAATAATGGAGCTAGAAGGCGAAAAAATTATTAATGTAGACACCAAAATTGGTCTTTTACATAGAGGTACAGAAAAACTTATTGAGCATAAAATGTACAATCAAAGTATTGGTTACATGGATAGATTAGACTATGTTTCCATGCTTTGTAATGAGCATGCTTATGTATTAGCTATTGAAAAATTATTGGATATAGAAGCTCCAATTAGAGCTAAATATATAAGAACAATGTTTGATGAAATCACAAGAATACTAAATCATCTACTATGGCTTGGTGCAACTTCATTAGATATAGGTGCTATGAGCATGTTTTTATACTGCTTTCAAGAAAGAGAAGACCTTTTAGATTGCTATGAAGCTGCAACAGGTGCCAGAATGCATGCCAATTATTATCGTCCAGGAGGTGTTTTAAGAGATTTACCTAACTCAATGCCTCAATATGAAAATTTAGGTAAATGGCAAAGTAAAAAGTTTAATAGTGCGAGGCAAGGCAGTCTTTTGGACTTTATTGATGATTTTACTAATAGATTTCCAGCAAGAGTAGATGAATATGAAAATTTGTTAACTAATAATAAAATTTGGAAAATGCGTACTGTTGGTATTGGTATTGTAAGTCCAAGTAGAGCTAAGGAATTAGGTTTTTCAGGTCCAATGTTAAGAGCATCAGGTGTTAATTGGGATCTTAGAAAACAAGAGCCATATAGCGCTTATTCGAATATAAACTTTAGAGTTCCACGTGGAACAAATGGGGATTGTTATGATAGGTATCTAGTAAGAATTGCAGAAATGCGTGAATCTAATAAAATCATAAAACAATGCGTAAAGTGGCTTAAAGAAAATCCTGGTATTGTAAAAATAGATAATCCAAAAATCTCACCTCCAAACTCAGCTCTAGTAAAACAAAGCATGGAAGCTTTAATTCATCATTTTAAACACTTTTCAGAAGGGTATTGCATCCCTAAAAGTGAAGTTTATGCTTCAGTAGAAGCCCCTAAGGGTGAGTTTGGAATTTTTATGATGTCAGATGGTGCAAATAAACCTTATAGATTAAAGATAAGAGCACCAGGTTTCCCACACTTATACTCTTTAAATGAAATGACGAAAGGTCATTATCTAGCTGATGCTGTTGCTATATTATCAAGCCAGGATATTGTTTTAGGAGAAATAGATAGATGATTATACCTAAAGAAATAATAGATAAAATTGACTATAGAATATCCCTTTATCCAAGCGGTAAAGATAAGTCTGTAATTATGTACGCGTTAGATATATTACAAAGACATAATGAAGGATTTATAAATAAATCAATTATGGATTTTATAGCTACAAAACTTAATATATCTAAAGTAAGTGTTGAAGAAGTGGTTTCCTTTTATTCCCATTATAAAACTGAAAAACCAGGTAAAAATTGTATTAAAGTTTGTAATGGAATTAGCTGTTTTTTAAGAGGCTCTTCTCAAATATTAGATAATTTGCAAGAAAAACTAAATATTAAAGTTGGTCAAACTACTAAAGATAAAAAATTTACTCTAGAAGAGGTAGAGTGCATTGCAGCCTGCACAAATGCTCCAGCTATTATTATCAATGATAAATATCATAATAACCTTAATAAAGAAAATATAAACTCTGTCTTAAGTGAATACGAAAATCATGAATAATGTATGCTATAGAACTTTAAAATTTGAAAAAAATAATTCCCTAGAAACCTACATAAGTCTTGGTGGATACTCTTCCTTAAAAAAAATCTTAAAAGGTGAGATTGAACCTAATGATATTATTAAATTACTTCAAGATTCAGACTTAAGAGGAAGAGGAGGCGCCGGCTTCCCAACTGGATTAAAAATAGGCTTTTTAAATAGAAATCATGATAAAAATAAATATTTAATTTGTAACTCTGATGAAAGTGAACCAGGCACCTGCAAAGATAGAGATATTCTAAGATACAATCCGCATCAAGTGATTGAAGGTATCGCTATTGCAAGTTACGTGTTAAATGCCGATTTATGTATAAATTACATGCGGGGTGAATTTTTGGAGCCTCTTGAAATAATGGAAAATGCATTAAAAGAATTTTATGGCATGAATCTTTATGAGTCAGAACATGTAAAGAAAATAAAAATAATAAACCATATGGGTGCAGGGGCTTATATTTGTGGTGAAGAAACAGCTCTTTTAAACTCTATTGAAGGTAAAAGAGGTTTGCCTCGTTTTAAACCCCCATTTCCAGCTCAATTTGGACTGTACGGTTGCCCAACTAATGTAAACAACACAGAAACACTTGCTTCTATACCGGTCATACTAGAAAAAGGTTCAAAATGGTTTAATCAAATAGCAAAAGGTGGCACTAAAATATTTTCTGTTTCAGGACATGTTAAAAATCCGAATAATTTTGAACTTCCACTTGGCACTAAAATTGAAAAAATTATTAACTTAGCTGGTGGTTTATTCGCTAATAGAAAATTAAAAGCAATAATTCCTGGTGGAAGCTCAATGAAATTAATACCACATTGGCAAGCCGAAGATTTATCAATGGATTATGAAAGTTTAAAGTCACTTGGCTCAGGTCTAGGCTCTGGTGGAATAGTAATCATGGATGATTCTACTTGTATGGTAAAAGCTTTAAATAATATTGTTAACTTTTATGCAAACGAATCTTGTGGTCAATGCTCCCCTTGTAGAGAAGGAACTTCATGGGCAAAAAAAACATTAAATAGAATTGTAAATAAACAAGGTCGAGCTGAAGATGCTGAAACTCTTATAAAAATTGCCAACAATATGGAAGGTCGAACCATATGTGCTTTTGGAGAAGCCGCAGCTTGGCCTATCCAAAGTTTCATAAAACATTTCAAAAATGAATTTATTTACTATGCTATTAATAAACGTTCTATTATCTTACAAAATCACTTATGAAAGTATGGTTAAACGATTCTCTTGTAGAGGCACAATCAGGTCAGACAATCATCGAAATTGCTGATGAAAAGAATATTAAAATTCCAAGATTTTGTTATCACAAAAAACTCTCAGTAGCTGCAAATTGCAGAATGTGTCTAGTTGAAGTAAATAATTCAGGTAAAACGGTTCCAGCATGTAGTACAAAAATAACAGATGGAATGAAAATAAGTACAAACTCTAATGCTACAAAATTATCTCAAAGAGCAGTGTTAGAATTTTTACTTGCAAATCATCCGCTTGATTGCCCCATATGCGATCAAGGTGGTGAATGTGAACTTCAAGATTTATCATTAAAATACGGCAGTTCCAGCTCAAGTTTTTTTGAAGAAAAAAGAGTTGTAAAAGATAATGATTTAGGACCACTTATTACAACTAACATGACCAGATGTATCCATTGTACTAGATGTGTAAGATTTGGAGAGGAAGTTTGTGGGCAAAAAGAATTAGGAGTGTTAAATAGAGGTGATTCATCTGAGATTAAAACTTATTTAAAATCATGGGTTAACAATGAGCTTTCAGGGAATTTAGTTGATTTATGCCCTGTTGGAGCTTTAAATGACAAGCCATATGCATATAGTGCAAGGACCTGGGAATTAAACGAAAAACCTGGAATTTTATTAAATGACTGTTTAGGAACTCCCGTATTACATCACGTTAAGCAAAATACAATAAAAAGAACTGTATCAAATGGAACTCAATGGATAGCAGATTATGACAGATATAGTTATTGTAGTCTTTACGCTCCAAATAAAATAAATACCCCTTTAATAAGAGAAAATAACGTTTTAGTAGAAAAAAATTACGACTTAGCCATTAAAAATATGATTTTAGAGCTTAGTAGTCAAAGTAAAACTAAAGGAGCTTTAGTATCTCCAAACACCTCATTAGAAGAGGTGAATTTACTTTATAGTTTTTTTGAAAAATATAATATTCAAAACAAAGATTTTAGATTAAAAGAAGATAGTCCAGGTAAAGGTATTCCTCATAGTAATTTATCTAAAAATGATTTATTGAATACGAAATGTATAGTTTTAATAGGTGCGGATTTAGATAAAGAGCTTCCTACGTTATCAGCTATAATTAGAGAAATTAATCCTGATATAGTTTCATTACATCATTCTAAAGTTAATAGCTTATTAAAAACAAAATATAATATTATTACTGATGATTATCACCAAGGCCTGGACAAGATAACTAAATATATCTCGGAAAATTATGCTGGTAATATAGCTTTTATTACAGGAGAGGGGATATATACTCAAAAACAAGCAGTGAATCTATATAATTTAATTAGTAAAAATGCTAATAAAATAAATGCCAGAATTTTAAATCTTACTTATGGAGCTAATTATCAAGCTCTTCACAAATATAATTTTGATTTTAGTAATAAAAATTTAAGTACAAAACAAATAGTAAATAGTAATTTTGATACTTATATTTGGTATAATACATGCCCTTTAACAGAAATACCTAATCTTCCCAAAGAATCTTTTACTAATCGAAAAGCTAAAATAATTTGCTTTACTCCATTTTTAACAGATTACATTAAAGAAAAAGCAGATGTTATTTTGCCTATAACCACTCCTATGGAAAATAGTGGATCTATGGTTAACATATTTAATGAACAAATATTTTTTAAACCTGCTGTTAAAACTAATGCAAAGAGTGGTTATGAAATATTATCTGAAGTACTTAATATTGAAAATTTTTCTTATTATAAATGGAATAGCTGTTTTTATAACCCTCCAATGGTCAAATACCAAGAATTTTCCGAAGATTACTCTAAAAGTAGTAAGTTTGTTTCAAATTTACTGTTGAGTAATTCAGCTCCTTACATTGTTAAAAGATTGAATAAGAGTGAAAAATGAATCTTATTTATAATATATCTATAAGCCTTGCCATAATAATTAGTTTACTTTTAACAGTAGCTTATCTTATTTATTTTGAAAGAAAAGTAATCGGATTTATGCAAAATAGATTAGGTCCTAATAGAGTAGGTTTTTTAGGATTACTTCAGCCTTTTGCTGATTTAATAAAACTCTTATCTAAAGAAATAATTATCCCAACAAAAGCCTCTAAAAAATTATTTCTGGTTGCTCCATTTATAATGTTAATACCAGCAATAACAGCATGGGCAGTTATCCCTCTATCAGACAGTATTGTAAATGCTAATTTAACCTACGGATTATTATTTATCTTTATGCTTAGCTCAGTAAGTATCTATGGAGTTTTAATTTCAGGCTGGGCCTCTAACTCAAAATATGCAATTTTAGGGGCACTTAGGGCTGCAGCGCAGATGATTTCCTATGAGATTCCGTTAGGTTTATCTATTGTTGCTATCATATTAGCTACAGGCTCACTTAATTTATATGAAATAGTAACTTTTCAATCTGGTGGAGTTCAAAATTGGCTTATATGGCCATTATTTCCAATTTTTATTGTTTTTTGGATTTGTGGCGTTGCTGAAACCAATAGAGCACCTTTTGATTTAGCAGAAGGAGAATCAGAGCTTGTTGCAGGGTTTCATGTGGAGTATTCAGGCTTGTTATTCACCATATTTTTCTTAAGTGAATATGCAAATATGATCTTAATAAGTGCTTTAACCACAATTTGCTTTTTTGGAGGCTGGCATCCTATAACCTTTGGATACGACGCAATAGATGCATATCTTAAGATGATACCAAGCATAGGTTGGTTTGTTATAAAAATATGGTTTTTTCTTTTTTTATATCTATGGATAAGAGCAACTTTACCAAGGTTTAGATACGATCAGCTCATGCAATTTGGCTGGAAATTTTTGATACCTATAAGTTTAATATGGATAGTATTTATAGCATTTTTAATTAAATTAGATATAGGGATTTTATAATGATTAAAAAAATATTAAATTTTTTTCAAACAGGTCTTTTAAAAGGCTTTAAAGTTACTATAACTAATTTTTTCAAAAGTAAAAAAACACTAAAATTTCCAGAAGTTAAAACTCCTGTATCTAGTCGATTTAAAGGAGCTTTAGCCCTTAGAAAAGACGAAAATAATGAAGAAAGGTGCATTGCATGTAAATTATGTGAAGTTGCCTGTCCGGCCAAAGCGATAGAAATCACCTCTCATATGAGAAATGATGGCACTAGAAGAACGATAGACTACAATATAGATATGTTTAAATGTATTAATTGTGGAATGTGCGAAGAAGCATGTCCAGTTGATGCTGTTGTTACCATTCCACTTAATCATTATCACATGGAAAAAAGAGGCCAAAATATATTAACTAAAGAAAAGTTATTAGATCTTGGGGAACTCTATGAAAAAGAAATTAATGAACGTTTAAAAGAAAATGCTAAATATAACTAGTCCACATATAATCTTAATTTTATTAAGTTTGCTATCTTTTTTTTGTGTTACTTCAAAAAGAGTGATTACATCCTGCTGGATTTTGATATCTATGTTTATATTATCCGCTTTATTATGGTTTGACTGGGGTGCTCAATTTTTATCTTACAGCCTTATATTAGTTTATGTAGGCGCTATAATGACTATATTTTTATTTGCTGTTCATCTACTACAAGTTAAAAACAATACTATAAATAAATACTTACTAATATTCTTTAGTTTAATACTAACCGCAATTTCTTATTATAATTATTTCTTGGTTAATGAAAAAACTACCTTTATAAAATTCGATTTAAATCAAATTGCTAAAAGTTTATATGTGGATTACGGTCTTGGGCTTATATGTATTGGTTTAATATTATTAGTTAGTATTGTATCTGCGGTGACCATGCTAAAAAACCCAAAAATTAAAGTAAAGCAACAATTAAAACCAGGGAAAATAATTTGGGATGATGAGTTATAGTTTTTTAATATCAACAATTTTTATTATTGGCTTTGTAGGTTTTATTCTTCAAAAAGATAATATTATTATGATGCTTATATGCACTGAGATAATGCTTTTAGCTAGCTGCTCTAATTTTATCTTAGGCTCAGTAATACATAATGATGTTTCAGGTTTTATCTTTGTATTATTTTGTCTAACAATAGGTGCAGCTGAATCATCTTTTGGACTTGCATTAATATTAAAGCTTGGTAGAAAAAATAATACAGTTTCAGTGAATTTAACAAAAAAATAATACCTAAATTTTGCTTATATTTGATTGTTATCTATTCTTAAATGTATACAAGTATAAATACTTATAAGTTACATTAATAAGGATAATCTTACAAATGCTCTATGCAGCAATATTATTGCCTTTAATATCGATTTTTTCTAGTTTAATACATAAAAAAGGTTACTTACTATCATTTTTAATGATGTTAGTAGCAAATTTAATTTGTGTGCACATATGGTTTAATCTAGGTTTAGAATCAGATTTATATCTTTGGCACTGGTTTAACTTTAAAGAGCATTCCTTACAGTTAATTTTAAATCTTAATATTCTTTCATCTAGCACGTTAATGACCGTAAGCACGATTTCTATGCTAGTTTTTGCCTACAGTATTGGTTACTTCAAAGACTCATCATCTAAAAGAAGATACTTTGCAAAATTAAGTTTCTTTGTTTTTTCAATGTATCTATTAATCTTAGCTAAAGATTGGGTAACACTATTTATTTCGTGGGAATTAGTAGGTTGCGCCTCTTATTTGTTAATAGGATTTTACATGCAAAAAAGTAAATCCAGTTATGCAAGTTATCAATCATTTATAATAAATAGAATTAGTGATTTATCATTATTTTCAGGGTTAGTTTTATTATACTTACAAACAAACTCATCAGATTTTTCTACCTATAATACTGTCATTTCGAATCAACTATTGATAAGTGGACTAATATTTTTTGGCGTAATGGCTAAATCAGCACAAATTCCTATGCATGTTTGGTTGCCAAATTCTATGGCAGGACCTTCCCCAGTATCAGCTTTAATTCATTCAGCAACTATGGTTTGCGCGGGTGTATATCTTCTAGTGAAAATTAGCTTTGTTTTACATGAGGATATTTATTTTTATATAACATTGGTAGGATTTATAGGAGCCATTTCGATGGGCCTAGTTTCTATTTTTGTTGACGATTTAAAAAGAGCAATCGCTTTTTCTACTTTATCTCAAATTAGCATTATGTTTTTAGCAATAGGTCTTAAGTTATTTGCATTTAGTATGGCGCATTTACATGCACATGCATATTTTAAAGCTTTATGGTTTTTGATTGCAGGTAGTATCATAAAAGCTACCGGGAAAACTAAAATTAGCGAGATTAATAATATGCATAAGGATAACAAAATACTAAGTTATTCAGCCTTAATTGCTACTTTAAATCTATGCTCCATTTTCCCTACGGGAGGATTTTTTTCAAAAGAAATGCTGGCTTTAGAAATCAAAAATATTCCAATATGGGGTGATTATATATTTTATATCTTCTTAGTTAGTGCTTTTATCACTTGTGTATATTCTTTACGTTTATACTTTTCAATTTTTTTAAGCACAGGAAACACAAAAAAAATCAACAAAGTTACTTATATCGAAAAAAATGTAATTATAATTTTTACTCTTTTAACATTGATAATTACTCCTTTTATTTTAGATTTAGTAAATAAAATGAATAACAATGATACCTTTTACGATTTTATATCAGTTGGGAAAAACTTTTTTATACCTATAGTAATTGTAGTTTTAGCCGCTTTTTTAATTAAAGTATTTTCTCTTAGACAAAAGATGAACTTTTCTTTTTTAGTTCAAGAAATTTATTTTCAAAAAGCTTATAATTTATTTAGTCATATTCTTTTAAAAAAATCTAATTTACTAGCAAATTTAGATAACAAATTAGATCTTATAATCAAAAAGAGTTCACACTACTTTTATAGCAATTCTATCAAGTTATCTAACTATCTTCAGCCGTATGTAGTTACTAATAGTTTAATGTATATAGCTGCATCTATTTTTATAATTATACTCATAGGAGCCTTGCTATGAACATTATTTTTATAATGTCACTAATCGGCAACTTGATCGCAATTACTAAAGTTAACTATAAAAATACTCTTATTGGAATATTATACTTTTTAGCCTTAGGTTTTAGTTTAAATAATTTAACCACCTTATCTTCATTAGATTTAAGTATATGGGGACATCCAATATTATTTTCAACTAATGCATATAATACATTGTTTATATTATTAACATTAGCAATAGGGGCAGTTTGTAACTTAGTGTCTCCAAACAAAAGTCTTTATCTTTTTTTACTAAACCTCACTATTTTTGTTTTACTAAGCGTATTTTCTATAAATAACACAATAGGCTTTTATATATTATTTGAGTTTGTCTTAATTCCCTTATTTATTTTAATTTTAAAGTATGGTTATGAGGAAAGAAAAAAAGCAGCAATTACAATGTTTTTGTATAATTTTATAGCTTCACTTTTCATGTTATTTGGAATTTTATACATTTCAAGTGATTTACCAAATTATTCTTTTAAAGCTCTAAAACTTATTAACTTATCTGATAAATATAACTTATATGCATTATTTTTGATTTTATTATCTTTTCTTATAAAATTACCTGTTTGGCCATTCCACCATTGGCTTTTAAAAGCTCATACACAAGCACCAACTAGTATTTCTATGCTATTAGCATCTGTCGTTTTAAAAATGGGTGGCTATGGCTTAATTGTTTTTTTAACTCCATTTAAAGCAGCATTATTTAATACTAAATACTTAATATACGTAAGTATATTTGGAGTTATATTTATTAGTTTAATAACTTTTATGCAAACTAACTTAAAAAAATTAATAGCGTATTCTTCTGTAAGCCACATGGGTTTTGCTTTAGTTGGAATTTTACTGTCTCTTACAAATAGTTCATATGTAAATTTATCATTAACAGGATCTATACTTATATTAATTGCACATGGATTATGCTCAGCTGGTTTATTTTTATGTGTTGGAATAATTCATAAAAGATTTAACACATTCTATATTAGTAAAATAACTGGTCTTTGGCATAAAATGCCTTTGTTAAGTCTTTTTTTAGTAATACTTTTAATGGCTAATTTATCTTTACCACTTAGCCTTAATTTTGCTGGTGAGTTTTTGGTTTTATTATGCGCCTTTGAGTCTAGTATTATTTTAGGTTTGCTACTAGGCCTTAGCTTTATAACCACAGCTGCTTATAGTTTAAATACCATAGCAAGAATTGTTTTTGGGGAACAAAAAGGCTCTTTAAGTAATTTAAGTAAGAGTGAAACAGTCAGCTTAATAACTTTAACTGTACCAATTTTCATACTTGGCGCAGCACCCTTCACATTACAAAATTACATCATAGGTTAAAATATGGAGTTTATAAAATTACAATACGTCTACCTGATTTTGATGATCGGTGGCTTAAGTTCTTTATTTTTAGGACCAAAACTTAAGGATCTTAGTAAATCTATAGCAAAAATTACTATTATACTGGCGCTATTAATATCTTTTTATGAAGGCAACTTTGAGATTAATACCAATATATATGAAAATTTAACAATTTTTTGTAGCTTAATTAGTCTATTTTTAGCTACTAAAAAACAAAATTGGCACTATTTTCCTTTAGTCATAATGGCCACTATCGGGGCTATGTTTGCCTTACATGCTGAAAATTTCATTTATCTTATATTAGGATTAGAGCTATGTTCTATTGCAATTTTTTTAATTATGGCTTTAGAGCCAATGCAAAGAAGCAAAAATTCTGCTCTGCACTACTTTATATTAAGTGCCTTTATTACAAGTTTAATAATTTTTTGCATATCGGATATATATGTTGCAAACAAAAGTATTGCAATAAAACAATCTCTTTCAAATTTTAATATTGCTGTTTTGATTACAGGTTTTGGATTTAAACTTGGACTCATACCTTATCAAGCATGGTTTTTAAGGGCTTATAATACTAGCACTTATGCTGCCATATCTTTTTTTAGTTTAGTACCTAAAATTATCATAATTAAAATTTTAGTAACTTTAATTCCATCAGACTTTTATCTAAACCTACTTTTCATATATGGTTGTTTGAGCCTTGTTGTAGGCAATTTTGCTGCCATTAGTCAAACTGATACAAGAAAGCTACTTGCATTTTCTTCAGTTGGCCATTTTGGCTTTATTTTAATTGCACTTGGCTTACAAAATCAAAGCGTTTTATTTTATTTATTAATATACTCTTTAACATTTTTATTAATTTTATGTTGTTTACAAAGCATGGAAGATAAAAATTATAATATAATCAAATTTAAAGGTTTATATAATGAGAATAAATTATTATCTATATTGTTAACAGCTGGGTTTTTATCAAATGCAGGAATTCCACCTTTTATAGGTTTTTGGGCTAAATTTTGGATTTTTGAAGCATTGTTTAAAGCAGACTTAATACTAATTGCTTGGGTAGCATTTATAGGAACTATTATTGGTATCTATTATACAATTAAAATAATAAGCCTGATTTATTTTGGTGATAATATTAATAAGGTTAAAATTAGTTTTTCAACTTATTTTATAAGTTTATTATTTTTGCTGACTAACTTAGCGCAATTGTGGTCTTCTTAAATCATAAGTATTGCGCTAAAACTATTTTTGATATATTATAAGGATTCTAGTGCGGGGTGGAGCAGTTTGGTAGCTCGTCGGGCTCATAACCCGAAGGTCGCAGGTTCAAATCCTGCCCCCGCATCCAAATGCTAGAATTTTTTATGGGCTTTAGGCCCTTTTTTTATGCAAAAAATTTAAGATTTGTTATCTTATAATTCATAAAATATTGCAAAATACTAATTATGTATAACTCATTATTAGGCAATATCTTACTTATACTTTAGGAGTGAAATGTTAGGAAAAGAACTTTTACTTGTAGCTAGAGCCCTATCAAATGAAAAAGGTGTCAGCGAACAAGTTGTTTTAAATGCTATTGAAGCAGCCATTGAATCAGCAACCCAAAAAAAATATCTTGGAGAACTCAAAGCAAAGGTGAACTTAAACCCACAAAATGGTACTTATACTACTTCAAGAGTATTTGATGTTGTTGAAGAAAGTGATGATTTTGATGAAAACTTTCACATATTAGCGTCAGATCCTAAGGTACAAGAATTAGAATTAAAATTAGATGATGTATATGAAGTCATTATGGATTCTATTACATTTGGCAGAATCGAAGCACAAGCTGCTAAACAAGTTATTTACCACAAGGTAAGAGAAGCAGAAAGAGCACTTGTAGTTGAACAATATCAAAATAAAGTTAATACACTTGTTTCAGGTATTGTTAAAAGAGTAACAAGAGAATTCATATTAGTAGATTTAGGCGGTTTAGCCGATGCCCATCTTTCAAGAAAAGAAATACTTCCTCATGATATATATAGATTAGGCGACAGAGTCAGAGCTTTACTTTATAACGCTGAACATAGAGAGAAAGGACCACAATTATTTTTAAGTAGAACAAAACCTGAAATGTTAATGGAGCTTTTTAGAGTAGAAGTTCCAGAAATTGGTGAAAACATTATTGAAATTAAAGGTGCATCAAGAGATGCAGGTTTCAGATCGAAAATAGCAGTTACAACCAATGATGGTAGAATTGATCCCGTTGGAGCATGTGTTGGTATGAGAGGTTCAAGAGTCCAGGCCGTATCAGGAGAACTTGGTGGAGAACGAATAGATATTACATTATGGGATTCAAACCCAGCCCAGTTTGTTATCAATGCTATGGCTCCAGCTGAGGTTGCTTCTATTATAGTTGACGAAGAAAAAAACTGTATGGACTTAGCAATTGAAGATACACAGCTATCACAAGCCATTGGGAAAAATGGACAGAATGTAAGATTAGCCAGTCAACTAACTGGGTGGGAATTAAATGCAATGTCAGTTGAAGACTTTAATAATAAAAGCTCTTCTGAATCTGAGGTACTTATAAATAAGTTTGTTAAAGACTTAGATATAGATGCTGAACTAGCTTCTTTATTAGCAGAAAATGGTTTTACCACCATAGACGAGATATCTTATGTTCCAACTAGTGAGTTATTAGAAATTAATGGACTAGATGAAGATATTATAAATGAGCTAAGAGCTAGAGCAAATGACGTTATTTTAGCAAGAGCGCTCAATAGTAATGATACACCTAATAGTTTACTCGATATTGATGGTGTAGACGAAGACCTAGCTAATAAATTGTCTGAAAAAAATATTAAAACTGTAGAAGATTTAGCTGATTGTGCCATTCTTGATTTACAAGAAGTAGTACCTGAAATTAATAATGAAGATGCTGGCAATATAATAATGCAAGCAAGAAAAATTTGGGAGTAACCGTATGACCATAAGTGAACTAGCAAAATCAGTTGGTATTGATCCAAAACAGCTATTAGAAAAAGTTAAACAAGCAGGCATAGTAGCAAATAGTATTGAAGAATCTATTTCCCCTGAAAATAAGCAAAAATTATTAAGACACTTGCAAAGCGGTACATCCGAATCTAAAGGAAAATCACCAATAACCCTTACTAGAAAAACTACAAGTACTCTTAGCTTAAATAAAGACACAAATAAATCATCAAACAACAAAACAGTAACAGTTGAAGTTAGAAAAAAACGAGTTTTTGTGCCCAGAGAGAACGTTGAAGTATTGGAGAAACCAATAACAGTTAATCCGCCAAAAAAAGTATACGAACCTCCTAAAACAAATGTTATAAGACCTATGGTTTTAGAAGATGATGTTAAAAAAGAAGCTTCCAAACCAGTAGTAGAAGTAATTAACACTCCTAAAGTAGAAATATTAACAGCTAATGTTGAGGAAAACGTAAGTAAGGCCACTCAAATCTCAAAAGATGACAGTCCCGTAATTAATCCAGTCAAAGACAAAAAAACTTCAGACAGAACTATCATTAAAGAATTACCCAAAAAACAAGACAGAGTTAATACTAGATTCAATAGCAATAGAAATCCATTATCAAAAAGTAGAACTGCGATTTCAGTAAGAAGTAGAAATAATGCTAATAAAGTTCATGCTTTTGAAAAACCAATAGCTCCTCAGGTTCACCTAGTTGAAATACCAGAAACTATAAGTGTTGCTGAGCTTGCTAAAAAGATGTCAACAAAAGGTATTGAAGTCATAAAAACCTTAATGAATATGGGTTCTATGGCAACTATTAATCAGGTTCTAGATCAAGATACAGCAATATTGATAGTCGAAGAATTAGGACATACATACAAACTCATTAGTGATAATGTTCTTGAGGAAAAATTATTAGATAGTAAAACAGACTATCCAACTAATAATAGAGCCCCCGTAGTGACTATTATGGGGCACGTTGATCATGGTAAAACATCTTTACTAGATTACATAAGACGTAGCTCAATAGCATCTGGTGAGTCAGGCGGCATAACACAACACATAGGTGCTTATCATGTTGAAACACCTAAAGGAAAAATTACTTTTTTAGATACACCAGGACATACTGCTTTTACAGCTATGAGAGCCAGAGGTGCTAAAGCAACTGATATTATTATAATAGTAGTAGCAGCTGATGATGGTGTTAAACCTCAAACTATTGAAGCAATTCAACATGCACAGCTTGCAAAACTACCTATCATTGTTGCAATTAATAAAATGGATAAGCCAGATGCAAATCCAGATATAGCAACTAAGGAATTAGCTCAACACAACATAATGCCAGAAAGCTGGGGCGGAGAAAATATATTCGTTAATATTTCAGCTAAAACAGGACTGAATATTGATGAATTACTTGATAGTATTTTACTTCAAGCAGAAGTTTTAGAACTAAAAGCTCCGGATAAAGGTAATGCTAAAGGTACCATAATTGAATCTAAACTCGATAAAGGTAGAGGTGCTTTAGCCACTGTTCTTATTCAAGAAGGTGAACTTAATAAAGGGGATATCCTTTTAGCAGGTCTCCAATATGGTCGTATCAAGGCTATTTTAAATGAAAATGGCGACAACTTAAAAAGTGCAGGGCCTTCAATTCCAGTAGAAATTGTTGGTTTATCCGGTGTTTGTCAAGCTGGAGACATCGCTCGAGTAGTTGCCAATGAAAAAATGGCAAGAGAACTTGTGGACCAAAGAAGACAAAAAGCAAAAGACAAAATACTTTCTAATAAAAAACATTCAATAGATGATTTATTTGCATCCCATGATGAAAGTAAAATGAAAGAACTTAATATTGTTCTAAAATCCGATGTTCATGGATCATCAGAAGCAATAAAAGATGCCATTGAGAAAATTGAAAATGAAGAAATTAAAGTTAATGTAGTTTCTTCAGGAGTCGGTGGTATTAATGAATCAGATGCTAATTTGGCTAAAGCTTCTAATGCAATATTAATAGGTTTTAATGTCAGGGCTAATGCTTCAGCTAAAAAATCAATAACATCTAATAAAGTCCAACTTTATTATTACAGCATTATTTATGATTTGTTAAATGATATAGATAATATAATTAATGGTATGACTGCACCTAAATTCCAAGAAAATATTATTGGTACTGCAGATGTTAGGCAAGTATTTAAATCACCTAAACTTGGTCTTATTGCTGGTTGTATGGTTGTTGAAGGCGTCGTTAAACGTAACTCACCAATAAGGGTTTTACGTGATAGTGTCGTAATATTTGAAGGAAGCCTAGAATCATTAAGAAGATTTAAAGAAGATACAAACGAAGTAAGACAAAATACTGAGTGTGGTATTGGTGTTAAAAACTATAATGACGTTAGAGTTGGTGACCAAATTGAGGTCTTTGAAAAAGTAGAGGTTAAAAAATAAATGCTAGGTCCAAGTAGAAGTATAAGGATAGCTCACGTTATAAGAAATTCTATTTCTGATATTATCAGAAATAGAATGAATAAAGATTCTATAACTAAACTTTGTTCCATCTCTAACGTAGATGTTTCAGGAGATAAATCTAATGCAAAAGTTTTTGTTACGTTTTTAGGTGACGAAAATGCTCATATCGCTGCTGTTACATATCTAAACGATAATAAAATTTTTATTAGAAAAGAATTAAGTAAAAAAGTTGATCTTAGGTATGTCCCTGAAATTTCCTTTATCCAAGATAACACCTTAGTGTACGCTCAACACATGCAAGAAATTCTAAACTCAGATGAAACATGAAATTGATGGCATTTTATTGCTTGATAAACCACTTGATTTAACTTCTAACAAAGCCCTAATAACTATTAAAAAAGAATTAAATATTGCTAAAGCTGGGCACACTGGAAGTTTAGATCCAAAAGCAACAGGACTACTACCACTTTGTTTTGGCGAAGCAACTAAATTTTCTAGTTACTTACTAAATGCAAAAAAAACCTATACTGCAACAGGAAAACTTGGATTTACAAGTACCACGGAAGATAGTGAAGGCGAAGTAACACAAATATCAGAAAAAATAATTTCAAAAAAAATTTTACAAGAAGTTTTGCAAAAATTTATTGGAAAATCAAGTCAAATACCTCCTATATATTCAGCACTTAAACTTAATGGTAAGGCTTTATATAAATACGCCAGAAAAGGACAAAAGATTGATGATATTAAAAAAAGAGAAATCGAAATATACTCTTTAGAACTCTTAAGCTTCGATTTTCCTAATTTTGTTATAGATATTGAAGTTTCAAAAGGAACATATATTCGCTCTGTAATTAGAGATATAGGCGAAAACTTAAGCGTAGGAGCATATTTAACTAATCTTGTGCGAACAAAAATAGAAAACTTTAATTTAGTAGATGCACACAATATAGATACCGTTAAAAATATGTCTATTGATGAATTTAAAAGTATACTAATTCCACTAGATAAGCCATTACAACACCTTGATGTTATTTACCTGGAAAAAAACCAAACTTTAAATATAATTAATGGTTTAAAAGTCGATTTTGTTAGTCAGTCAGGATTATATAGGCTGTATAGTCATCTTAAAATATTTATAGGATTAGGTTGTGTAGAAAATAATATATTATCAGCAAGTAGATTATTAAATACGACTCTAGTAAAAATTGAAGAATAAAGTTACAATAAGTAAATTTAGTAGGAGAAATTATGTCTAAAAAGGCACTCGTGAACCCAAAACACGAAGAATTACCAAGATTACACCAAACAGATACAGGTTCAACACCAGTTCAAGTTACAAACTTAACAAATAGAATTTTACACTTAACCGAGCATTTTAAAGTTCACGGTAAAGATTTACATTCTAAAAAAGGTTTAATTGCGTTAGTAAACAAAAGAAAAAAATTACTAAAATATTTTAAGTTAAATAATAAAGATCAATATTTAGGTTTAATTAAAACTCTAAAACTAAGAGATTCATACTAATCAAAAATTAAAAGTTTCATTAAAGGACAATACAAATGCATGAAAAAAATATAAAGCTTGGTAATAGTAATTTATCTATATCAACCGGTAAAATCGCTAAACAAGCAGATGCATCTGTAATTGTTAATCTTGATGATACAGTTGTATTAGTAACAGTTGTTTCTAATAAAGATAAGGTAGAACAGCGAGACTTTTTACCATTAACCATAAATTATCAAGAAAAAGCCTATGCAGCTGGTAAAATACCAGGTGGATATTTCAAAAGAGAAGGTCGTCCAAGCGAAAAAGAAACCTTAACTGCAAGACTTATGGATAGACCAATAAGACCTCTTTTTACAAAAGGTTTTTCTCAAGATATCCAGGTTATGGCAACAGTATTATCAATTAACCCAAGCGTGCCAGCTGATATACCAGCTATAATTGGTGCATCTGCAGCTTTAAGTATTTCAGGGTTACCCTTTAATGGGCCTCTAGCAGGCGTTAGAGTCGGTAGAATTGATGGTATGTTTGTTTTAAACCCAAGTAATTTAGAACTTCAAAAATCTGATCTTGATTTAGTTGTTGCAGGTACTAAAGAAAACGTACTAA